>Ga0256829_1002595_pt1 | contig 13312 bp, 14 predicted proteins | sample 131447metaG_FD_185979 | JGI IMG/M metagenome (GOLD analysis project Ga0256829, IMG submission 185979) | Hydrothermal vent microbial communities from Lau Basin, Pacific Ocean - 131-447 | ecosystem: Environmental > Aquatic > Marine > Hydrothermal vents | place: Pacific Ocean: Lau Basin | collected...
CAGATAAATCCTGAGAGATCATCGTCACCATACCCGTATCATGCGGGCGGGGGGACACTTCGCTGAAATAAACCGTATCGCCTTTTATAAATAGCTCAACACCGAAAATACCACGCCCACCAAGCGCGCCGGTTACCTTCGCCGCCATTTCTTGTGCAGACTTAAGCGCAGCATCACTCATTTGCTGCGGCTGCCATGACTCTTGATAATCGCCGCCTTCCTGCCTGTGCCCGATCGGCTCACAGAAACTTGTGCCGTCTTTATGGCGCAGCGTCAGCAACGTGATCTCGTAATCAAAATCAACGAAGCCTTCGATAATAACCTTACCTGCACCCGCGCGGCCACCTTCTTGAGCGTAATTCCAAGCGTTATCAATATCCTCAATTGACTTGATCGTGCTTTGCCCTTTACCGGATGAACTCATAATCGGCTTCACAACACAGGGCACACCCACCGCATCAACCGCATCTTTATAATCTTCATAGGTTTCTGCAAAACGATAAGGCGAGGTTAAAAGGCCAAGCTCTTCCGCCGCCAATCTGCGGATACCTTCGCGGTTCATGGTTAATTGTGCGGCCTTCGCGGTTGGCACAACCGTAAAGCCTTCCTCTTCTAGCGCGACCAAAGTATCTGTGGCGATGGCTTCGACCTCGGGGACAATAAAATCAGGCTTTTCTTGCTCTATAACCGCGCGTAATTTATCGCCATCAAGCATAGAAAACACATGAGCGCGATCAGCCACTTGCATTGCGGGGGCATTCTCATAGGCATCACAGGCAATCACTTCAACGCCCAGACGTTGCAACTCAATCACAACCTCCTTACCCAGCTCACCCGAGCCACATAATAAAACCTTTTTTGATGTTGCCGAGAACGGTGTACCGATTTGTGTCATTTTATCCCTCACAATGATTAATGAGTGCATCATAGAGGATTACATACGCTTTTCAATCGAGAACTACTCAACCGTTACGGACTTGGCGAGGTTTCGGGGCTGATCTACGTCTGTGCCTTTAAGAACGGCAACATGATAGGATAAAAGCTGCACGGGGATGGAGTAAAGAATAGGCGCAACAAACGGATGCACAGGCCCCATAGATACGCTCCATGTGGCATGCTCCCTAAGATCATGCGCGCCTTTGACATCTGAAATCAAGAACACCTTACCACCGCGCGCAACAGTTTCAGCGATGTTTGATGCGTTCTTTTCAAAGAGCGGATCATTTTCAGGTGCAACAACCACAACAGGCACTTTATCATCAATCAGGGCAATCGGACCGTGTTTCATCTCTCCGCTGGCATACCCTTCCGCGTGGATATATGAAATCTCCTTAAGCTTTAACGCGCCCTCAAGCGCGATTGGGTATAAGCTCCCGCGGCCTAGATATAAAACATCACGAGCCTGCGCGATATCTTTGGCGATGGCCTGTATTGCCTCATCATGCTGCAATATACCCGCAGCAATCGTCGGCACATGGCGCAGCGCGTCCGCCATATCATGTTCTGTTTCCTCATCAATTGCGCCGTTTCCGCGCGCCGCAGCAAGCGCAATACAAGCGAGCGTTGTCAACTGCGTCGTGAACGCCTTGGTCGATGCCACGCCGATTTCAGGCCCCGCCAAAGTGTGCAACACAAAGTCAGATTCACGCTCTATCGTGCTTTCGATTGTGTTGATAATAGAGACAATCTTCTGCCCCTGCGATTTACAATATCTGAGCGCTTCGAGCGTATCGAGTGTTTCCCCCGATTGGGAAATAAACATCGACACACCGCCCGCAGGCATTGGCGCTTCGCGGTATCTGAACTCACTGGCGACATCAATTTCAACAGGGATGCGCGCAATCTGCTCAAACCAATATTTCGCCACCATACAAGCATAATAGGCCGTGCCGCATGCGATAAGCGTTAAGCGCGGTGCCTTAATAATCGCTTCCAGAACATCTTCAGGGATAGATATTTTGCCCGTGCCCGCGTTCACATAGGCATTAAGCGTTTCACCAATCACGGTGGGTTGCTCATAGATTTCCTTAAGCATGAAATGTTTGTATTCGCCCTTACCCGTAACCGCGCCAGATTGCTCAGTGATACGGATTTTACGCTCTACCACGTTTTGGTCTTTATCATAAATACTCACGTCTTGACGGGTGACGGTGACGCGATCCCCGTCTTCTAAGAAACATATCTTTTTCGTGAGCGGCGCAAGAGCATAGGAGTCAGAGGCCATGAACATTTCCCCATCCCCATAACCAACCGCCAACGGCGTTCCGTGACGGCAACCGACCATCAAATCATGATTGCCTGCAAAGATCATCACAAGGGCATATGCCCCCTCCAGACGATCCATCGCCGCGTTTGCTGCGGCCAGAGCATCTTTGCCTTCACTCATATAATGCGAAACCAGATGCACAATAACCTCGGTATCCGTTTCGGTTTCAAAGACCGCACCTTGCGCACTGAGCTCCTCTTTCAGCGCAGCATAATTCTCAATAATACCATTATGCACCACGGCGACCTTTTCATTGGCATGCGGGTGGGCGTTGCGTTCATTCGGCAAACCATGCGTTGCCCAGCGCGTATGGCCAATACCGACTGTGCCATCCAGCGGGTCTTCCGCCAGTTTTTCCGCGAGGTTATTCAGCTTGCCTTCCGCGCGTCGGCGGTCAATATGCCCGTTGCTCAGACTCGCGATGCCTGCGGAGTCATAACCCCGATATTCCAAACGCTTAAGCCCTTCAAATAATAAGGGGGCTACTTGCTGCTCACCAATAATTCCGAAAATACCACACATTTATCTTAACTCTCCTACAAACAACTAAACCTCATATTAAAATATGGAACATATTTTCCATCTTTTAACATCGGTGGGTTAACCTTCATTTGGCAAATATCACTGAATTTTTTGCCCCCTTTAGGACGGCAAAGCCCAAAATTAGAACCATTCAACTCTATAACCATGACATCTTTGTGACGATTACCTAATGATTTCCTCGGATAATAACCAAACAAGAACCTTCGCTCATTTACCATCACCATGTTTGGAATAATTGTTTTCTTAACAACAACCCCACCATCCGACACCATTTCCTCGACCACAATATCCTTACCATCCTCAACATATGAGCGTTCAAAATGATTCAAGGGAGCACAATATTCTTCTTCGCCACAATCAGCAAAATCAGAGCATAAATCTTTACTTGGCTCTGTTTCCAGACTCGCAACATTCAAATAATAGAAAGCCCCTATCGCAAATAAAGCTAATAATGCAAAAACAAGAAAGAATAATTGACTCATCAGAACATCATAGTCGCTGCGGCGGCGCTTTCAAATCACGAAGTTTTACGAATTGTTTCAATCCGATGAGTTTTGCACATCTTCATGCGCTTTTTTCATCGCGGCTTTATCTGCATCAGAAATATAAGAGCCACATTGCCCCGCGAGAATATAGCTCCCCTTAAATGCGTATAGCATAAACAACGTCTGACTACGTAACTGACCGAGCGACGTGCCGCAGCTGCTCTTCACATCCACGAGTGCCTTTATATTCTCCGGCCTATCATGCCCCTTATATAAAGTATCAACACGAAACGTGACTTCAGAAAAATAGTTCGCAACGGTCTTTTCCTTAATTTTTACCGCGCCACCTTCGAAAATATAAAGTGCCTTTGCGATATTCTTCTGACTGGCATCTTGAGTGAAGCTATCTTGTGTACAAGAACACGCCATCGCCTGAATGGGAATGAACAGCGCCGCGAATAAAATAATCAAGATACGCATAAGGGCTAGGCCTTTTTCTTTTTGGAGTCTTCTTTACGTTTACGATATAGCGCCGCCCAACCTTGGCGCACTTCTGCCTGACCGCGCTCAACGGATAAAGAATCCGCAGGCACATCAGTTGTAATCGTCGAGCCAGCCGCAATAAACGCCCCGTCATCAAGGCGCACAGGCGCAACCAAATTCACGTTACTGCCGACCATAACGCCCTTACCGATCACCGTTTGATGTTTTTGGAAACCGTCATAATTTACGGTAATAGCGCCGCAACTGAAATTCACATCAGAATCCATGATCGTATCACCAACATAACCAAGGTGAGAGATTTTACTACGATCCCCAATGCTTGATTTCTTAATCTCAACGAAGTTACCAATGCGCACATCTTCGCCAATGGTTGTCCCCGGACGCAATCGCGCAAACGGCCCAACCGTTGTTCCATCACCAACAACAGCATCATCAATATGACAAAATGCCTTAATGTGAACATTCTGCCCGACCTTGACACCTTTGGCGAAATAAACGTTCGGTTCAATAATTGTGCCCGCGCCGATTTCCGTATCATGGTGCAAATAAACCGTTGCGGGATCTTGCATCACGACCCCGTCATTGATGAACTGCTCACGCAATTTTTGTTGCGCCGCAGCCTCCATCTTCGTGAGGTCTATCTTGGTATTGCACCCCATCACCTCTTGCGGGTTCGGCGCAATTGATACACGGGTTTTGATTTTATCTTTCGCGGCCAGCTCAGGCAGGTCAGTGATGTAATACTCCCCTTGTGCATTGTCATTTTTGACATTAGACAGCCAACGATCAATACGGCGGGAATCAAGACAAAACGCCCCTGTATTGACGATATTTGTATCTTTTTCTGCGGGGCTGGCGTCTTTTTCCTCAACGATGAACTTAAGGATATTGCTGCGCCCCATAATCAAGCGACCATATCCCGTCGGGTTATCAAGCTCTACGCCCAAAACCGAAATACCTGTCACCGCATCAACATGACGTGTGGCGATTAAATCACGCAATGTTTGCGTAGCGATCAACGGCGTATCACCAAGCAGAACGAGCACATCACCCGTAAAGCCTTTTAATGCAGGCATCGCCGCTTTTAACGCATCCCCTGTGCCGAGCTGCTCTTTTTGAATAACCGTGTCATGTGGTTTTACGGCGTCAACAAGCTCGGGCATATTCTCACCCACTACCACAACAACCTTCTCAGGTGATAATTCTTCAACTGAACGCAAAAGCCAGTTTATCATCGGTAAGCCGAGAAGCTCATGCATGACCTTAGGCTTATTGGACTTCATGCGCGTCCCTTTTCCGGCGGCAAGAATAACAACGGCGAGTGGCTTTGGCTTTGTCATTTTTATCTTCTTATTATTAATTGATCTGTTTTACAAAAAAACGTGGGTAAAATACAGCCCTTACTATGACTGCTCCGCGCCCTGAAAATCACTTTGATCTACCTTTCCGATTTCAAAGATGTCTCTCCGCTGCGATATTTTTTCATATGCATGAACAAGGTTCCATAAGATGTTTGAACACGCACACGGATCGGCACAACAACAGCATTTTCAACGACCTGCGCCATCCATACAGTAGGCATAGTCCCAAGCGCACGCCCTTGCTCTTGAATAGACAACCAACCGCGCGGCTTTTTATGCCAAGCCCCTGTCACGGGAACAACCTCTACCGTACATTCAACCGCCGGCCCTTCATAGGCGTTATAGCGCGTTTTCTTCATCATCACGAATTGCTTATGATGGAAGACCATTTTAAATCTGCGTTTCCCGTCAAACACTTCATCAGTGCCTTCGCAATTACCGCCGTCAGAGACATGCTCCATTACCAAAATTGTGGCCGTCAAAGCATCCGTTGTCCCTTTGGTCAATTCTTCATCTGGGACTTTTCTTTTAGGCTTTTTCCCGACATACGTCGTGACCAAATCATTGAATGTGCCATCTTTATTATAGCTATAGGTCTTCACCTCACGCTCATCACGCCACATCGCAATGGATTCATGAATTTCGGGAACACGGCGCCCGTCCGAAAATGCCCACCCACGGGATTCAAAGCTGCCTGACCATGGCACAAGTGAACCAAGGAACCCTCTCGTTTCCGCAGAGAAAATCATGGAATATTTACCCTTCTCACGAAAGTCGAGTTTCATATCCGCCTGAACGACATTAATGCCGCCCGCATATACTTCATATTCCATTTCCTGATAGTGGTAAGACGGCCTTTCAGCATGCGCATAATTCGGCGCCAATAAACAAGCAGAAAAACTAGTTATACAAGCCAAGCGTTTTAACGACTTGCCCGCCCATCCCCAATTTGAAGTCACGGACACCTTTTGCGTCTTGTTCATTAATTCCGCCGAGGTCGAAGTCATCGACATTCCTTTCTTTAAGCTGCCTTAGCACTGACCATAACAGCAAATAATGAGCTTTACTTTTGCGCCCCTCTTCAGACGAATAGCCGATTTGATAGGTCGCACTTTTTCCATGTACAAAAATCAATATAGCGGCTATCGGCTGACTGTCCAACATTGCAGTCCCAATCAACATGTTTTTCCCACGAGAGAATTCCCCGGCAAGCCCTATCATGGTTTTAACCGACGGCCCATCATAAGCTTTTGCATGCTTATCGATGCTGTAATGCTTCATAAGCCATGAAAAATTCTCACCCTCATCACTCCATGTTATTTCAAGACCTTTACGCTCAGCTTGTGACAAGCAATTTCGCCAACTCTTCTTAAGCTCTTTGCGCAAGACCTCTTGTTCTTTTCGTAAATCCAGCCATATCGTTTGATAGCCATGCTCAGACGCGGGACGAAAACCGCATTTCTCCATCAAAATTTTTGATCGATTATTATTTTTAATCTCAGGAATAATTCTGATTTTCCTGCCGAAACGGCGCGGAAACTGCATTGAAAATGCGTCCAAAAAGGCCTTCATATCCTCAAGGCCACCATACCCGTCAAACCACAAAGGCCCGCGATCAAGCACAATCGCATGGATGGAATTTTTTAAAATGCCTGCCTCCAACATTTGAACAAGGCCTGCCGGCTCCCCGTTTCGGTAGATAAGCCCCTTATTTATACGTTGATGGTTTTGACACGCCATTGCCACACCATAACTATGGCACTGCAATAAATTAGAACGATTGACGCGCTCAAAGCATTGGCTCCAATACTTCAAATCCTGAAAATTCCACTCAATCGTGCATTTTGAAAGATTTTTTAGTGCTTTTTGCATCATATCAACTTGATCTTGAATGGTTTTCATGCTGAATTCAACGCGTTAATTAATTATTTAATGGAAAGATACGGAAAACATGGGAAATACTAGCGCACAAGCACACAGCACTGTCGACCTTGAAACTACGATCAACACAGCTTGGGACAACCGAGATTCAATTGATACGAGCACGCAAGGGGAATATAGAGATGCAGTCGAAAGCGCATTGAATTTACTCGATAGCGGTGAAGCCCGTGTTGCCGCACCATCAGAAAATGGATGGGTCGTGAATCAGTGGCTTAAAAAGGCTGTATTATTATCTTTCCGTTTAAACCCTAATCACATTATTTCAGGTGGCCCGGGTATGGCAAACTGGTTTGATAAAGTCGAAAGCAAATTTGTCGGATGGGGTGAGCAAGAATTCCAAAATGCAGGCTTTCGCGCCGTTCCGGATTCAATTGTACGTCACTCTGCCTATGTTGCACCGGGCGCAGTTTTAATGCCGTGCTTTCTAAATGTCGGCGCATATGTCGGTGAAGGAACCATGATCGACACATGGTCAACCGTGGGATCATGCGCGCAAATCGGTAAAAACTGTCACATTTCAGGCGGTGTTGGTATTGGCGGCGTTCTTGAGCCATTGCAGGCCGAACCTGTTATCATTGAAGATAACGTCTTCATTGGTGCCCGATCAGAGGTTGCAGAAGGTGTTATCGTTGAGGAAGGCTCCGTTCTATCCATGGGCGTCTTCATCGGCGCATCTACAAAAATTATTGACCGTGAAACAGGCGAAATTTACATGGGCCGCGTTCCTTCATATTCCGTTGTTATTCCGGGCACACTGCCATCAGAAAAAACAATGGCGAACGGATCACCTGCACCAAGCCTGGCTTGCGCAGTCATCGTAAAACGTGTTGATGAGCGCACACGCAGCAAAACAGGCATCAACGATTTGCTTCGAGACTAGGCTGAGCCTATATTAGAAGACCCTTATAAGGTTTTCATATTTTGCTTTTTGCAAAGCTTTGTGATATTCGTCTTGTCACAATTAAAAGGTGCTTGTGCAAATGGGACGTCTCGACAACTTTAACGATTATATGGACAAATCAAAGGAAGAACTTTCCGATGATTCCATAGCCGAAGCGCGTGATAAAATGGATCGCTTATTAGCGTTCTATGAGGACCCGTACGAAGATGGCTCTGAACAGTGGCTTATGGCTAAATTTGCGCTTGATTATCTGATGCAGTTCAAAACAGAAGGATCCAAGCGCAAAGACGGGATTACCGAAGACATCCTGCATGAAGTCAATCAACTCCTTCTTCAGCGCAGCCTAATCAAAGCCAGCGTAGAAAACCCGGAACTCGAAGTCATCCCCAGAAGAATTACCCACCAAATGATAGATGGGAAAGAATTTAAGCTTCCTTATGAAATGCAATCGGCGGAACGCCTGTTTGTTGCCACCACCCTGCATGATGTTGATGAGGATTTCTATGACTCCTCCCCTGAACATTACAAGGCATATATCGAACAAAGAATCGCGGCCGAAGAATCACTTTCCGATCGTGACAGAAAAATAATGCACCAAGAATTGGAAGTTGACGTAAACACCATGAAACTTCTGACCTTTGGCAGAAAAACACGCGACGCCGACGGTAACCCAGTAAAAGAAAAAACCTATGATGGTGATCGCAATAAATATATGGACGCCGTAGAAATCTATTGGGCGGCGGCCGCAACAAAAGCCACAGACAAACTCGATAGCTTAACAAGCCGATACGGCTTAGCGGAAAAATACTTCACAATAGAGCAAGACCTACTGCACATTGATGAAACACATCGCCTGTTTAAACAGCGACAGATTCTGAAAACATGGCAGATAAATATCCGCAAATGGCAGATTATTTTGAGCTCATGAATGCTAAACTTGATGTTGCTGACCGCTGCCTTGAGGGGCTGACCCTGTATCATCCCGCGAAACTGGCGCTTAATCCGGATTCTGAAGTAAACCCCGAAACTGCCAAGATCGATATACGCCGACCATTAGATAAGGCCACAATGCACGCAGAATATCTGGAAGAGGATTCCTGGATGCTTATGCGTATGCTCCGCAGTTTTCAGGCAGAAGCTGAAAACAATCCAGAACTTCAGAACGTTGTTGACCAAATGGTAGAACAATATGAAGTAGCCGTCGCATCAAAAAATTACCCAAAACCGCCAATATATGATGACAGGCCGGAAGTTTAATCATATTATCCCAGCCATGCCTTATGATGTTATTGAACTTACACAAAAACTAATTTCCTGCCCTTCCGTTACACCAAAGGACGAAGGCGCATTACCCTACCTCTCCGAACAGCTTGAAAAACTCGGCTTTACCTGCCACTTGTTGGAATTTGGTGAGGGAGAAGAACGTATTTTAAACCTCTTTGCCAGATACGGCGAAGGGTCACCGCATATTTGCTATGCCGGTCATACAGATGTTGTGCCGCCAGGCCCCGAAGACGCATGGACATATGGCCCGTTTAATCCCCACATTGAAGATGGTATTCTATACGGGCGCGGCGCGAGCGATATGAAGGGTTCTGTGGCCGCATTTACCGCCGCCGTATCGAAATTCTTGGACACGAAAACACCAAACGGGTCTATCAGTCTTCTTATTACTGGCGACGAAGAAGGGCCTGCGATTAACGGAACGATTAAGGTTTTGGAATGGATGCAGGAAAACGGCCATGTCCCTGATGTCGCGCTCGTCGGTGAACCGACAAACCCTGACCATTTAGGGCAAGAAATAAAAGTAGGACGCCGCGGATCGTTAACAGGAACCCTGAAAGTATCAGGGAAACAGGGCCATGTCGCCTATCAGCATCTGGCCGATAACCCGATGCCACGCCTGATTAAAATGCTTGATCGCCTGTGTGAACATACATTCGATAAAGGCTCTGCGTATTTCCAACCGACCAATTTGGAGGTTACCACCATCGATGTCGGTAATACGGCAGATAATGTCATACCGGAAAATGGCGAAGCGCATTTCAACATCAGATATAACGATGCATGGAATGGCGATAGCCTCTCAAAAAAATTGCACGAAATAATCAGCGCGGTCAGCGAAGACTATACGCTTGATATCACAATCGGTGGGGAGAGCTTCTTAACCCAGCCCGGCGAATGGTCAGGCATTGTTAAAAATGCGGTGAATGATATCACAGGGAAAACGGCAGAATACACAACAAGCGGTGGCACATCCGATGCGCGCTTTATTACAAATTATTGCCCGGTTGTTGAATTTGGCGGCATAAATGCAACGATTCATCAAATTAATGAAAATGCCCGCGTGAGTGATTTAGAGGATTTAACCAAAATCTTTACACGCATTCTAGAGCGATATTTCAGTTAGCCTTCCTCGGCGTGCCTAATGATAAGGTCAGCATATTTTTGATCTATGCGGATTTTGGTACGCCCATCCATTTTCTCAAAATTCAAAACAGATAGCGGAACAGCCAACCCCTTGTCATGAACGGTCTTATAATTAATCACGATATAAGTACTTCTGACATATTTTCCATCGCGATCAAAAAGGATGTCATCTAAGTGTCCTATTTTATATCCGTCAGACGTTATAACCTCACTACCGATTAAGTTTATGACGCTAAACTGCTTCGCCTGATCCCCTGATGCGGCCTCTACGGCAGATAGAAGAGACGGGTAAATCTCCTCAACCTCATCCTCATCAAGCGATAGCCTGTAACCGGAACTTACAGATTCAATATTTAGTGTTTCAGAATTTAAAAACACAGGACTTGCAAGGCGCAGACGATCAAAATCAACCAAAACAGAGCGCACCGCGCCTTTAGCATCAATGACCAAATCGGTGACCTCGCCGATCACTTTACTCCCACTATCCAAAACGTGCCGATCTAAAATATTAGCGGTTCTTTCGTTTCTTGGATTTTGTAGCGGCTTGAGTCGATTAATACTCATGATCTCTTTTTGCAAACCCACCGCACCTTCATGATGATCCGCACTTGCATGTGTGAAGGACGCAAGCCCAAAAGAGGCTATCACCGCCAATAAGAAAACATTCGTCTTCATTTTACCCTACCATTTATATTTTATGGGGCACATATTGCCATTATTTTCAGTGTTTTACAATTTTTTGTTCACCAATGGTAATGACAGGCTCTTTCCATGGGTGGTTAGGAATAACTATCTTATTGATAAAATTATGCAAAATATCGTCATCGTGCGGTAATGACATTTCTACGCGGCAAGATGGTTTTTGCTCTATCTGATCCGATTTAATGTGCCTATATTGCTCCGTTCCTGCTTCACTCCACCAGCAAACATGATCATACTGACCCAGAAATGACGGAATATGCGGGCTCACCGCTTCAATAAAAGAATCGACAATATCGGCAGGCACACAGACATAGATTCGATATGTCAGCAACGTTTCCATTAATAATCCACCCGCATTAAATACAGGCCGTCTGCCGGGGCTGTGGGGCCACCTTTGGTGCGGTCTTTTTGCTCCAGCGCGGTTTTCACATCTTCAGGTTTCCACTTACCCAGACCGACCAAAGACAAAGTCCCAACCATATTCCTGACCTGATGATGCAAAAATGATTGCCCCTCAGTTTCAACCAATATTTCCACCCCTCCGCATAGATCATAGTCGCGGACAGTCAAATCCAAACGATCCAACGTCTTTATAGGGGATTTTGCCTGGCATTCAGAATCTCGAAATGTACTAAAATCATGATGACCAAGAAGATACTGCGCTCCCTCCCTCATGGCATCAACGTCCAATGTTTTATTAATAAGCCAAACAAGCCCCTTATCCATCGTTAAAAAAGAAGGGCGACTGACGATGCGATATTGATACAGTTTATTGACGGCAGAGAAACGAGCATGGAATTCCGAATCCACAACATCAACCCCAATCACGCTAATCGGCTGCGGCCTGAGATGAGCGTTAATCGCCTTCAAGATTGAATAGCCATCCATCGGCTTTGAAAAAGGGTTCAGATCAACATGAACAATCTGGCCACGAGCATGCACACCTGCATCCGTGCGGCCGGCCACGATTACTTGCGCCTCTTGACCGCTAAACCCATGAATTGCTTCTTCTAACGCTTGCTGGATTGAAGGCACATCAATCTGCCTTTGCCAACCGTGATAATCGGTTCCGCGATATTCGATCGTTAATTTATATCGTGTTGTCATATGTGATCACCCATATCGAATGCGACATTACAGGGCAATATAGCCGCCATTGAGTGCCGCATTAAAATCCATTGCTTTCTTACCCTCAGGCTGCAGCTTGATAATACGAAGCGCAGTAGCAGACCCACACACAATATCACCGTTTTTATTTAAAACTGATCCGACCTCTCCCGGGGCATGGTCACCAACAAGGTCCGCTTGCAGAATTTTAAACCGTTTACCCTGTATTTCACCCCACACACCAGGCCACGGGTTTAACGCTCTTATCTGCTGATCAATATCAGAGGCCTTGTCTTGCCAATTAATCTGACCATCAGATTTCTTAAGAAGAGGTGCGTAAGAGCTTAACGCGTTATCTTGTTTTTCCGCATCAACCTGTCCGCGCTTCGCAAGCTCATTCAGCACTTGCAAAGCAAGCCTACCGCCCATTTGTGCCAAATCGTCATGCAATGACGCTGCTGTGGTCTGCGGGGAGATATCGATTTGATCTTTTAAGATCATATCACCTGTATCAAGCCCCTTATCCATCTGCATGATCGTCACACCTGACGCATCATCACCTTTCCAGATGGCATGCTGTATCGGCGACGCGCCTCGCCAATGCGGTAACAAAGAAGCATGAATATTCAAACATCCGTATTTTGGTGCCTCTAATACCGCCATAGGAAGCAATAAACCATAGGCCGCAACGATCGCAACATCCGCATTGTGCGCAGCAAACTCCTCCTGCGCACCTTTGTCTTTTAATGTTGCGGGCGTAAATACAGGGATATCATGGCTTTCAGCCAATTCATGCACGGGGGATTTTTGTACTTTATGCCCGCGCCCCTTCGGACGAGGAGGCTGCGAATACGCACAAATAACCTCATGGTCACTATCAATCAATGCCTGCAACGCGACTGCGGCGAAATCGGGCGTTCCCATAAATATGACTTTGAGAGAGTGTTGAGACATATATACCTCCCTTTATTTATGAACTATAAAAGGTTTTGCTTCTTAAGCTTTTGTACCTTTTTCAATATCATGTTGCGTTTAAGCGATGATAGATAATCAATAAAAAGAACACCGTTCA
>Ga0256829_1002596_pt1 | contig 13307 bp, 10 predicted proteins | sample 131447metaG_FD_185979 | JGI IMG/M metagenome (GOLD analysis project Ga0256829, IMG submission 185979) | Hydrothermal vent microbial communities from Lau Basin, Pacific Ocean - 131-447 | ecosystem: Environmental > Aquatic > Marine > Hydrothermal vents | place: Pacific Ocean: Lau Basin | collected...
ATCAGTCGCTTGGCTATGGTTGTCGACATGTTGGGCCGCTGTGGCGGGCTGTTTGCCAGCAACTTCGGCAACGGGCGCACCAGAAGGTTTCCGTTGCAGTACCATGGCCAGTAGTGCACCGAGCAGGCCAGCCAACATGGCAAAGATAATAATCTGCCAGTTGTCGAACATATCCGACCCTCCGCTTTCACTGCGGCTTTTAATCATGGCGACATCTTTCCGGAGGGCATGGATATCCTGCCTGATCCCTTGCATCGACTGGTTGATCGTGGCGACAGATTTGCCGAGCTTCGCCATCTGCAACTTGCCGGCCATCATTTCCGCATGCATGGCGCCAAACTGGGTGCTGACGTTTTTTTGCACTGTATTCAGCGCATCTGTGAATGGTTTGGCACTGGCCCCGTTGAGGACAATACTGCCACTATAACGCAGTTCCTGACCGCCTTTTTTCTCCGGTAGCGGCTGATCTGATCCGCTTGCGGGCGTGGTAGTGTCAGGCTTTGTCGTGGCGGGTGTTGGGCCGGACGATACAGCGACAGCAGCGCCATCATCATGGTGGCGCGTGAGCAACATGGATAAAGTGCGCATCGCCGCTTTGCCAGCATATTGCTTGACGACTTCCCCGCGCGGCACAGTCAGCCAGGCGCCCTGTTTCAGCTGGTTGATATCGCCATCGATAAAGCCATGCAGATTCTGCTTGTACAGGGAGAGCATCACTTGGCGGTTGCTGAAGCGTTTGTCACGGCGCAGGCGATAAGCAATCTCGCTCAAACTGTCACCGGCATGAACCGGCCCGTAGCGCCAGACTCTGGCCCAGCCCTGATCGCGCTGTTGCAAGGCCGAAGAACCGGCGCTATCCGATACCGCATGCAGCGCAATCACAGATGGCTTGGGCGAGCGTAAGCCGATGGTCTCAAGCGGATCAAACAGCAACTGGAAATGTTTATAGTAGGTGCCGCGCCCCGTTTTTTGCGCTTTTAACAGTATCGACAGCATGGTTGCGTTGATTGCGCCGATCGAACGCAATAGCACCCGCGGCCGGGGGTTATGTTTGTCTTCAATGAATACTTTAATGCGCGTAAGCTCCGGCTGCCATGCCAGCCCCACCTGCCGATAATCACTTGGGCTGGCCAGCTCAATGCGCACCGTATTGATATCATCCGATGCATTCAGTAAGAGCGGCACTTCCGCCTTGAGTTCCTCATTCAGGTGGCTGGATAGTGTCAGCGTGCCAAAGCCCAGCGCATGCGCAGCGAACGGCAGGCAGAACAGCAGCGCCAGCCACAGCGTAGCAACAGACAAGCGCCGGAGGTTGGCGGCGTCTGTCCCGTGTCTCAGACCATTCATCGTCTGCATCACTAATCCGCCAGGAGTATTCGTCTGTTCAATGCCATCTCCCTCTTTCCTGTAGGCCATCTTGTCCGTACATCGTTATCCCCTGTTTCCGGCCTGTCAAAATCATGACTATATTGTGCGCCACGATGGCAAGCCTTCTGTCCTGGCGCTATCCGGTGGTCAGGAGGCCTGTTCAGGCTAATCCCGTTTAGGTCAAACAGTACAAAGCAAAACTAATGCCAAAATTGCACAGCCAGTATGGTGGCAGAAATCAGTGCTGCTTGCGAATCAGGTAGTCAAGCAGTAGTCGTACGCCGGCGCCGGTGGCTCCCTTGGCCGAAATATCCGTACCCTTCATATTCCAGGCTGTGCCGGCAATATCGAGGTGGGCCCAGGGGATATCTCCGACAAAGCGCGATAAAAAGCAGGCCGCAGTGATCGTACCGGCTTCGCGACCGCCAATGTTTCTGATATCGGCAATGTCAGACTTGATCTGCTCCTGATACTCCTCATGCATGGGCAGTTCCCATACCCGGTCATAGGTGAATTCACCGGAAATTTTCAGAGCTTGCTTTAATTTTTCTCCGCTGCCCATCAAGCCGCTGGCATGTGCCCCCAATGCAATCACACAAGCCCCGGTCAGGGTGGCAAAATCGATAATCTCGGCAGGCTGCTGCGCTGCCGCATAGCTCAGGGCATCGGACAGGATTATACGCCCTTCAGCGTCGGTATTCTGGACTTCGATGGAGATATCTTTTTTATAGCCGGTAATAATATCACCCGGTTTATAAGCCGATGCGCCCAGCAGGTTCTCGGTCGATGGAATCACCCCGAGCAGATTGACGGGCAGGCTCAATGCAGTCACCGCCTTAAAAACACCCAGCACGGCAGCCGCACCGCACATATCAAACTTCATCTCCTCCATCTGCGGCCCCGGTTTGAGGGAGATACCGCCGGCATCGAATGTCAGCCCTTTGCCCACCAGCGCCACCGGCGCATCGGCCTTGCTGCCGCCTTTGTAATCAAGCACGATAAAACGCGGCTCTTTGGCCGAGCCCTGATTGACCGCCAGCAGTGCGTTGAGTCCGGCCTGTTCAATAGCCTGTTTATCCATCACCGTTACATTCAGCTGTGGATGTGACAGTGCTGCCGCCTGATCGCCCAGATATTCCGGCGTACAGATATTGCCCGGTTCATTGGCCAGATCGCGGGCGAAGTTGGTGCCGGCGGCAATCGCTCTGGCACGCGCTAGTGCGGTTCTGGAATCATCCAGATCACGCCGCGAGGCAATCATAATGGCCACCGACTGTAGCCGGTGAATGGCTTCCCCGCTGTGGTGCTGATATTTATCAAAACGGTACAGGCCCAGCCAGACGCCTTCGGCCACGGCCTGCACCTTGTCGGCTACGCTGGCACCGCGCACAGACAGCTCCGGCAAAAACAGCGACACCTCGCGCGCACCGCTCGCATCCAGTTTGCGGGCCGCTTTCGCCGCCAGAACGCGCAGTTTGTGCAGTGTAAGTTTTTTGGTATCGCCTGTTCCCAGCAGCATCACGCGCTGAGTAAAGATGCCTGCCACATTATACAGGGTGCGGCTTTTTCCGAAGCTGCCTGTGAGATCCTGTTTCCTCAGGAATGACGGGATCGCCTTGCCCGTCGCCTGTTGCAGCGCTTTGCCCGAATCGGTCAGTTTACGCCCGTCCATTAATGGCAATACAATCGCATCATCGCGCTGTTTATGGACGTGGCCTGCTTTAACACTGATGGTAATCATGAAAAACCTCTGTAAATAATGGAATACGGCGGATCATGCCGCCTATTGGTAAAAAGCTCAATCGCGCCAGAACTCCGGCACCAGCAACACCAAAAATGTAAAAATCTCCAGGCGTCCGAGAATCATACCAAAGATCAATACCGACTTGGCCATATCAGGCAGCGACTGGTAGTTATCCATCGGGCCGACATGGCCGAATCCGGGGCCTGTATTGGTGATGCAGGCGGCGGCGGCAGTGAACGATGTCATCATATCCACGCCAGTGAAGGAGAGCAGGATGGCGATGATGACATAACAGACCACGTACAGGACGGCAAACCCCCACAAGGCTTCCGTTACATTGGCGGAAATGCGCTGCTGCCCCATTTTAATATGCACGACGCCGTGCGGATGCACCAGCCGCCTGACTTCACGCATGCCCTGACGAAACAACAGCATGATACGCACCACTTTCATGCCGCCTCCGGTTGAGCCGGCGCATGCGCCGACAAACATGGACATTAACATCAACATGGTGGCGCCGGGACTCCATTGACTGTAATCACTGACAGCAAAACCGGTTGTTGTGGCAATGGAAACCACATTGAAGATCACATGGGTCAGTTGATCCTTACCACTGGCCACCACCATCAGAATGGCGCAGAGCACCAGAAACAGAATCCAGGCGATATAGGTGCGGAATTCTTCATCCTTGAAATAGGTTTTCAGTGAAAACCCTTTCAGCGCAGCGGCAAAATGTAGGGTGAAGTTGATGCCGGCCAATACCATGAAGGCGGAGGCCAGTAGTTGTAGCAGGGCGCTGTCGTAGTATCCGAAACTGGCGTCATGGGTGGAAAATCCGCCAATGGCGACGGTGCACATAGCGTGGTTAACGGCGTCAAAGGCGTCCATGCCGGCCAGCCAGTAGGCCAGTGCGCAGATGATGGTCATAATCAGGTAGAGGTACCAGAGTAATTTGGCCGTTTCTGTGACGCGCGCGGTCAGCTTATCCTTGACCGGGCCGGGGGTTTCCGCTCTGAACAGCTGCATGCCGCCAACACCCAGCAGTGGCATAACGGCGACAGCCAGCACAATAATACCCATGCCGCCCAGCCACTCCTGCATGGAACGCCAGAGCAGAATCGAGCGCGGTAGTTGATCCAGACCGGAGAGAACGGTGGCACCTGTCGTGGTTAAACCGGAAGCGGATTCAAACATCGCATCGGCCATGGAGGGCAGGGTGCCGGTGGTCCAGAACGGCACGGCGCCAATCAGTGACAAGACCAGCCAGGCCAGCGCCACGATCATGAAACCATCCCTGTGACTCAGCCGTTTCGGAGCGCCGCCGCCAAAACGCATCATGCCGGCCCCGATGATCATTACGATACAGCCGGCCTCGACAAATTCACTCAGATGACCGGCTTTATAGTATAATGCCACCATGGCCGGAATCAGCATGCTGCTGCCATAGAGAGCTACCAATACGCCAATCGTCCAGATTACCCCTTTCGGGTGCATCGGTTAAAAGAAATCCAGATGGACTTCAAACAATTTCTCCATTTTCGGTATCAGTTCGCTGGTGGTGATGATCAGCACATGATCATGCGGCTGCACGGTGGTGTTTCCGTTCGGGATAATAATTTCATTGTCCCTAAGAATCGCACCGATCACCATATCCTCCGGCAGCTTCATATCCTTGAGAGGCGTGTTGAGGATGGAGCTGGTTTCCAACGCTTCGGCTTCCAGCACCTCCAGTTTGCCCTGCGCCAGTGAGGCCATGCCGTGAATACGGCCCTTGCGCAGATGGCCGAGGATTGTTGCCACGGTGGATTGACGCGGTGATACGATGGTATCGAGGCCGAGCTGGCGTACCAGTTGCGTATAGATCGATCGGTTGATCAGCGTGACCACATGTTTTACGCCGTAACGTTTGGCGATCAGACTGCCCAGAATATTGTTTTCATCGTCATTGGTCAGAGCCAGAAAATCATCCATGCGATCGATGTTTTCCTCTTCCAGCAGTTTTTGATCCAGCGCATCGCCATGCAGTACAACGGTATCATTGAGGTTTTCGGAGAGCCATTCGGCTCGCTCCTGATTATGTTCAATAATTTTTAGTTTGGCGCCGGCCTTTTCCAGTTCCTGAGCTACCAGATAGCCGATGCGGCCACCGCCAACCATCATGATATTGCGACCGCGCGGCGTTTGATAGGAGAGACCAATGGTTTGCATCAGTACATTCAGGTAGCATTTCTCCACCGCTACATAGATATGGTCGCCGGCCAGCAATACGGTATCCCCTTTGGGCACATGCCAGCGATCATTGTGTTCGTGGGCGACCACATAGACATTCAAGTCCTCCATCACTTCCGGCAATTCGCGCAGCGAGAGTCCGGCCAGGTTGCTCTTCGGACGCACGGTAAACTCAACCAGTTCTATTTTGCCATTGAAAAATTCCAGTGCATCCTGCGCACTGGAGACATTCAAACGCCCCATCACCACTTTGGCCGCCTCGCCCTCCGGCGAAATCATCCTGTCAATCGGCAGATCATCACGCCCGAACAGGTTGGCATGTTTGATGTAGTCCTGTTCACGTACCCTCGCCAGTTTGATGGGTACCCGAAACAGGGAGTGAGCCACCTGACAAGCCAGCATATTCACTTCATCGTTGGTGGTTACGGCAATCAGCAGATCGGCATTTTCGGTGCCCGCCTGCTCCAGTATGGATGGGTGGGAGGCCTGACCACAGACTGTTTTGACATCCATGGCATCGGCAATGATCTGCAGCCTTTCTTCATCCTGATCGACAACAGAGACATTGTTGCCTTCTGTCGCCAGTCGGTTGGCAATATGGTAACCGACCTCTCCTGCTCCCAGAATGACGATATTCATGACTGTTGCTCCTGTTGCTGCACCAAGGCGTATGATTTTATTTTACGATGCAGCTGACTGCGCTCCATGCCGATTTCTGCTGCAGTGCGGCTAATATTCCAGTCGTGCCGATTCAGGTGCTGTAGCAGAAATGCGCGTTCAAATGTTTCGCGGGCATCATGGAAACTGGCTGCATCGGCCTGTTCCTGTGCATCGCTTTCTGTCACTCCGAGGTTCGTGGCCGGCGCAGATGTTGCCATTGAAGATGGGTGGATTGAGGACTGATCCGGTGGCAACATATTGGATATGTCCATCTGCTCGCCCGGCATCAGGATATGGCAGCGTTCAACATAATTGCGTAGCTCGCGCACATTGCCTGGCCAGGTATAGGTTTTGAGTGCACATATCACCTCCGCATCAAAGCGCACTGGATTGCCGCCCAGTGCGTGGGCCTGTTCATCGGCCAGCGAGCGGATCAATTCGGGCAGATCATCCAGCCGATGCCTGAGTGAGGGCATATGGATAGAGACGACATTCAGGCGGTAGTAGAAATCCTCCCTGAGTTTTTCCTGTTGCAATGCCTGTTCCAGATCGCGGGCGCTGGCAGCAATCAGACGCACATTGCAGGCGACCGGGGCCGGGTTGCCGAGCCGTTGCACCACCTTCTCCTGCAGCACGCGCAGCACTTTGGCTTGCGCCGACAGACTTAATTCGGTCACTTCATCAAAAAACAGCGCGCCTTGGTGGGCCGCTTCAAAACGTCCGCGCTGGGCATGCAGGGCGCCGGTAAATGCCCCTTTTTCATGTCCGAACAGCTCTGAATCCATGCGGCCGGCCGGCACGCTGGCTGTATTTACTTCAATAAACGGGGCGTCCCGACGCTTTGAAGCTGCGTGCAGCATGCGCGCGGCTACCGCTTTGCCGGTACCGTGTTCGCCCAGAATCAGCAAGGGAGCGTCGGACAGGGCGATGCGCTTGATCAGGGTTCTCACCTCCTGAATCGGGGCACTATCGCCTATCAGTTCCTGCTGGCTATGATGGCTCATTTCCTGCCGTTTCAGATCGCTGTTTTCCTGCTCCAGTCGCCGCTTTTGCACAGCATTGCGGGCAAGAATCATCAGCCGGTCAAAGCTGACGGGCTTTTCGACAAAATCGAAGGCGCCCTGGCGGGTGGCCCGCACCGCAGTATCAATGGTGGCATGGCCGCTCATCATAATCACCGGCAAATTAGCATCGACCTGGTGAATGCGGCTCAGGGTTTCCAGGCCGTCAATGCCCGGCATCCAGATATCCAGCAGGATGCAGTCCACCGGCTGCTTGCGCAGGCGGGCCATGGCCTCTTCGCCGGAAGCGGCGCACACCACCAGATATTCTTCATCTTCGAACAGGCCCTGCAGGGAGTCACGGATAGGCTGTTCATCGTCCACAATCATGATGCGAGCAGTCATGCATTCTCCTTAGCCGGCATCTGGCGCGGCAGTTTCAGGCCAAAGTGGGTGGGGTTGGCAGCCGATATCAGTGTTAATTCCCCACCGTGATCTTCGGCAATACGTCTGGCAATGGCCAGCCCCAATCCCGAACCGTTGACCTTGGTCGAATAATAGGCTTCAAACAATTTCGTTGCAGCATCTGCATCGATGCCTTCGCCATCATCTTCAACATGCCATTCAGCACATGTTTCAGTGATCCGGGCATATAGCCGCACTGCACGTGTCTCATCTGATTCAGTGGCGGCGACGGCATTATCCATCAGGTTGATCAATACTTGCCGAATCTGATCCGGATCGCACGGGCAGATGGCTTCATCGGCCGGTGTGATCGTAACATGCACGCGCGCATAGCTGTGAAACAGTTCATACATATCCTGTAAGAGGGTTTTGACAGCGACCGGGCGCAGTTTCGGCTGCGGCATGCGTGCCAGGGTGGAGAAATCGGTAATCAGGCGCAGCAGTCGATCAACCTGGGCGATAATGGCCCTGGTGCATACATCAAACACCTCGGTATTATCCACCTGGGAACGAAAGCGTCGCTGCAAACGTTCGGCCGAGAGTTTAATGGGCGTCAACGGATTTTTGATTTCATGCGCCAGTCGCCGCGCCACTTCAGCCCATGCCTTGTTGCGTTCAGCTTCGGCCAGGTCAGAAATGTCATCGATGACCAGCAGGTAGCCTGAAAACTCTGTGCCGCTGGCGCTCAGCCGCGCACCGCGCGCCAGCACATGCAGTGTTTTTCCTTCCGGCAGAGCGATATCAAATTCGCGCTGCAGCAACTCCTCCTGTTGATGGCTCAATTCATCATAAAAAGCGCCGATATCACGCAGGTTGCCGTGGCTAACCTGCAGGATATCGGCGCTGGGCGTCCACTCCTCCGGCAGATGCAGAATATCGCGGACAGCCTGATTGAGCAGGCGTACGCGGCCCTGTCCATCCACCAGCACGACTCCGGTATGCAGGTTGGCCAGCAACGATTCCAGTACATACTGACGCTGGCGGGTATTATCCAGCGCTCTGGTCAAATCCTGTTGCGCCTGCTCAATGGCTTCGACGTTCTGTTTCAATCGCATCGACATTTTATTGAAGGAGCGACCGAGCGAACCCAGCTCATCACGGGGCGATTCGGAAATCACCACATCCAGATCACCTTCAGTCACACGGCGCAAGGCGTTGGCAAGCTCTCCGATTGGTGCTGTTAAGCGGCGGGCAAACAGCAATGCCACCAGCCCCGTCAGCAGCACAACGATCAGTGTCATGAACAGCATGACATGGGTAAATGTCGTGCTGATCTTTTGCCGATTGTGTTCAAGCTGGCGATAGTTGCGGTAATCCGCTTCGACGGCTCGGGCATTTTGAATGACGCCAACCGGTAGCTGGGTTTCCACCCGCAGCAGTCCGAGCACCGATGTTGCGCCGCCGATCAGTGGCGCATAACCGACGGCCACTTCGCGCCCGTCATGGGATTCCAGTTCAGTCACCACCCGGCCCAAATGCATCGACAAACGGGCCGTACTGTTGAGTGGGCGCGCCTGAAGTGCGCTCAGTTCACCCATCTGCACCGAACCGATCAGTCGTTCATTGATATCGAACAGCTCTACGCGTTGCCAGCCTTCTGTGCGGCTGATATCATTGAGATAGGAGTTGGTTGAGCGGTAATCCATATCGCCGCTGACAGCGGCAACCAGCGTTGCATCGCTGATATAATCCAGCAGGTTGCGTTTCATATTCTGCTCGACACGCTCATAAAAACCCTGGGCCAGTTTCAGAGCCCGATCCAGCAGGGTATCAACGCGCACATCGAACCAGACATCCATGCCGCGATCCACCATCTGGCTGGCAGCCATTTGAATCGTCATGGCCGGCACCAGTAACAGTGAGATCATGACAATCACCAGTTTGGCGCGCAGGCGCGACCCCGGCCTTGGCTCGGCACGCTCGCGTAACAGGCGTATGCCATATTGAATCAGAAGCAGAGACAGCCCCAGCATCAGGGCTACATTGACCCAGGCCAGCAGGCCATCCGCGCCATGCGCTTTGGGCCACAGACGGGCTGTCAGCGCTAATAGTCCCAGCGCCATGAGCAGGGGAATGAACCGCATCGCGTCAATTCGTCTCACGGCAGCGAAAAATCCTGCTGCATGGAGGCTGCTGCCGGCTGCCATAAGCCTGCCCACCAGGCTTCGCTGATACCTTCACTATGGATTTCGACGCTGACGGAGACCCTGTATGGCCTGTTTTTTTGCAGCAGACTGCGATCGAGCACCGGAAAATCATCCAGACCGGAAAGGAACTGAATGGCATCCTCGATACGGTATACCCGCCTGGAAATGCCGCTGGGTGTCTCCGTCAATAGCCAGCTGCGGGTCAACAGATCCGGTTTGGCATGGCGAATAACGGTAATATCGGCAATATCTTCGTTGAGCCAGTAACGGCGCACCCGCCTCACCTTGATATGCCATTCCGTCGCCATGGCAATGCCGTCTTTCAAGGTGGGTGAAAAAGCGTTGCTATCGACAGCGAAACGGGCTGCGCAGTAGATTACCTTTTGATCCGTACGAATCTGCAGGGTGTCGGATTCTGCGGCAAAAACCTGTGCCTGAGTAGCCAGCATGATTGCCGGCAGCAGCAGTAAAAACAGACGACACTTGGGGAATAAATTACGCATCAGGCCGGAGTGTAGCATCAGATGTTGGCCAGTTCGATGACTAAAAGCCGGCTACTGTAATCTCATAAATATTAATGGGCTGTTTCTTCCCCTTGAAGGTGCGCGGGCACAGATAGCGGCAGTGCTGATCCCTCAGTCGGGTCGGGATATCGAATGCAACATCTGCGGTGACCAGGGCCTGGAACGGCTTGGCAACGCCGCACAGCCGCGCCGCAGTATTGGCCACATCACCGATCACAGTGAATTCGCGCCGCTGCGTATCGCCCAGTAAACCGAATAACACATGGCCGCAATGCAGGCCGAAGCCGACTTGGCACGGTAGCAACTCACCTTCACGGGCAGGCAGTGCCGTCAACAGATCCAGCATGCAGGCCAGCGCCCGCTCACTTTTGTTGTTGCCTGAAAAGCAGGCCAGCAGGCCATCGCCCAGGAATTTATTTACACTACCTCCATGGGTGTGAACCGCACGCGTCTGAATGGCAATACTGGCATTGATGGAGGCATAAACATCATGCGGCTTGAACGATTCGGCCATTTCGGTAAAACCACGCATATCGCTAAACAGAATTGTCATTTCCTGTTCAAGGGCAAAATTGTCCGGAAAATCCGTGCCGTATTTTTTTACCATTTCAACCGTTTCATCAGGTAAAAACATCTGAATAGGCGGCAAGTCTTGCAGCTTGCTCATATATACTCCCGAACGTTGATTGTTTCATGTTCGCAGTCCAATTCGAGCAATAGCTATGCCAATTCCTTTTTTCGAAGCGCGCGGTTATAATTTCCGAATGGCATATGCGACGATTCAGGACTCCCTCTGCCGCCTGACCTACACGGTTCAGGCGGAGGATCTGAACGGCTATGGCATCATGCATGTCGGGTGCCTGCTAGGGTAAAAAGAAAAGCCCCGGCGGTTGCCGGGGCCTCATGTCTGACGCAAACACTAGGGAGGGGAGGGAGGAATAGCGCCAGACGTTGCGAATTATAACGACGGCCATCTGAGTCTGGCGTGAATTGCAGGTTAAATGTTTTTCATGTGTGTGATGGCGGCTCCGATCCGAAGAGGTCGGTATACTGCTGGTTGCTCCAGTAGATAAAGGCGAGAATCTCTGCAATGGCAGTATGCACGTCGGCCGGAATGGATGCGCCGATATCCAGCAGTGAGAAAATCTGCACCAGATCGCGATCTTCCCGGATGGGGATGTTGTTTTCCCGCGCCAGCCGGATAATTTCATCAGCCAGAAAGCCGCTGCCCCTGGCTGCCAGCGATGGCGCGTCATCCAGATAGGGGTCCCATTTCAGGGCGATAGCCTTGTGCTGTTTCATGCGATAACATCCAGCAGATTCAATGATACAGGCGCCATGGTAGCGAGCTGATCAAAACGCCGCTGTTTTTCCGCATCGGGCGGCGTTTGGGCGGCCAGCAGAAACACCTCTTTATAACCCAGATCCTGCAAGCGTGTCTGCAGTCGCTGAATATGTTGGTGGATGAACTGGCCGACGCCTGTCTGGTCGCTGTAGATGCGGGCATGCACCGAACGCTCGGAGACAGTGGCATCGACACGCATATTTCCCAAGCCACTCAATTCCAGCGCAAACAGCACGCTGATGGCCTGATGCGAACCGTCGCTTTCTTGCTGTTCGGGTGTATGGTGATCCTGCTGCATGGACATCTGCACATTGACCATCTGCTGGCCGACCAACATTGGCAACTCAAAACGGATTGGATCGCCCTGTATATGCGCCAGCGCATTCAGCGCCTGGGTTGTTTCGATACGAGCAGCGCCATGATGACCTAATTCGGAGAGGGCTTTAATGATATCCGTCTGATGGAGGGCGCTATTGCGACTGGCGGAGAGTTGCAGCAGTATGCTTTTTAAATCCTGCAGGATGGCGGTTTGCTGGCCGCCTTGCTGACCGGATTGTTGGGCCAGGTGCAGCAATTTAGCCTCCAGTCCGCCCCCCGAATCATGTAACAGCGCGGCCAGATGCTTGCCGCTGATCGGTGCCGATGCATCTGCGCCGAACCATGCTTCCATCTGTCCGATGGCGTTGGTAAGCGGCATATCAACATGCTGCAGAGATGGCAGCAGGTTGCGAATAGCGGTCAGTGTTTGCGATAGCGGTTCCTGGCTGGCAGAAAGGTTGTTTTTTACCGCCGCCGTGGCTTTTTCTGCGACATTTTTCTGCACCGAGATCAACTGAAATTCGGCTGGAGGGGTGGTCATGCGCAGGGTGAGCAGATCGCCCGGCATCACCGGAGCGGGAGCGGGAGTCTCAACCGTGAGACCCTGGATATTGAGCTGGATATGGCCGTTGGACAGCCGTTTTTGCACCACGGCCGCAGTGATATCGCCAGTAGCCAGCGGCAGGGAGGCCATCTCCAGTACAGGTTGCGGCCTGGGCGACGCGCTGCTGGCAACGGCGCTGCCGGCTTGCTGTCGCGGCAGGATTTCCAGCAGCGTGTCGTTGCTATCCGATGCTAAACGAACAAAGATCGGTTGCCCCTGCCCGAGATGGCTGGCTGCTGTGGTTTGAAGCTGATGGCGGACGGTTTTAGCCGGATTGTTCGGGTCAGGCAGGGAGATTGTGACAGCCATTTTTCCGGCCTGAATGTGATCAATATGACCGGCTACGTTGTTGCCGCCACGCATGCGAGTAAGCAGGCCTGCCGGCAGGCTGGAGAGCATTTGCACCCGGCTGTGGGGCTGTTGCACAGCCGGCTGTATGGCGGTGTTTTTTTCCTTGCCCTGCCCCAGCCAGAATAGCCCGATGTCGGGCTTGCCTGATGACATCGTTTGTCTGACCACAAAGTTGACCTCTGCGCCGAGCAGCGAAGCGGGCAATCCCTTGATGATGAATGTTTCGCCATTCAATACGATTTTAAATGCGCCCTTGGCTGCTTTTTGCACCACGGCGCCCATCACTTCGCCAGCCTGCATCTGCGATAACTGGCCGGAAATAACTCTGAGAAGATGCGGCGAACTTTTGGCGAGCGCAGTGGCATGCCATGAACTCGGTGCAGTTTTTCCGATCGCATCGATTCTGCGTTCAGGCATAACAGCTATTCTCGGGGGCTGACTTTCTGTTATCGGACATATCGTATGACGAGCAAGGGGCCTGCCAATGCCTGGTAACGACAATGCTGATGCGTAAGCAATCAGGTGCTCTGATTCGTATTCGGGTGCAGGGC
>Ga0256829_1002597_pt1 | contig 13306 bp, 11 predicted proteins | sample 131447metaG_FD_185979 | JGI IMG/M metagenome (GOLD analysis project Ga0256829, IMG submission 185979) | Hydrothermal vent microbial communities from Lau Basin, Pacific Ocean - 131-447 | ecosystem: Environmental > Aquatic > Marine > Hydrothermal vents | place: Pacific Ocean: Lau Basin | collected...
ATAACTGGTGCAGGGATTGGTGGTTTTGCAGCAATGAAAGCACTTTCAACAAGAAATGATGATCCAAAAACATCTTCTCGTCCATTTGATGCAGATCGTGATGGTTTTGTGATGGGTGAGGGTGCGGCTTCTTTAGTCCTTGAAGAGTATGATGCAGCAGTAGCTCGTGGTGCACATATTTATGGTGAAATTATTGGTTTTGGTGAGAGTGGTGATGCAAGTCATATTACTACACCTTCCCTTGACGGACCTGGTCGAGCAATGAAAGCTGCATATAAGATGGCTGGTGAGCCGAAGATTGATTATGTAAATGCTCATGGTACTTCTACTGCTATCAATGATAAAAATGAAACTATAGCAGTGAAAAACCTTTTAGGTGATGCAACTCCTCCTATGTCTTCTATCAAAGGACAAATCGGTCACTGTTTGGGTGCAGCTGGTGGAATAGAAGCTGTTGTATGCCTTATGGCAATGCGTGATGGTATTTTACCTCCAACTATCAACTATACAACTAAAGATGAGAATTGTGATTTAGATTATGTTACTGAAGGTGTTAGAAAAGCTGATGTAAATATTACTATGAGTAACTCATTTGGTTTTGGTGGAACTAACGGTGTTCTAATCTTCAAAAAAATCTAATTAGAAGGATTTAATTTGGCTACATATTTAGACTTCGAACATAAAATTAAATTTATTCAAGAAGATATTATCTCTGCACAAGTTCGTCATGATCCTGCTGCAGTAGAAAAACATACAAAAACTTTAGATAAAGAAGTAGAAAAAATCTACTCTAATTTAAGTGATTTTCAAAAACTTCAACTTGCACGTCATCTTGATCGCCCTTATGCCCTTGACTATATAAATATTATCATGAGAGATAAGTATGAGATTCATGGTGATCGTCATTTTCGTGATGATGCAGCTATAGTCTGTTATATGGGTTATATCGGTGATGAAAAGGTTATGGTTATTGGTGAGCAAAAGGGTCGTGGAACGAAGAATAAACTTAAGCGTAACTTCGGTATGCCACATCCAGAAGGCTATAGAAAAGCACTTCGTGCAGCGAAAATGGCTGAAAAGTTTGGTATGCCAATCCTTATGTTAGTAGATACACCGGGTGCATATCCCGGATTGGGAGCAGAAGAACGCAATCAATCAGAAGCAATCGCTAGAAACCTTTTGGAACTTGCTGAAGTAAACACACCTACTATATCTATAGTTATCGGTGAGGGTGGTTCTGGTGGAGCACTTGCTATTGGTGTTGCTGATAGATTCGCTATGATGCGTTATTCTGTATTTTCAGTTATTTCTCCAGAAGGTTGTTCTGCTATTCTCTGGAGTGATCCAGCAAAGGCAGAAGCAGCAACAAATGCAATGAAAATTACACCTGTTGATTTAAAAGAGTTAAATCTTATAGATGACATTATCGCTGAACCATTGATTGGAGCACATAGAGAAAAAGATGCTGCTGCTCATGCTATTGCAGACTACTTCTTAAAAGAGGTAAAAGAGCTTAAAGCTATGAGTGATGTAGAGCGTATGGATGCACGTTATGCAAAACTCACAGCACCTGGTGCTTTTAAAGAGTAGCTTTTAGCTCTCTTTACAAACTTCTTTAACTTCAAGAAAAGGGTCAAATTTTGGCCTTTTTAGTCTTGGAGCCTTCTTCGAAAATTTTATCAAGTCTTCTATATTATTCAAACTCTCTTTTGCTGACTTAAGGCTAAGCAGAAAAAGTCCATAAGTTGTTATAACATCACTCATCGCTCTGTGGTGTTCAGGATTTGGGTTGAGGGCAAATGTATCGTTAAGGTAAGAGAGTGCATATCTGTAGCACTTTATTGTTCTCTCAGCAAGTGCTAGAGTACAGAGACTACGGTTAAGAAGTGGCTCTATCCCAACTTTGAGCATAGAGTCGGAGATAAAAGTGTAGTCAAATTTTACATCATGTGCGACAAAGACACTATTACCTAAAAAAAGTTTAAACTCTTGCATTACTTTTGCAAGTTCTGGAGCATCTGCTGTATCTTCTACTTTTATACCTGTAATCTCTGTGATGATAGGATTAATCTCTTTTGCCTTTACAAAAGATTCAAAACTATCAATAATCTCACCATCTCTTATCTTGAGTGCAGCTATTTCAATAATCTGGTGTCTCTCAATATGTGAGCCATTTGTCTCAATATCTACAATACAAAACTCAGCATTTTCAAGTTTAATATATTTAGTATCAAAATAAAAATATCCCTGGCGTTTGACGATGTTAATCCCTTGTGCACGAGATATCTCTAAAAACATATCTATGCTTTCATCTATCTGTGATTTTAAGACCTCAAGAGGAAGACCACGGGTCGCAAGTCGTGAGACACTTTTTGCATCTAAAGGAAAAGCTTTATTGAGCATTTTTTATGAACTCTTGTACTTTTTTTGGATCTTTGTTACCGTGACTTATCTCAACACCACTACTGACATCGACACCATAAAAACCATACTTTTTTAGTGTAGAAACATTAGAAGAATCAAGCCCACCTGCAAGAATAATTTTAGAGCAATCCATATCTTCAAACCATTCAATATTAATACGTTTACCTGCTCCACCATAAGCTTCACAGTAAGCATCAACGAGTAGGTACTCATCTGCTCGATTTTTGATGTCTTCTATTGATTTGGCACGGATAACTTTAATATAAGGTGTTGTAAGTGTATTGCAGAGTGTATCTGATGCTTCAAAGTGAAGCTGTGCTAAGGTCGCTCCAACTGTGGAGCAAACAGAGTCTATAGTCTCTGCTGATTCATTGACAAAAAGTGCGACCTTTTCTACAAATGGTGGTAGCTTAGAGATTATTGTTGTTGCCTGCTCTACACTCACAAAACGTGGTGACTTCTCATAGAAAACAAATCCAAGAGCATCTGCACCAGCATCTATAGCGATCATCGCATCCTCATAAGAGGTAATACCACAAATTTTTGTACGCATTATATCTGCAGACTCTCTATGGCTGTTTGACGATTTTCATGTTTAAATACATAAGAACCTGCAACAACGACATCGACACCAGCTTCTTTGAGAAGTTGAATATTTTTATCATTTACTCCACCATCTATCTCTATAAGGCAGTTAGGGTTGATGCGATTTCTCATCTCATTAAGACGAGAAGCTTTCTCTATCACAGAATCAATAAAACTTTGTCCCCCAAAACCAGGGTTTACACTCATAAGGAGAACCATATCGAGATCTTTAAGTAAGAACTCTACAGATTCTGGTGGTGTATGTGGGTTAAGGACAATAGCTGGTTTAATACCAAGAGAACGAATTTTTTGGATTAAACGGTGGGGGTGTTTCTCCTCTTCTATATGAAAAGAGATATACTCAGGTTTGAGAGGTGCGAAGAGATCTACAAAAAAAGTATTGTTTTCGACCATGAGGTGAATATCTAAAGGTTTTGTAGCACACTTAGCCACAGAAGAGACTACTACGGGTCCTATTGTAAGATTAGGTACAAAGTGACCATCCATAACATCTACATGAACATAGTCACATCCTGCATTACAGATCTCTTCAACATCTCGCTGAAGGTTTCCAAAGTCTGCCGAGAGAATACTTGGTGCTACTTTTATCATTTTGTTTTACCTTATAATTTTTGAAATTATAAAATAAAGTAGCTGTTTATCTTGTTAAGAAAAAGAGGAATTTATCATCATTAAATGATAAGTCAACTTGTACACCTTTTTTCTCTTGAGCTATCTCTAAGAGAGCTTGAATATCTGGATATGTCCTGGGGAGAGTAATGTCTACACTGATATTTTGGTCAGCAAGTAGAGTTTTCACCTTTCCTCCAACAATATTTACAAGTTCTGCAAGTGTATCCAATATAAGCTCTGTATTATCTGTCTCTTCTCCAATAAGAAGTTCACAGGCTTTTTTAGCGATACCTGTTGGAAAAACTAAAATAACCATTCCGTCAATATCCCCATAAAATCCAATAGAACTTGCAATTTGACCTTCTGGGTCTTTAATAGCTATCTTGTCTATTTTTGCAGCATCTTTAATTGCCTCGGAGTTGGTCATCATCTCTATAGTAGCAACTGTCGCTTCTATGAAATTGGGTAGTTCTGTTACTATAAGCTTATTTATAACTCGTTTGTTTTTAATATTTGCAGCACTACTTGCACCTAACTCATTGAGTAACTCTTTATCATGAAGGATATCATCCATCTGTTCAAAAAACATAATACCTGAGTCCTCTAGTGTCTCTTTAAACTCTTTTGGTGTTTTATCCCAACTCATACCAACAAAACATATAGTTGCATTATATTCAGCACCGGCAGAAGAGAGTTTTGAGAAAAAATTGAGTGCATGGATATTCATACTCACTACTTTATATGCATCAAAGATAAAAAGTCTAAAACCTACATTGAGAGAGTTATTGTGGTAAGCTATGTTAAAAGTATTTCCTATCTCTGCATCAAGGAATGAAGCCACAGTATATATTATTGCATTCCCCGTGACACGAGTTGCAACTTTTTGTCCCATCTGTCCTAAAAATGTATCTGTGATAATAATATCATAGGCATTTTTTGCATTAGCTTTTTCATTGAACTCTTCTTGTGTCTGTGTAATGATAGGATTGTGCCCATTATCATGAAGCTCGATAGCCATTGCCGCACGTTGCGATTTGTCTTCATTATAGAGTAAAATATTTTTATTCTGATTTTTATAGCTTGCTGAAAAAAGTGTTGCAATCTCTTGTGACTTAAAGAGAGAAAAACTTATTTCATCCTTATAAAAACGCATAATAGCATCATATTTTTTTGTATCATAGTCGCAAAACCCAACAGTAGAATGGTTCGCCGTACGTATTTTTTGAAACATCTTGACGAAAGAGTCAAGTCCATTACGATTAAAAAATATAACTTTCTTAAGTGAGACTAATATCATATCTGCATTTTGAGCGACAGTAGCCTCTATATCATCAATACTTAAGATGGCATTACTAGATGCTCCATCCAAAAAACCTTGGGGATGAAAAATACCTATGCCATCTTTTATAACCGCTCTCATGATATCTCCATTAATGTAGAAAAGTTTTCATAAATATCTTCTACATAAGCTATCTGAAAATCAATGAAATCATTGAGCTCTGCTTCTATGTATTTGGGTTGAGATAGTGTATAAAAAAGGAGAAGATGCATCCACTTTCCAAGTTGATTTATTTGTTGATCTGATGCAGGTCTCAGACCAGAAGAGGCTAATACAATCTCTGAAATACTTTGTGACATCTCCCATTTTTGAGCTATTTTTTCACAGATGCCAAAGAGATCAATACCGCAAAGCCTTTGTAAAATAGTATTAAGATCTATAGGATTTACACTTCTTAAAATATCTACATCTTTCTTTCTTTCACAAAAAAGTGCTTCACTTACTATAATACTAGCAGGAAGAAGTGAAATAGAAGAGAGAATATCTCTATCCTCTATGTCTAAATGCAGAAGAATTTTTTGCCAGTTCATGGAAAGGTCCGCTTGAAGATTGTAAAAGACAACACGGTTGAGTTTAAACAGGATCCATTTAGAAGGAGAAAGTAAGGTCATCATATAGTTATAGACAGCTTGCTGTGATCTACTGACTCCCAAAATACCAAAAATTTGGGATACTTCACTCACTTCTGTTCGAAAACCGTATATAGGTTTATTGACGAGTACTTTAAGATATGTGCTAAGTGCTCTGTCCTCTTGGGCAACATGGGCAGCTTTAACAAGCTCCCCAGCATTTAAAAACTGAAGAGTCTCCCTTAGAGCCTTTGGTGCAGGAGGTATCTTTTCTATGTAAATTTCTATCTGTTTATTTGTTATCAAAATTCATACTTTATATTGGTCTCTATCTATCTAGGTGTTGCATGATTTTAACTATATAAATCTAAAGATAATATAAAAATGAAAAAGAAAAAAAGAATAGCTGTGGCTTAAGTTGGAGTTTTGCTTTGATTTGATATAATTCGCAACTTTAAATATATTGCAAGGATACCATTATGGCAAGAAGATGTGCTATTAGCGGCAAGGGCCCTATGAGTGGAAACAATGTTTCTCACGCAAAAAACAGAACAAAGCGTCGTTTTTTATTAAACCTAAGAACAGTACGTATCACTTTAGAAGATGGTACAACTAAAAAGATTAAGATCTCTGCAAAAGAGCTTCGTACACTTAAGAAAAATTCGTAAGTCGTAGGAATAACTATGAATCTTTTTATGAGGATTCGTAAGTTTCTTAACTGGGAGATCGCTCCCAAACCTGACCCAAAGCTTCTTCCTGAAGTTTACACACACCTAAAACCTTTTCGTTTACCCCTTATACTTACTGTAATAATTATGCTTATCGGCACGATTGGTTATGTCGTGATTGATGGATTCCCTATCTTTGATGCTATTTATCAAACGGCTATTACCTTTACTACAGTTGGTTTTGGAGAAGTGCATCCTCTCTCAGATGCTGGAAAAGTATTTACTATTAACTTGATTATTGCAGGTTTTGCTGTATTTTCAAGTGCTGTTGGTATTTTAGTTAATGAATTAAATAAAGGTCAGATAATCTCTATTTTCAAGGAGAGAAGTATGTTGTATAAAATCGCTAGACTCAAAAAACACTTTGTTGTCTGTTATCATAATGATTATACTATTGAAGTTACTAAACAGCTTCGTACAAATCATATTCCTTTTATTGTAATAGATCCTCGCCCTGAGATTCATGAGTGGGCATTAGAGCATAAATATCCTCATTATCTCCAAGCAGAGCCACATGCTGAGCTCTCTATGCTTAAAGCTCATCTCTCTTCGGCAAAGGGGCTTATTGCACTCTCTGATTCTATCGCTGACAATATCGCACTGATAGCTTCTGTAAGACTTTTTGAGAAAGAGCACTCTCTTCCTAGACCTTATTACATCATATCTTCAGCTGAAAATATGAGTGATGTAGAGAAGCTCAAAAAATTAGGTGCTGATACGGTTGTAAGTCCAACAAAACTCACAGCACAAAGGGTAAGTGCAATGGCTGCTCGTCCAGATATGGAAAATATGCTAGAAGAATTTCTCTATAAGAATGATAATCCTTTAGATATGCAAGATATTATCGTACCTAAATATTCATGGGCAGTCCTGAAAAAGCTTAAAGAGACACATATAAGACAGATGACAAATACCTCTGTTGTTGGAATTACAAAAAAAGATGGGAAATTTATTAGCATGCCTAAGGGTGATGTATTGGTTACTAGTGAGTGTAAACTTCTAGTAATAGGGACACACAAAGGGATAGATGCTACAAAAGAGTTAGTAAGACAGAGGATAAAGCCAAAGGAGTTAAAATTTGTATAAGTTAAAAAAATTAGAGAGTGGTATTTGTGCTGCAGATGGATTTTATGCTGATGGTGTAAGTGCTGGGCTAAAAGCTGAAAATGCAAAAGATATGGCATTTATTTATTCAGCGAGTGAGTGTGAAATAGCTTCAGTTTTTACTACAAATAAAATGACAGCTGCACCTATACGACACTTTAAAGCCAAGGGTGAGTTTAAGACAAACTTTGTACTAATTAACTCGAAAAATGCAAATGCTATGACTGGACCTGCTGGAATAGTGGATATTGATGAAATACTGCTTACTCTTCCAAAAGAAGCTCAAAACCCTGTGATGAGTTCAACAGGTGTTATAGGTGTTCGCCTTCCAAAAGTGAAAATCATAGAAGGTACTAAACTTTTTGACTTAGAAAAAAGAGAGCCACACTCCGCTGCACAAGCGATAATGACTACAGACAGCTTCTCTAAAGAGATAGCATTTGAAGTGACTCTTGAAGATGGCTCAAGTTTTTGTATAGGTGCTATGGCCAAGGGGGCAGGGATGATAAATCCTGCTATGGCTACAATGCTTTGCTTTATCACAACAGATGCAAAAGTTACAAAAGATGAGATGCAAGAGATATTAGATAGTGCAACACTGAGAACATTTAATGCGGCAAGTGTTGATGGAGATACCTCTACAAATGATACTGTGCTGCTTTTAGCAAATGCGGAGTCTGGAGTATTTCATAAAGAGGCATTTGCTGAGGCACTCGAAGAGATTATGCTTTTCTTAGCAAAAGAGATGGTTCGTGATGGTGAGGGTGCTACAAAACTTGTCACCTACAAAATCACGGGTGCTAAAGATGATACAGATGCAGAGATAGTTGCTAAAGCTCTTTCAAACTCACTTCTTGTAAAAACAGCATTGTATGGTGAAGACCCGAACTGGGGTCGTATCGCTTCAACTGTGGGTGCTAGTGGTGTAGAAGCTGACGAAGCATGTTTAAGTATCTCTTTTAATGATCTCTGCGTTTACAAGAGAGGTACTCTTCTCTTTGATAGCGCTATGGAAGAGAAAGCTTCGAAGGTAATGCAACTTGAATCTTTTAGCATCTCTTGCGACTTAGGTTTAGGTGAGGGTAAGTTTACGTCTTTTGGTTGTGACCTAGGGTATGAGTATGTGAAGATAAATGCGGATTATAGGACATAGGCTAGACTTTTACCGGGTAAAACCATTTCTAGCTCTATCTCTTGCGAGATAGAGTGGCAATACTATTTAAAGAAGGAGAAGGTTCCACCTCAGGAGAGATGGAACCAGTATCGTAACACCGAATTTAGTCGGTTTCTGGCTGATACTCATTCTTAAAACTTACATAACGAGTTGCTGAAGCATAGAGCTCTTTGACTTCCTCATCTGTAAGTTCTCTTACAACTTTGGCGGGACTTCCCATAATAAGTGAACGAGGAGGAAAAACTTTTCCTTTTGTTACAAGGGAACTTGCCCCAACAATAGACTCCTTGCCTATAACTGCATTATCAAGTATAGTAGCACTCATTCCAATAAGACAAGCATCTTCAATAGTGCAACCATGAAGCATCACACGGTGTCCAATAGTAACATCACTCCCGATAATAGTAGGACTTCCATCACTTCTATCGGCTTTTTTATGGTGAGTGATATGCACCATGCTTAAGTCTTGAACACTTGTTCTATCGCCAATAGTAATATAGTGAACATCTCCTCGAATGACTGTTCCAAACCAGATAGAACAATCCTCACCAATAGTTACATCACCGATGACATCTGCTGAGGGTGCTACCCATGTATTTTTTCCAAGTTTTGGAGTGAAGTTTTTGAAGTCGTAAAGCATTCTATGTTTCCTTTGATAATTCGTTACAGTCTGTAAATATACTAGACATTTGTTTGGCGATATAAGTCGCAGACTCTTTTTTAGTGGCTTTTGTAATACGGTTGACATAATCTTCCATAAGTTTATGGTTATTGATATTTTTCTGTCCATCTTTTTTAACTCTGATATAAGAACCATCACTTTGAAGTTCATGAGAGAGCATATTATCACATGTTTGGAGTTTAAGAATTTGGAGTATTTTATCTCTAGCATTATTGTCTTTTATGGCAGTTAAGAGTTCTATACGACGAACCAGATTTCTCGGCATCCAGTCAGCACTAGATATATAGACCTGAGCAGCATCATTTTTAAAGTAAAAAGTACGAGGGTGTTCAAGATACTTTCCAAGTAATGAGATAACACGGATATTTTCACTGACACCTTTAATACCAGGTTTCAGACAGCAGATACCACGAACGATAAGGTCTACTTTTACACCGGCTTGACTCGCTTTATAGAGTGCTCGGATAACATCATCATCAACCAAAGAGTTAACTTTTGCGATAATGCGACCATTTTCTCCCTGTCTCGTTTCATTATGGATAAGTGAGAGAATTTTTGGCTTGATCTGTGAAGGTGCCATATAGAGCTCGTTAAGTTTTCCTTTTTTACTAAAACCTGTAAGGAAGTGAAAGAAACGAGTCAGGTCATTGGTAATCTCATCCTTACTTGTCATGTATGACATATCTGTGTATATCTTTGCTGTAGCTGGATTATAGTTACCAGTTCCTAGGTGGGCATACTGTTTGAGTTTACCATTTTTACGGCGAGTTACAAGGGCTGCTTTTGCATGAACTTTAAAGCCCTTGATTCCGTATATAACATGTGCTCCTGATTTCTCAAGTGCCTTTGCCCAGATAAGGTTGTTCTCTTCATCAAAACGGGCTTTGAGTTCCACCATAACTGTAACTTGCTTACCACTCTCACTCGCACTCATAAGTGCCTGAACGATAGGGGAGTTTGTTCCTGAACGATAGAGTGTCATCTTTATGGAAACGACATCAGGGTCTTTACTCGCAGTCTGAATAAACTTCACTACTGGTTCAAAACTCTCATAAGGATGGTAAAGCAGTACATCCTGTTTCTCTAAAGTAGCAAAGATATTATCTGTTGCATCAAGAGGTGGAAGATTTTTTGGTTTAAATGGGGCAGCTAAAAGATGTGCAAAGTCTTTGTTCCCTACTATCTGCCAGAGGCTAGAGAGATTTAAAAAGGTGTGAAATTTATAGATATCATCTCTAAAAACATTTGTATGCTTGTTAAAGAAGTTAATAACTTCATCATCAGCATTCGCTCCAACTTCAAGACGAACCATTTCACCCTTACGACGAAGTTTCAGACCCTCTTCTAGAATCTCCATAAAGTCATCTGCCTCTTCCTCTTCTATAGCAATGTCTGCATTTCTTGTGACACGAAAGATAGCATATTTGAGAAGCTCATAACCAGGAAAGAGCTCTTCTACACGTTGTGCAACGACAGACTCTATAGGGATATAAACGCCATTCCCAAGTTCAACAAAACGTTCTAACACACGGGGAACACGGATGATACCAAAACGCTCGACACTTGTATCATCACTATCTTGAAGCTTGACGATGAGTCCAAAACTTAAGTTGTTAAGATGAGGAAATGGGTGTGTCGCATCGATAGCGATAGGGATAATAACTGGATATATATTTTCATTAAAAAATTTATTAAGATAATTTTTTTGTGTCTGATTTACGTCATCATAACTTTTCACAGAAATCCCTTGATTCTCAAGAAGCTTGAGAATTTCACTACGGCAGTGCTCTACGACTTGTTGCTCTTGATGAAGATAGTTACGAATCTCTTTAAGTTGTTGTAATGGTGTGAGTTTATCTGCACCACTGACAATAATCCCCGCGCTAAAAAGTTTCTTTAGCCCGGCCACACGAATCATATAAAATTCATCTAAATTTGTTCCATAAATAGCAAGAAATTTAAGACGTTCTAAAAGAGGAAGTGATGCATCTTGAGCTTGTTTGAGAACTCTTGTATTGAACTGTAACCAAGAGAGCTCACGATTGTTATAAAGATTTGGATTTTTGAGGTTTAGCATGAAATATGACCTAAATATTGTAGATTTTATGTTGTATTATAGCAAAGATTAATTAAGTATTAATTATGTATGCAATACAATACAAAAAATATTCTCTCAAGGAACTTTATTGATCAAAATAGTATTACTCTCACTTTTCTTGTCTCTAACCCTTTTTGGTGCACCAAGTATTGCTGAACTAAAAGCCGCTGTAAAAGCTAATCCCTCACTTCTAGATACACCACAAGCCAAAGCTGCAATGAAGCAAAAAGGTCTTACTAAAGAAGGTCTACAGAGCCGGCTACAAAAGAGTGAAGATATAACAAAAGAAGTGATCTCTTCAGATAATATTGAAAATAATATTGCAGTAACTGAAAATAATGAGAGTAATGAGAGTAATGAGAGTAATGAGAGTAATGAGAGTAATGAGAGTAATGAGAGTAAGAGTGGTGCACGTTTAAATCCATTTAAATATAAAACAGCAAAAATATTACGTAAAGACTTAGCAGAGAAGCAAGAGTTGATGGCAAAAAAGAAACTTACTCGTTATTCTAAGATTTTTTATGCAAATAGAAATATTATAGATACGGGATCACTTCCAACACCTGATGATTATATTGTTTCCTCTGGGGATGTGCTAGATATATATATTTATGGTGACCGTAGTGAAAAATATACTCTTCCTGTAAGTAATGATGGTACTATTAATGTAGAATATATGGGTCCAATTAGTGTTGGCGGTATGAAGTTTGCAGAGATGAAAGAGCATTTAACTAGAGAACTAAAGAAACATTTTAAGATGAGTTCGTTTAAAATTACTATTAGTAAATATAGTACTATTCAAGTTACTCTTGTAGGTGATGCAAAGGTTCCTGGTATCTATAACCTCTCCTCTTTCTCAACAGCAAAAGATCTTTTAGTAGTCTCAGGTGGTGTGAGAAAAAATGCTTCTGTACGAGATGTAGAGATTAGACGAAATGGGAAGATAATAGCAACTATAGACTTTTATGATCTTCTTTTCAAGGGAAAGTCTATAGGAACTACTTTGCTAAAACATGGTGATATAGTTGTTATAAAGAAAGCAAAGAAGCTGGTTCATATTGATGGTTATGTACATAATGCGGCAATTTTTGAACTCAAAGAAAAAGAGACACTTAAGGACCTTCTTCGTTATGCTGGTGGTATGAAAGCAAATGCTTCAAAAGATACTATCAAGATAGATAGATATGCAGATAATTCTGTATTTGAAACATTTACTATCCCCTTTAGTCAAGCATCTAACTTCACCATGCAAGATGGAGATAATGTTTTTATCTATCAGTTAGACTCTAGTGCAGATAGCAGTGTGAACCTTTATGGAAATGTAATTAGACCTGGCACATACTCTATTTCCAAAACAAAAGACCTTACGAGCTTTTTTAAGGCCCAAGTTTCTCATGGTATGAAAAACTTTTTTCTTCCAGATACATATTTTGCCTATGGAATGATTAAACGCTACTCTTCCACACTTAACTACAAAATAAAATCGTTTAATCTCACAAAAGTACTAAAGGGTGAAGAACTAGTTAAACTCTCTGCTCAGGATGAAATTTATATTTTCTCGCAACATGATCTGCAGAGCACAGAGTATGTTACAGTCAAGGGTAAGATATTAGTCAAAGGTGGGAAGCTACAGTACTTTGAGGGAATGACACTAAGAGATATTGTTCATGCTGCCGGTATTGATGGTATTATGGATGATAAAGTAAGAGTTACAACTATCAATACTCCAGATCGTATGCCAAAAACAGAATTTTATTCCTTTAAAAAAGATGCGACTGTTTTATTAAGTCCCTATGATGAGGTAGAGGTTTACGACTACTACAAGACACACCTTTTACAACCTATTAGTATAAAAGGTGAAGTGATTAACCCAACAACTGTTTTTTACGAGAAGGGAATGACTTTATCAAATCTACTAGAGTCCTCAGGTGGTTTTACGATTGAAGCTTATCTTAAAGAGTTAGAAATAG
>Ga0256829_1002598_pt1 | contig 13305 bp, 14 predicted proteins | sample 131447metaG_FD_185979 | JGI IMG/M metagenome (GOLD analysis project Ga0256829, IMG submission 185979) | Hydrothermal vent microbial communities from Lau Basin, Pacific Ocean - 131-447 | ecosystem: Environmental > Aquatic > Marine > Hydrothermal vents | place: Pacific Ocean: Lau Basin | collected...
AGAGTATCTCCTTTATCTCCTTAGAAGAAAATGTTTTAACATGGGAGAGTTGTGCAGATGAAGCATGTAAAAAATCTTTAACACATGGCTACTCTGTCGTCAAACAACTTGTTCGAGAAATCTTTGGTTTTGAGACAAAAATCAAAGGTATCGCCTGCACAAAAGCACCAACACCTGTGAAGGTAAAAGAACCTGTAACCATGACAGAACAAGAACCTGCCACAATGATAGAAGAAGCGGAGATGGGAGGTGATGCAAGTTGCGTTGCAAACTGCAACGATGTCCAACCACTAGAAGAGACCAATGGCACAGACATTACACAAGAACCCCTTGTGCAAAAAGCAATAGAGATGTTTGAAGCAAAAAAGGTGACGGTTCAGTCTAAGATATAACTAAACTTTTCTACCCACTCAGCAAACACAGAAGAGTGTTCCATCTTGACACCATTTCTTTGCAAGTCTTGGACTATCATCACAGAAAATTCACTCTGAAGTCCGAGTGCGTAGAGGAGAAGATTATCAAGTTTTGTCTCATCTTGTAAAACGCGACTCACTAAGCCTGAACTCAAAGCATATAAAACATCCACCGCTTCACTATACTCTCCATCACCACTCTCTAAGATAGCCTCCATATCTGGTAATCTATCCATTACTTTTATAAAATTCAAAAAATCGACAGCAACCTCTTGCCCTACTGTTCCACTCAAGACCTCTAAAAGTAGATGAGAGGAAAGAGAACTTTGTAAAACATTATGCACATACTCCCACGAACGCGGTGTTGCAAAACTTTTTGTATTACTTGTCGCATCAAAGGTAAAAAGGTGTTCATTTTTATAGGAAATATACGCAATAATTTTGGCATCTATGCCTTTTTCAAATGCCCATAAACGCCAATCCTCTACACTCACTTCCATCTCAAAATGTACAAATCTATTTGCAAGGGGAGCGGGCATTCTATAAGTTACTCCTCTATCGCCATCGCGGTTTCCAGCCGCGACAATCGCCCAACCATCAGGCAAAATATACTCACCAATCTTTCTATCGAGAATGAGCTGATATGCAGAAGACTGCACACTCGGAGGGGCAGAGTTGAGCTCATCTAAAAACAAAATTCCCTCACCCTCTTGTGGTAAAAATGCAGGTGGCGCCCACAAAGCCGTATGGCTCTCTTTGTCATAAAAAGGAATCCCCTTCAAATCAGTAGGATCCATGAGTGCTAAACGCAGGTCTATAAAACCTATACTTTTCTCCTCTGCAATCTGCTTCACAATCGAAGACTTTCCAACCCCTGGAGCCCCCCACAAAAAGGTGGGTACTTTTTGTACCACTAAAGCAGTAATACTTTGTGTCAATTCACTTGCTTTCATCTATACCATCCATCCTATATTTTCACTCTGTATATGCTTTCCAAACCCTGCATTTGTTTTAACATAGCGCTCATAACGGCTATCAAGTTGGAGTTGATAAAGAATTTCTACAGGCGTATTTTCATTTTTTGCCAAAGCCTCATGGTAGCATGGGTTTTCATATGCTTGTGTTAAAATCGTTTGGGGTGTTGCACTATTTTCATAGAGTGCCAAAGCTAATGGCTCATCTGCATTTGCTAAGAGTTTTTCTAAAACTTGTAACTCTAACTTGGTATTTTGTGATAAAAAAAGATTCGTTGTTGTGTCATTTAAGACTAAAAGTGCCTCTTGCATTGCAAGAGTCAAGGTTTCATTAAGTGCGACCTCTTTATAGTTGCCTAGAAAACTTTGAAAAAGAGTGCTGTCTAGTTTGACAAAACGGACAACATTTCCTTGCAATAAAGTATCATTTAAAAAACTCTCTACTAACTCTTTATCTAAATTGACATTTAAAGAGAGTGCTTCTAAAATCTGCTCTCCACCCACTCTTGCAAACTTCTTTTGAACAGCCGCATCCAAGTAAGGGTTCATCGCAATTGCTGTTTTAATTTTCGAATGAAAACTTAGCGGTGCTAAAGAGGCAATCGCTTCTAAAAGTGTGCTGTTTTTTGCCTGAGCCACAAGGTGCATAAAACCTGTTGTAGCATACTGTACATTATGGTTGCGTTCTATATTTTCATAAAACCTTCCAATAAACGCAGCACTCACATCACGATTATCATCATTTTCAAAAAAATCTTCACCCTGCCAATCGTACATTTTTATAAGACGGAAAAAAAGAGCATCTGGAATCATTGTGTTTTGTATAAAACTTTTGAGTCGCTCTTTATCATGTGAAAGTTTCAGGCTCATAAGCAGACTATTTTCATTAATATTTTCTGCTAAAACTCGCTCTAGTATATCAATACTCACAGCCTGCACACCTTGTTCTTCATACAATACATCACTCTTTATCTGCTCATAGGGTGTCATCATACGACCATCAACGACAAAGGCTAAATCTTCATTATACTCTTGTACAAGTTCACTTTGGAGCTGTTTGAGTTGTGATAGAAACTCTTCCTCTGAAAAAGCACGTGGTTTTCCAAAAAGTAAAATTTTTTTGTTTTTTATCTCTTCTAAATTCATACGATAATTATACATCATTTTTTAATGTTTCTTTTCTTAGATATACTTACTCTTAATATTTTAAATTTACTTTTAGGAAAAACTATGCGACTCTATGCCCCTTGGGAAAAAGCTTTTAACCGTATTGCCACACCGTTTGAACATTTTTTACATGCACAAACAACGACGGGACTTGTCTTAATGGCGATGACTATCATAGCACTCATCTTAGCAAATTCACCTCTACATGAAGTGTATGCTCACCTTTTTCATACAAATATCGACTTCAATGTTGGCGATTGGAAGCTCTCACACTCTTTACATCATTGGATAAATGATGGCTTAATGGCTGTCTTTTTTTTCATGGTTGGTTTGGAAATTAAACGTGAAGTTCTTGTGGATGAACTCTCCGACATCAAGGTCGCCATCTTACCTATACTCTCTGCCGTAGGTGGTATGCTCATTCCTGCTCTTATTTATATGGCTATCAACAGTGGAAATCTTGGAGCAAATGGCTGGGGTATTCCTATGGCTACCGACATTGCATTTGCTATTAGTGCCTTAGTTTTACTTGGCAAACGTGTTCCCCCTGCCCTTGTCACTTTTCTTGTAGCCCTTGCTATTGTCGATGACCTTGGGGCTGTTTTTGTCATTGCTATTTTTTATACACAAGAGATCCATTTTCTAGCACTTAGTTTAGCAGGTGGTGCATTTCTTCTCATGATAGCAATGAACCGTTTTGGAATTCACTCTATTTTAGCGTATTTTTTAGTAGGAATTTTTATGTGGTTTTTTATGCTCGAATCAGGTGTGCATGCAACCATTGCAGGAGTTATTGCCGCTCTTGCCATTCCCTCAAAACCAAAACTCACCCCTGTAGATTTTACGACACATATCAACAATCTTCTTGATGAGTACGACAACTATCCTGTCGCTACAGACCACACTATGCATGAAGAACAAAAAGCAATTTTACTCAACATTAAAGATAAAACAGACTCGGTGAGTTCTCCCTCTGCACGACTTGAACACGATTTACATTTGCCCGTTTCTCTTGTCATTATCCCTCTGTTTGCACTTGCAAACGCAGGCATTAGCATAGATTTTTCTACACTTGGAGAAACGATTTTAGAACCTGTATCTTTAGGAATTATTTTTGGACTCCTTGTTGGAAAAGTCTTGGGCATTGGAGGGGTCGCATTTCTCGCTATAAAACTCGGCATTGCAAAACTTCCAAAGGGAAGTTCTCTAAACCAACTCTTTGGGGTTGCCTTTTTAGGAGGTATCGGTTTTACGATGAGTATCTTTGTGGCAGACCTTGCGTTTGCGGGGCAAGAAACTTTAATATTTCAAGCAAAAATTGGTGTTTTAACTGCCTCTTTACTCGCTGGATTTATAGGCTATGTGTGGCTTTATAAGAGTGCAAAACATTGATTTTTTTATGCTAGAACTATGCCGATGCCCACGAGTGAGAACTTGAACTTTGAAATGAGGAGTAAAATTTTTACATTAAATCACAAATTTTTGCTTTTAATTGTTCTAGCTCATCAAATGAAAGTTTTGTAATAAGACCTTTATCTACCTGTATTCTAGCAATATCAAGAGTACAGAGCCAATTTGCGACTATAAAACTTTTTTCTTTGAGATTGTCTCGTGGTGTGATTTCAATTTTATAATCTGTCTGTTCATCTTTCGTTGAGAGAGGGACTACAAGAACAGACTGGTAATTGGTATCTTTTAATGCACGGTTAAGAAAATTGTTCTGTAAAATAACAGCAGGTCTCACTTTACCAAATTCACTATTATATTTTTTTGCAAAATGCACAAGATATACTTCACCCTGTTGTATCATATCTTATCTCCAATATCACCTACAATATTTTCAAGAATCTCTGGATGTTTATTGCTCAGTAATCCTTCATTGCGTTTTAGCCACATTTTATACTCTATTTCTTTAAGTGCATCATGTAAATATGGTTCATAACTTGCAGGAATAACAATACTTTTAAGTTCCTTTTTTCTTTTATCTTGCACATACACTATCTCATTAATATCACTAATAAGCTTTGGATGTTTCGCTATTTCATTAATGGCTACTATCATACTCTCTCCTTTATACATATATTAATACACATACACTAATATTTAGCTTAATATTGAAAGATTTGCTTTTACCTCTTCTAGCACACTTGCATCTTCTGCCAAATCAACCCACTGAAATTGGCTCCCACTTTGTTGTGCCCCTTTGAGTAAATCACCACTCTTTCTAAACTTCAAGTCCAGATTTGCAATGTCAAAACCACTTGTGGTATTTACAAACTCTTCAAGTCTCTCTGATTTTTTTTGATTTGTATAGAGGTAACAGTAGCCTTTGAGCCCTGTACGACTCACACGACCACGGAGTTGATGCAAAGTAGAGAGTCCGAGTCGTTCTGCCCCTACTATCACTACCGTACTCAGTCTTGGCAAAGAGATACCTACTTCCACAACTGTTGTTGCGATTAAGATGTCTCCTTTTTGTGCAAAATCTAATAAGACCTGCTCTTTTTCTTTATCTTTTCCATGAGTAACATACACATTTTCAAAATGCTTCTCCCAATACCCTCTCGCCTCTTCTATACTCTGATATGCAATCATCTCACTCTGTTCTACAAGAGGATAGACAATCAAAACTTGATTCCCTTTTGCTATCTCTTGTTCTATATGCAAACGCAACTGCGCAAAATCTTCTTTATGAATAACTTGACTCTGTATATCTTTTTTAAAGGGAGTGGAAGTAATGAGGGAAACATCTATGTGTGCGGTTTCTATCATCGCCTGTGTGCGTGGGATAGGGGTTGCTGAAAACTGTAAATAGTGTGGTTTTTTTGCACCCTCACTTACAAGTTTTTCTAGGCTATTTCTCTGTTGTGTTCCAAAACGGTGTTGCTCATCAACCATGACAAGTGCTACCTGTGGAAGTTCACGATAGAGCAGAGCATGTGTTCCTATGATAAAATCATACAGACTCAAATCTATCTTTTTTGTTTTATTGGTGACTAATACTGACTTGAGTTTTGGCAAAAACTTTTGTGCTTCTTCAAAGAGTTGATTTGCTAAAATAGTCGTCGGTGCCATCAAAATAGCTTTCTGTTTTCGCATCATAAACGCAGCAGCTAAAATCACCATTGTTTTTCCACTCCCAACATCACCCACAATCATTCGTTTACTTGCTACCTCTTTAGCAAAATCATTTTTGACATCTTCTATCGTTTCAAGTTGCTCTTTTGTAAGTGTGAAAGGAAGAGTTTTGAGCCATGGTTTATATGTTGTTTTGAGAGAGGTGAGTGCTTCAAAATACCTGCGTTTACTTGCGAGTTGTTTCATGTAAACAAAAAGCTCTGTAAATTTAAGAGCTTTGAGGGGTAAGTCTCTTGAGTCCATATGAAGTTCAATTAACTCTTTTGCATACTCTCTTGGAAGCCCCTCTTCTACTAAAGCCTCCTCACTTAAAAGAGTCTGCACAAGACGAGCCATAACATCGGTTCTCAAAGCCGTTTTATATTTTGCTACTATGGCACCTACTTGTGTTACTTTTTTTGGCATACTTATACTACAAGAGCCTACTTTACACTCTATCATACCAAAGTAATACTCTCGACTCCCCACACTAAACTGGTGCAACATATAGGGTTTTGGATGAAAAAGGACACCTGAGAGAGTATGTCCGAAGTTATGGACAAAGAAGGTGATTTGGATGCTATTTGCTCCACGAAAAACTGACTCTACTGTGGCATCTATAAGTTGATGTGCATGAGGAATAAGTTTATCTTGCAGTCGGTAATCTTCATAAGAGGAGGGAATGAAGAGGGAGAGTTCACAAAGAGAGTCTATCCCTAATTTTGCAAATTTCTTCTCCTGTTCTTTTGTTAATTTCATACTAGTTAGTTCTGTTTTTCTTCGAGTTTTTTCACTCTTGTATAAAGATTTGTAATCATAAAAGTTGCGGTTATAATGATAAAAGTGAGTAAAATATCTTCTAAATTTTTCATAATTTTCCTTTTTTGTGTTATAATTACCGTTGAAGAGTTAGAGGGGTACCACCCTCTAATTTAACTCCTGAAGAATTTTAACAATTACATAGATAATGGTTAGAACCTTCAGGATTATGTTAAGAATCTCCATCTTAACACCTCCCTTTCGGTAATTTTTGTCCCGCTTTTAAGCGGTGACAAAAGAATCATAACCTATTTTCAGAAAATTATTTTAAAATATGACAAAATGCCATATATTTTTTACCCTTGTACTCGTTTGAGCCTCTCTGGTTCTTGTGCTTTATAAAGCTCTGCACACCCTTTTGAGAGTTCACGGATTTTGAGGATGTAGTTTTGGCGTTCTGTTTGTGAGATAGCTTTTCTTGCATCTAAGACATTAAAAGTATTAGATGCTATCATGCATAAGTCATATGCAGGAAGAGGTAAACCCGCTTCAAGTGTACGTAAACACTCTGCACTTTTTGCTTCAAACTCAGCAAAGAGCATATCAGTGTCTGCCACTTCAAAATTGTATTTTGAGAACTCTATTTCACTCTCTTTATGCACATCTTTATAGTAGGTTTTGTTTCCCTCTTTGTCTATGTTCCAGACAATATCAAAGATAGTATCTACCCCTTGAAGATACATTGCAAGTCTCTCTGTTCCGTAGGTAATCTCAGCGGTTACAGGGTTACACTCTATGCCCCCGACTTGTTGGAAGTAGGTAAACTGTGTTACTTCCATACCATTGAGCCATACTTCCCAGCCAAGTCCCCAAGCCCCTAAAGTTGGTGATTCCCAGTTATCTTCAATAAAGCGAATATCATGATTTTTGACTTCAAGTCCAAGATACTCTAAAGATTTCAGATAGAGTTCTTGAATGTTATCTGGACTTGGTTTGATGATGGCTTGAAACTGATAGTAAGATCCGAGTCTATTTGGATTCTCTCCATAACGACCATCTGTTGGACGGCGAGAAGGTGCAACATAGGCTGTTGCCCACGGTGTAGAATCAAGTGAGCGTAAAAAAGTAGCAGGGTGAAAAGTCCCCGCTCCTGCTGGAATATCGTAAGGTTGCACAATATTGCACCCCTCATTCATCCAAAATTCTTGTAGTTTGAGTAACATTTGACTAAAAGTTATCATTGTTTATGACCTTTTTTATTAATTGTGCAATTATAGCCTATTTGACTTTTTTAGTATTTAAACGCAACCCCAAGCTTGAAGTATTGGTTGTAAGCAGTGCTATCTGGTTCATAATACCCTGTACCCCCAGAGACAACAACATTAGATTCTTGAATGGTTTGTTTTTGAAGAATATAATCTATAAAAAAATCTATTTTTTCATTTAATTGATAGTTCATTCCAACACCAAATGCTAAAATATCAGCAGAACCCAGATTAAAATCTCCTCCAATATTCGTCGCTGTCATTGTTGGTTTTATACCATACTGGTACTCTATATCTGTGCTCAACATTATTTGAGGATTTATACTCACTTCTAGTCCTATTTTTGGTCGCACAGAGAACCATGTATACTCTTCAATTTGAGAAGCAGACAATGCTCTTCTCCAATATCTATACCCTAAACCTAAACCGTAGTTATAACTAAACATGCTATCTATCTCTCGATATACTTGATAAGCAATTCTTGTATCTATCACATCATTTGCCGTTGTAGAGACAACACTTCCATAAGGTGCTCCACTTCCAAGTAATGAACCCGTATAAGATGTATCACCTGTGAGATACAGCACAGAAGTTTCCAACTTTGCATATCTTTGCATATCTTTAGAGAGTAAAAAATCATACCCAATCTCAAAACCACCAATATCTGTAAATTGCGATGCTTCGCTATTAATTAATGTCCCTGAGCGGTCATACTCTTTATAATCCATACTCATACCAACAAGTGACATTGAGTAAGTCACCTTATTATCTCCTGCAAATAAATTTGCACCTAATACTAACAAAACACCACCTAAAAATTTTACACCATTTTGCATATTATGTCTCCTATATTTTTTTGTAATGAGTTCGCAACTACTCCACATTTTACTTTGAGTAAAAAAGCAATGTCACTCCGATGAGAAGGTGTTAAACACTCATAATTTCCCATTCCTTTACTCACAACCAAATCAACACTATCAAAAAGTTTTTGTGATACTTCATTGGCTCTATTATAAGTAAACCCTGGAGTATTTACTCCGCTATCTACAAGAGTACAAAGTTTATGAAATCCTGCTTCTTTTGCCTCTTTGAGTGTTACATCATTGATAATTGGCTTACCACGTACTATGTAAGAGAATGCTATTTTTGGATACAACTCCTGTAAAGTTTCAATGAAGAGGTAATCAAATATATGTTCTCCAACATTATCCCCTATCACTAAAACTGTTTTCGCATTTGCCAATTTTAAAGCAAATTTCTCAAAATCATTATGTGCAAACGCAGTCTCAAAAATCTTCTCTAACTCCTCTTCTAAATCAAACTCTACCGCAGCTGCCAAATCAATTACATTGCCTGCAACGGCGATTTTTGTAGCAGTTAAGAGCTTATTTTGCGAGTTTTTTAGTTTCTCTTTTAAAAAAGGAAGAAATAAAGATGCTTTTTTTGTTGAAGCTTTTTTCACTGCTTCATAGAGGTCTACTCTGTTGGCAAGAGAAGCCATATCAGCATAGACATCTGCTGCAATTTCTGGAGGCGATTTTTTGAAAGAAAATGTTTGACTCATTTGCTCTACATGGGTATAGAGTTTTTTTTCTAAAACAGCATCTGCATCTAAAGCATTTGCAACTTTTACACTTTGATTAATAATGCACGAGACACAAGCTTCATCTATGAACATAATTTAATTTGTATGCTCGTCTATCGCCTTATTCCACATAAGTTTATATTTGCGACGCATAAATTCTACTTCTTGTTGGGAAAGTTTGAGTTGTTCTTGGAGAGTGTGGATTGTTTTTCTATCTTCATCGTACAACTCTTGTAAAGAGTTGAGTGCTTCACGGAGAAAACTGTTTTCTACACGAACAGCTTCTATTGTTTCATCTTTTGCATCGAGAACTTTTTCATGAAGGTTAATGATAGTCCCTATCGTCTTTTCTACAAACTCTGGTTGGACTAACATCTCTTGAGTATTGCGTGCAGAGAGTTCTTTGAGTTTTTGAGGGACAACCACCTCTGTCGCCCCTACAGAAGAGTCAATCAAACGCACACCCTCTTCTACTTTTACATTCAACTTTCCACTCTCTACCATATCATCAATCACAGACATATGTAAACCTGTCAGTTTACAATACTCATCATCATTTAACCACTCCATGCAAACTCCTAAAATTTACTCAATTATAGTTTCTATCTCTAAAGAATCCATTTCAACTTTTTTTGCTTTTGCAATGCGATCTTCTTTGAGTTTAATACTCAATTCTTCATTGTCCAATGCCATAATCTGCATAGCCAAATAAGCAGAATTTATCGCTCCAGCTTTCCCTATTGCCACTGTAGCAACTGGCATTCCAGCTGGCATTTGTACAGTTGAGAGGAGTGCATCTATCCCACTTAAAGCAGAAGCAGACATCGGTACACCTATAATCGGCTTAATCGTTTTAGAAGATAAAACACCCGCTAAGTGTGCCGCCATTCCTGCAGCCCCAATAAAGACTTGCGCCCCTTTCTTTTCTGCTTCATAAATATACTCTTTCGTTCGCTCAGGAGAACGGTGAGCTGAAGAGATAATCATTTCATAATTTACACCAAAACTTTCTAACGTATCTGAGCATGATTTCATCACCTCATAGTCACTTTTACTACCAATTATTATAGATACAAATTTCACTTTTACCACCCTACTAAATTTTTACATAATTATACACAAATATTCTCTCATAGCAAACAGAACTTTTTTGTTCTAGTAGAGTTCTTCTATATAGTCGCTTCCACATTTTAGCTCTTTAAGCCATCCTAAAAAGAGCTGAACATCTTTTCCTTCAAATAACAAACCATGCTGTGGCACAATAGTAGCAATATCTAAATTCTCTACTCTTGTTACCCATGCCTTACAGAATTTATTCGAACCCATGTATCGTTTATGAAAACCATATAAATGTTCCTTATGCTCTTCAAAGTTTGCTACCTTTTTATACCCTTGTGGAGAAGTAACAATAGCAGCACCTATATCACCAGAGAAGAGTATTTTTGATTGTGAGTCATACAAAGAAAAATTTCCAGGTGAATGTAAAAAATGTGCAGGAACAAACTCTAGATAACTAGATGAGAGATGCACTTTTTCTCCCATATCTGACAAGGAGATAACTCGATTCATCTCTGTAAAACCATAATGACTCATGAAACGCACCCATAAAGCACTCATAATAAACTTTGCTTTTGTAGTAACTGCCCATTGGGCAATCGAAGCCGCAACATCTGGGTCTTGATGAGAAAAAAAGATATACTCAATCTTTTCTATATCTATATGTTCAGAAACACCATCATACAGTTCATCAAATATTGCTTCACTTCCTGGGTCAATCAAAACACCCACACCATGACTTACGATAAGGTATTGGTTTACAGAAAGATAGGAGTTTTCTTGTTCCTCATCATCAAAACTAAACATTATATACTTATGTGTTGCATCTTCATACAAGATCTTGTAATTATTATCCATTTTGCATTCCTTTTATTTCTCTAATTAATTCCATTTGACGTTTTGTAATGTATTTGACTAAATTCTTTTTCTCTAGTTTTACAAACAGGAAAACTACATAAAAATACTCTTGCATCTCTTTTGTTCTATATAAGTTCACATCAGCTTCAATCATGTACTCTTCATGGCGTACATCTAAAATCATTTTTAATTGTACGTGACTATTATCATTCAACCCAGCAACCAGACATGGCATCCGTAACTTTACTCCATGCACTGAAATATCTTCTACTCTCATATCTCCTGCAAATTTTTTCTCATTAATAAATAAGGCAAGCTCTTTTGCACCAGTAGGTTCTACACGAACTGATTTTCTTGTTATTGGAGATGTTTCTCCATAATGTATATTTTTCATTGTAACAGTTTGCTCTTCAAAATTTATTTTTATTATTTCGGAACATTCTATTGTAAGGGGAAGTAACTCAGAAGCAAGTAATACTTTTTGCTCTAATTGAATTGCTTTTTGCTGATTATATGATGTTTTTAAGAGCACACTATCTTCATTTATCGCAACTATTTCTCCATTATTTGTGATACTCAAGCCTTTATAAAAATTGTGTACCTCAACCTTTGCCTTTGTACTTTTAAGGACTTCTAAAAGTGCAAACATATTTTTATCATCATGTAATACACTCTTTCCATCAACTACTGTATCGCTGTGTAACTGTGTAATATCTGTAAAAGATAAAATACCATAATCAAATTTTTCTTCTATAGCTTGGTACTGCACTAAAAAAAAGCGTACTTGTTTTTCTTGTGTCCTCAGGGCAACATTGTAAATTTTTTCTGGATTTTTTTGGAGAATTTCTAAGGGGTCTTCCCCATCATGCTGGTATAAAAAGCCTTCATTTTTTTCAAAACAACTCCCGAGTTTTTCCATACTATTTTTACATTGTGAAACAGATTCATAAGCAAAAAAGGATAAAAAAGCATTATTTGCAAGGACGACTTCTAAGTTGTTCAGTAACACTAGCATAGAATTTTGATGATGAAAAATTGTTTCTATCTTCTCATAAAAAAGTTTTGTTTGTTGTTCATGCCGAAACTCTATAACAGCTTTATATAAAGCAGAAGAGAGTTCCTTGGCATTTATAGGCTTCTTTAAAAAACGAGACACACCAAGTTCAATCCCTTTGTATAATAGTTCTTTATTATCATCTGAGGAGAAAAGAATGATTTTTGTAGTAGGTGCAATCGTTTTAATATGGGATACAAGAGTCATCCCATCCATCTTAGGTAAGCCAATATCAGTCACAACAAGAGGATAATGATGTTTTTTAAAGATCTCTAAAGCCATGATTCCATCTACTGCGACATCAACATGTATAAAGGTTTTTTTTAAAAGAGTCGCAACTTTTTCTCTCAAAATAGCGTTATCTTCAACATACAGAAGCGGTATTTTTTTTGCTATATCTTTGAGAGTGTTCATGATTAGCGCACTCTTGTTCTCAGCTTAACATTTTGGAGCTGTGTTCATATCTGCTGATGCAGGAATACGGAAGAAAGTATATGAAGGAAATACAGTTGGCAATTCTATTTCATTTGTATTGCCACTGTGAATTTCTTCATAAATTTTTGAATTTTTTGCTTTAAGTTGTTTAAATTTCAAATAAAACTTTCCATCTTTTTCATAGGTTGTACCGATTTCATTATCAACAATAGCCACATCACTTCCAAGTGGAAACACAACTTCTAGTTCATCTCCTGGCATCGTTTTAAACTTACATAAAAAGTGTGTTCCCTCTGCAGTTACAACACCACTTACTTGATGTGTTCCTAGTTGCATACTAAAGTCTAAGCTTTGTGTATCGTGTTTTTCAAAAGGACGAGAGACTAAGTAAGCATCTGTATACCCACGATTTTGTAAAGATTGAAGTTCATACTGGTACTTATCTTCGTTAAACTCATTAGCATAATAATCATCTATTGCCATGCGGTAAGCCTTCGCAGTTGTAGCAGCATAGTTAGCAGTTTTGGTGCGTCCTTCTATTTTTACACTATCTACTGCTCCACTATCTAAAATTTCTTTCATATGCGAAGCCAAGTTAAGGTCTTTAGAATTCATAATATAT
>Ga0256829_1002599_pt1 | contig 13303 bp, 13 predicted proteins | sample 131447metaG_FD_185979 | JGI IMG/M metagenome (GOLD analysis project Ga0256829, IMG submission 185979) | Hydrothermal vent microbial communities from Lau Basin, Pacific Ocean - 131-447 | ecosystem: Environmental > Aquatic > Marine > Hydrothermal vents | place: Pacific Ocean: Lau Basin | collected...
ACCATATCGACCTATCTCATGCCCCATTATGACAACCAAGAACAAGATATCCGACTTTCAATGGGTATCTTTTTTCTTTTACTAGGGGCTATGCTTTATCTCAACCTTGAACTCGCTTTTGGTGCTTTTTTGGCTGGTATTTTCATACCTACCTACTTTGAGCATAAAAAAGAGTTACCACAAAAGCTTGAAGCCTTTGGTTTTGGATTTTTAATCCCTATCTTTTTCATCCATATTGGTACTACTTTTAACTTAGACTCACTCTTTATGAATGGACTTATCTCTATAGCTCTCAAGATTGCCCTTGCAATGATACTCATACGCATTCTTGCTTCTTTTGTTTTTTACAAACAACTAGGAGTTCGAGACTCTATACTTATGGGGCTCTCCCACTCAATGCCACTCACCCTCCTTATAGCAATGGCGACACTTGCATACCATGCAAACTCCATAGATTTACTGCACTATTATGCCGTTATTTTAGCTGCACTCTTTCAAGTGATTAGTGTCATGGTAGTCATCAAGGTGATAAACAATAGGACATAATTTGGTATAATGGTTTACAAAGATACAAAAAAAGGGAGTCATTATGGGTCGTTCGGTACTACTGCAACTCGCTCGTGACTCCATCCAAGAGGTACTCCAAGCTGAAATTAACATCAAAAGAGATGCCCTCATAGAGGAGCATCCTCTCCTTGATAGGAAGATAGCAACGAGACTCAATCTTTTCATAGAAGGCAAACTTAGAGGCAGTTCAAATACCAATAACCCTGATATAGCTCTGATAGATGGCATCATCTTAAATGCTAAAAAAGCGGCTTTTCAAGACCATGATTTTACACCACTCACAACCTCTGAGTATCTCTCTTGTGAGGTAGAGATCATCCTTGATACACCAGATGGCACCATAAGTGAAAAAGACCCTGCCATCTTAAAAACAACATCTTATTCTTTAGAAAGTGAGCTTTAATCATGTACTATGTCATCAAACAACAACACGATGCCCCACTCAACCATTTTGTAGGTTTTATCGTTGAAAAATATATAGCCTCAAAAAGCAATGAACACATCATCTTTGAATTTAACAAAAATGGAAAACCTGAGAGAAAATGGGTAAAAAAAATGGATATTATCCTCCTTACAGAGGATAAAAAATTTTTCATCGAAACACTCAATAAATTTAAAATAATGCAGAATGAACAAAGAGAGTTAGTAACCCAAGCCCAAGAGGAACTTAACCTCACACTTCAACACTCAACAGAGGTGATGAACGAAGAGATAGATAAGTTTAATGAACTCAAACTAAGTGATGATATCCCCTGCATCATTAAAGACTACTGACTTTTAGTATTATGCCAAAGATAGACAACAAAAAGTTTTATACCTCAGCCATCGAGATGTATGGTACCACTGCCAAAGGTGTGAACTGGCATAGTGCATCTTCGCAAAAGCTCAGATTTAAAATTCTCTTAGAGTTTCTTCCAAAAGATATGCAACAGTTTACACTCCTAGATGCAGGGTGTGGTTTTGGCGACCTTTACCCCTACTTACAAAAGAAAAACAAAGAACCAAAAAACTACATAGGGGTAGATGCTCTCCAAGATATGGTAGCCATCGCTTCAAACAATACAGGCTGTGAAATCATTCTTGCTGACCTTACTAAAGAAAGTATCCCTCAAGTAGACTATGTTGTATGTAGTGGGGCAATGAACACACTTGAGAGAGAAGAAACCTTAGAGTTTATCTACCATTGTTATAGTGCTGCGAACAAAGGCTTTATCTTTAACATTTTGCATGGTGACGAACAAAGCCAGACATACAACTACCTCACTACACAAGATATTAAACTCATTGCTAAGGAACTAGAGGTAGAGCATCTCCATTTAAAGGATGACTATCTTGAAAGTGATATCACAGTGGGATTTTTTAAGTAACAATGCACACTATTTTTTGAGACTCTACAACCTCATCACTTAAAAGTTTTACATAGATGCTATCTATTTCCCTATTTTTCTTGCCGATAAAAAGAGATAATCTTTTCCTGTTATCACCACTCTGTAACCTTTTTGTTGCAAGTATTTTTTGCAAAAGTGGATATCTTTGAGCACTAAGCTCATCTCTGCAAAGTTGTAGTTTGGAGCTACTGCTCCATAGACCATCTCCCCATCTATCCAACGACAATTTGGAAATCCTAAGATGATAGCTCCATCTTTTTCTAAGAGATTTTGGTAGATGGACATGAAGCGTTCATTGAAGTTGATGTTGGAACTTTGCAAAGTGCCTATGCTTATGATGAGCTCAAATCTTCCAAGTTCCTCTTTTTCTAAGGTATTGATATCTGCAGAGAGCATCTGAGCAAAAGGAAATCTCTTCTGTGCATACTCTATAATAGATGCACTATAGTCCACACCTACAACTCTCTTTTGTTGCAAAACATCAACAGAGAGCATCTTCTCTATCACCTCAAACTCATCGGCTTTGTTGACCCCAAGGTTTAAGATGCTCTCCTTTGAAGCTACATCACAAAACTTTAAAGCTTCTTGGTAGTGGTAGAGAAAACTCGGTTGAGCTAGCTTATCTATGTGAAAAAACTCACTCTCTACCCCATATTTTTCCTGTGAGTTTTTTGTTTTATGAAAACTACTTGTTGCATCTAGTTTTACAAACCTAAATTCTACAAGCCCCTCTTTATGCTCTTTTGGAGTGAGCATTTTATATCTATGAATCCCAGCAATATCTACAAAGGCTTTGTAACCCATAGACTCTAAAAGCTCATCTTTAACAAAAAATTCTAGTCTCTTTAGACCATATCTAACTGCAAAAAATTCTAGTATCTCATAGCTATTATTTAAAATCTCTTTTTTCATAAATATATTATATAATACTTGTATGATTAAAAGAATTAAAAAATTTGCAACGACAAATACTCTTGTCATCCTCGGCATCATATCGGGAATATTGTTTGGTATATTTTTACCAGACTTAGCACTTAAACAACAAGTTATTGGGACAGCCTTTATCTACTTCCTAAAAATGCTTGTCATCCCCCTTGTTTTTTCGAGTATCTTCGTAGCCATACTTGGACTTGGCTCACTTGAAGAGCTTAAAGATATTGGACTCAAAACTATAGGACTTTACCTTCTTACAACTGCTTTAGCTGTACTTCTCGCTATAGTAGCTATGAATATCTTTGAAGTTGGGGAACTCTCTAGTAATGCTGGATTAGAGTTCGCAAAGGCTGAGACTATAGCGCCCTTTTCTCTTGAAGCAATGTTGCTGAGTTTTATCCCTACAAATATATTTTCTGCATTTTCTCACGGTTCGATGATGCAAATCATCGTTTTTGCCATCATGTTTGGGGTAGCATCCCTCTACCTCAAACCAAAAGAGCAAGAGCCTATGATGGGTTTTTTCAACGGAGTAGCCAATGCGATGCTTAAAATGGCTGAGTGGATTATCCTCCTCACACCCATAGGCGTTTTCTCCCTCATCTCTTATGTTATAGCCGAGCAGGGTATAGATGTGATTTTAGGTCTTTGGAAATATATCTTACTTGTTATAGGTGTCATCTTGTTTCATGCCATCATCACACTCCCCTCGATTCTTGCTCTCTTTGGTAAGATAAACCCTTACAAATACCTCTCAGATGTAAGGGAAGCACCCATCATGGCATTTTCCACCGCATCTTCAGCAGCTACACTTCCTGTTTCTATGAGGATTGCGCAGGAGATGGGTGATGTGGATAAAAAAACAGCCTCTTTTGTTCTCCCTCTTGGTGCGACAGTCTCTATGGATGGAACAGCTGCATATCTCAGCATAGCCGTTTTATATATAGCAAATTTGGCTGGGGTTGATTTGAGCTTTGGCGATCAAGTTTTACTTGGGGTTACCGTAGTGGCTCTGAGTGTTGGAGTCGCTGCACTCCCAAGTGCATCTTTAGTGATGATGGTGGTCATACTCAACCAACTCGGTCTGCCAACTGAGTATATAGCAGTCATAGTAGCAGTCGATAGGATTCTTGACATGTGTCGAACTTCACTTAATGTTACCTCTGACTTGGTAGTTACAAAGATAGTAGATATCTATAGAAAAAAGCTAAATTAAGATAAACAAAAAAATCAATTTACAAAAAGAAACATTCTCAAATATTGGCTAGTATTGTTTTTTTATCTAAGTGATATTATGGTAAAATTCTATATATTTGAGTTTGTAGCTCTTGATTTGTAGTGAAAATAGATACGACACTACACTTTCTAAACTTAAACGACAAAATAGCGTAATATAGGGTTTTAATGAACGAGATGTATAATATGAGTATTGTAACACACAACTTTAGTGTGTTGGTTATTTTAGGCGTGATTAGTATAAATATATATAAGATTTTCACAGCAAAAGAGGTGCAACCTTACAGAAAGTTCAATATGCTTTTTAATCCGATGGGCATTACAGCTATTGGGGCGATTATCTTTACGGGTGTTGTGATGATGGCAGCAAAACATTTGGAGTTTACTCTAGCAAATATTATCATGATAGTTTTCGCAGTAGTGCTGATAGTCTTAGAAGTTAAACGCTCAAAAGCTTTGCGTTACATTATGAATAAGGATCTTGCAAGTTTCTTAGAGTATAAAAAGTTTTCTATGAAGATACTCTTAAGTGAGTTTAGTATCTCTTTGGCGATCTATATAGGGATGCTTTTTTGATCTATACCTTTCATGAGGATGCAGGTGCTAAAAATCTCATGCTTAAAGGGGAACTTTACAAGTACCTCATAAAGGTGCGTCGACATAAACTCGGTGACCTACTCTCTTTTCGCTCCTCTAAAGATATCAAGACACTTCACTCTTACAAGATTAAAGAATTAGAGCCGAAAAAAGCACTCTTAGAGTTGATGCACTCAGAGTTGTTAGAAATAAAATCAAAAAAAGATTTGCACATAGGTTGGTGTAAGGTTGATTTTAAGAGTATAGAAAAAGTATTGCCAAGCCTGAGTGAGATAGGTGTGCATAAAATAACTTTTATAGAGTGTGAGCGTTCTCAACGAAATATTAAAATAGACTATAAAAGATTAGACAGAATCCTAGAAGCATCTATGCAACAATGTGGCTCTACTCATAAAATCATTCTTGAAGAGTCAAAGAGTTTAAAAAGTTTTATCACTCTCAATGAGGATGCCAAGATTTTTGACTTTGTAGAGAAAACATTAGATGAGATAAGCGATGTTCGTACAGTAGTTATAGGCTGTGAGGGCGGTTTCTCTCAAAGTGAGAAAGAATTTTTAAGTGCTTTAGAAGTATTTCGACTCGATACTCCGATGGTACTACGCTCTGAGAGCGCAGTGGTGGCAGTATCAAGCAAGATTTTGGTGTAGCACCTACTCGTCTTCATCCTCATCTTCATCATCATCAGCCATTTCAGCTGCTTCTTTAAGACATTTTTGTCCATCAACATATTTAGCTACATGTGCACCGTGCTCAAATGTAAGCTCTCCACCGAGTTTGCCTTGGAAAAAGATAGCCCCTGTAAGCACTAGAAGAATCACTACAGCACTAAGCTCAACTTTGAACATCTTTTTAAAACATCCGAACATTTTCATAGCAGCAGTAAGACCCATGCCTATAGCAAGGTAAAGACCAAGTTTTGCATGTTGCACTAGATCGGCTTTTCCATCAGGTGAAAGTGTGTTAAACACCTCTTTTGCTTCCTCTTTTCCTGTAAAATATGCTGCAATGACAAAAAGAGCTCCAAAAACTAAAAATCGTGTAGAGATTTTTGACATTATTTCAGATGGCTTGAAAAGGTATAAAAAACCTAAAACTAAAGAGATGATTGGTAGTGAGATGGCGAAATGCGCTATGGCTGGATGTAACATGAGATATGTTCCTTTTTGAATAATTGATAGTGTATTTTACACTTTATTATATAAAGTTATCTTATAAAATAATTTTAATATTGATTCTAAATATTTTTATGAGTAAAATGGAGGCAAGACAAGGCAAAACTTAACTCAATGTTACTTTAGCAAAGTGTTATTTTGCTAAACTACCTTTATGAAACTCTCACACCTTAAACAGATCATCACTTACCTAAAAAACTTTCAAAAGATCTCTGCTATTTATAGAGTGAGTGACAGCATTGTGAAAGTTGTTTTTGACAAAAATGACGAGCTTTACTTCAATATGACTCGTTCAAACTCCTCTATGTTTCGGTGTGAGTCCTACCCTCGAAGTAAGGTTTATAACGCTCCTTTTGATGTAGTGCTTTCAAAGCGTTTTAACCGTTGTAATGTGCTTGGTGTTGAGCTTGTAAATGATGACAAGATAGTGCGTTTTAAAACCTCAATCGCTTCTGCTTACAAAGAGGAGATAACTTTTTTACAGTTTGAGTTTACAGGAAAGTACACAAATATCATCATTTTAGATGCACAAGATATTGTGCTTGAAGCTTTGCGGCATGTGGATCTGTTTTCCTCTTTTCGTGAGGTTCGAGTGGGACAAAAACTGCTTGATGTCCCACCAGCACCTTTTGTAGCTAAAGAGTATCCACTTGATGATGTTGAGAGGTTTTTGTATGAGGTTTACACAAAAGAGCAAAGTGGTAAACTTGAGATGCTCAAGAAGCAAAAAGTGGCTTTACTCAATAAAAAGCTTAAAAAGCTACAAAAACTCTATAAGAACTTGGATGATGAGGAGAAGTTAGAAGTAGAAGTAAAACGCTTAGAGCATCATGGAAACCTAGTCTTAGCAAACCTTCACAAGATCAAACCCTATACAAAGATTTTAGAACTAGAAGATTATGATGGCTCTACTATTGAGATAGCACTAGAGAAAAAATTTGCAAACCCATCAGCAATCTCAAACCATCTTTTTACACGCAGTAAAAAAGCAAAACAAAAAACAGCCCATCTCCATATCCAAAAAGAATCCCTAGCCTCAAAGATAAAACATACCGAGCTTTTCATCAACACCATTTTAGATGCACAAGATGTAGCTAAGATAGAGCTTCTTTTCCCAAAACAATTAAAAAGTAAAAAAGTAAAAATAGATGATAGCATCGAGATGTTTTGGATAGAGGGCTACAAAGTACAGCTTGGTAAAAATGAAAAAGGCAACATCACTTTGCTTCAAAAAGCAAGAGCAAAAGATATTTGGTTGCATCTTAGAGACCAACCCTCTACGCATGTTCTCATCACAACAGACAAACAAAATCTACCGACAAACATCATCCAAGCGGCTGCAAGACTCTGTGTAGATTTTACGAGTGCTTCAAAAGATCGTTATTTGGTCGATTATACTCCCAGAAGAGAAGTAACTATCCAAAATGGTGCAAATGTTTTGTATAACAAATACAAAACCATAGAGGTAGATACTAGATAGATGATAGGATGGTACTCTCGCCTTTAGGCGAAGCTTTAGTGCCTCAGTGGCTAACGCAATAAAGGGACTTGTTCCTTTATGGGACTAAAAAATAGAGGTCCCTTGAATTTATGAAATAAATTAAAGGAGTTACCATGTCATTAGGTGCAGTCGGCAATGTGATCTTTGTGAACCAACAAACAGCAGGTGTAGCCTCTGTCGCAAATGCGCATGATAACCGAGTCAATTTTCAAAATATGGTAGCACAAGCTGCTGTCAACGAAAAAGATGAAAAAGTTTTAGAGGTTCGTCCTACAGAGGAAAACCAAGAGGTTGACCCAGACCGTGAACATCAGAAAAATGAATCTGACCAAGAAAATGCAAGAGCGGAGCATGAGATACATGAAGAGGAAGATACAGAACCCCAGAACCTCTCTTCAGCGTATAAATTAGATATTACAGTATAATTACATCAAATTTATAATTTTTAGGAAGTTTGAATGTTTGAGAGTCACAATGAGAGAATAAAAACAGGTGTAGTTTTAGCTTTAGCGGTACTTTTTATAGGTTGGATTGACAACTTCTTTTTGATGTGGATATTTTTCGGTGCTATCTATCTTTTAGCGTTTAAAGAAGCCAATAGACTTTTTGATCTCCATGATGACTCCCTTATCTACTATGCAGGTGGGCTTTGGTTGCTTGCAGGCATCTACCCTTATGGTGATGACCTATTTGTTATTGCAGGTGTACTTTATGCTTCAGTCGTTGCTTTTAACAAAGATGTAGAATGGAAATATTTTCTTCCATTTATCTACCCAACAGCGGGAATCCTTTTTACTTTTACTATGTACCAAGAGTATGGCGTTGTAACACTGCTTTGGCTCCTTGTAGTAGTAGCGATGACTGATGTTGGTGCGTATGCCGTTGGTAAAAGCATCGGAAAAACCCCTTTTTGTGAGACAAGCCCAAACAAAACTATGGAGGGTGTTGTTGGTGGCATCGTTGTTGCGACCATTAGTGGGATGTTTTTAGGTTTAACTTTTGTTGATTTTTGGACATCTTTGGTGATATCTTTAGCCGTCTCTATAAGCTCTATTTTTGGTGACCTATACGAATCATCACTTAAGCGTGCAGCTGGAGTAAAAGATAGTGGAGATCTGCTCCCCGGACATGGAGGCATTCTTGATCGCATCGATGGGTATCTTTTTGGTTCTATCATTATGTTAGTGCTTCTGCGAGGGCTTGTGTAGAGCAGATGTTCCAAAAATCACTCCTTAAAAATTTTGTAAAATCATTTGCTCCGCCAAAATATAACCCCCTTTATACATTTGTAAATAAAGCATCTTTCATCGCTGAAGATGCCAATGGTGCTGAGTTTATCATGCTCTTATCAAAGATGCTCCATTGGGAGAGAACTGTCCGTGAGGTAAAAAACACAACCGATATGAAAAAAGCAGATGGTGTTGTGTATGATGACTCTAATAATCCCATCGCCATTATTGAACTCAAATCAAGCGATAAAAAGATCTCCAACCGTGATATTATCGCTCAGGCGTTCAGATACAAAAACGAAAAGCCAACTTGTAAGTATGTTGTAGTTTCAAACTTTAAACAGCTAGATATCTACAGTGAGAGTAGCGAGGTATGTTTCTCTCTCAATATGACACAATCCCAAAGCTACACGACACTTTATGCACTGCTCAATCAAACATCATTACAAACAAACGAGATAGCAAGACTTAAAAATCTCTCAAAATCACAAGATGAGATAACAAAAGAGGTTTATAAAGAGTACAGTAGCTTCAGACTAAAACTTTTAAACAATCTTATACAAAACAATCAAGAGTTACCAAAAGAGGTTATATTTGAGTGTGCAAATAAACTTTTAGATAGATTTATGTTTATACTTTTTGCAGAAGATAGAGGATTGATACCTGCCAATAGTATAGATGCAATCATAAAACAGTATGTAAATGCTCAGGAGTGGGGAGAAGATACCCCACTTTATAGCTACTATAAAAAATACTTTCATTTTATAGATATTGGAAATTCTAAGGTAAATATTCCTAAATATAATGGCAATCTCTTTAAACCTGATGAGCTATTAGAAAGCTTAACCATAGATGATAACATTATCAAAGATGATTTATCTCATTTATCTGCGTATGATTTTAGTGATGATGTTGATGTAGAGGTTTTAGGGCATATATTTGAACAATCGTTAAATGACTTAGAGAAGATAAAAGAATCACTTTATCAAGAGCATCAGGTTGTAGATACTAGAAAAAAAGATGGTGTATTTTACACCCCTAAGTTTGTAACTGAGTATATCATCAACAACACAGTAGCAAAACTTTGCAAAGGGAAAAAGAGGTCTTTAAAACTTTATGAAGATATAAAAGATACCAAAAAAGCAAAAGAAAAAAGAAGAGGGGATCTGCATCTATACAGAGAGTATCTTGAAAATTTGAAGATAGTTGATCCCGCTTGTGGAAGTGGTGCATTTCTAACAGAGAGTTTCAGATACCTTTTGGGGGAACACAGTTGGATACAAAGAGAGTTGCAGCTAGCAGATGCAGGGCTTTTTGAGCACCATGACATAGATAAGCAAATCATAGAAAAAAATCTTTTTGGAGTAGATATAAATGGGGCAAGTGTAGGCATCGCAAAGCTAAGTTTATGGCTACAAACAGCAAAAAGAGATAGACCACTTTCTAACCTGATGGACAATATAAAATGTGCAAATTCACTTCTTAGTGATTGGAATGAGTTGTTCCCCCAGATCATGGCAAATGGTGGATTTGATGTAGTGATGGGGAATCCGCCCTATTTTAACATCCAAACACTTGGTGCAAAGTCAGCCATAGCACAACAGATACAAGAGAAATATCCACAAATCTGGCAAGATAAAAGTGATATTCTTTTTTATTTTGTAGCTCTTGGTATAGATATAACAAAGCATAAAGTGGGTTTTATCACCTCAAACGCTTTTTTACACTCTGCAAAAGCTTCTAAACTACGAAACTATATCCTAGAAAATGCTCCGATTGAGCAGATAGTCAATTTTGAAAAATATATGGTGTTTGAAGATGCTTCCATCACCTCTGCTATATTTATACTTGATACGACAAAAACAGATGCAATGGCTCAGGCATACTCTTTTAAAGAGAAAAATTATGAAGTGAGTGAGATTGTTGCAACACTTTCAGATAAAGTAAACTCCTTTGAAGTGCAACTTAAAAAAGATGATGTGTTCGCTCTTGTTGAGAAAAAAATAAGTCTACTCAATGAGAAAATAGATGCCAACTATGCACAACTCAATGAACTTTTTAAAATTGGTAAAGGGATGGAGACCGCAGCAAACAAAGTCTTCCTCTTCAAAGAGTATCCTTCACAATTTCCAAGTGAGTTTGTAAAAAAACGGATGAGTGGGGAGATTATTAAAAAGTACACAATTGAAGGTTTAAAAGAGTACATTTTATATTTTGAAGATATTGAAACATTTGAAGAGTTGCCTCTTTGTATGCAACAACATCTTTTAGAGCATAAAGAGTTTTTAGAAAATCGTGCCACTGTAAAAAATGAAGGACGAATTTGGTGGCGATATAGTCGTCCAATGCACAAAGAATACTACCATTTAGATAAAATCTGGTGTTCTTACCGTGCGAAAGAGAATATCTTTTGTTTTGATGATACACAAGAATATATTGGGCTTACAAACACGACAGTTATTTTTGATACAAACAGTGCTTTGAGTTTAAAATACCTTTTGGCTCTTGTAAATTCAAAAACGCTTGATTTTCGCTACAAAAGTATAGGCAAACAGACAGGTAGCGGAGTTTATGAGTATTTTGAAAACGGTGTTGGCAAACTCCCCATCCCAACCATCCCGAAATCGATAGAAAAGTACAAACAAAACACAGACTACCTCCTCACCATGCCAAAAAAAGATAGATATAATAAAACTATAAAGTATGCCATAGCTTCTTTTGATAGTAAAGAGATATATATGACAGAGTTTTTATATGCAAAAAATAGAGGGTGGATTCAAGATTTACCTGAACATAAAGAGATACTAAAAGAGTATTTAAAATTAATTCCTTATCTTTTTAGTTTTAACCTTTTTGACGAGACGCTTGAAAATATTAAAGATGGTAGAAATATCTATGTGATAAAAATGGATGGGCATCGGTTTTTCCATGTCGTAGATGAGGAAAATTTTCTAATATCGTTTTTTGTAATGGGTGATTTAAACTTTTCAAAGCAGTTAAATAAAAGATTTCGTTATAAAAATAAGTCTAAAAGGGAGGGCGGCCATTTCTCCATCCTGAGTCCAGCGAGGCCTTTCTGGCGTCATTTAGACTTATTGGAACAATTATACCACGATTTGGCAAAAAACACAATCACACAAGAGCCGTTCATCGCCCTTGTAGATGAGATCATGGTAGCAAAAGAGAAGATAGCAACTTACAACAAACACCTTGAAAAACTCAGTGCTACAGAAAAAATAGAGGTGCTTGAAGCGGTAGAAAAATTAGAAAAAAATGTTAATATAATGGGTAAAAAAATAGATATACTTGTATATAAACTTTATGGCTTAAACTCACAAGATATAGCTATGGTAGAGGAAAATTAATATGGTCTTACTCGGTTCAACAGGCTCCATAGGGGTCAATACCCTCATCATCGCTAAAAAGTTCAACATCAAAGTTGAGGTTTTAGCTTGTGGAAGCAACATCACTCTTTTAAATGAGCAAATAGCAGAGCATAAGCCGGAGCTCGTTGTCATTGCCAACAAAGCAGATATCCCAAAAGTCAATCACTCAAAAGTATATGCGGGACAAGAGAGTGTTTTAGAAGTGATAAAAGATGCTAAAAGTGACTTAGTTGTTAATGCTTTTGTAGGTTTTTTAGGACTTCGCCCAACACTTACAGCTATAGCATCAGGCAAGAGAGTTGCCCTCGCAAACAAAGAGTCTTTAGTTGCAAGTGGAGCTTTCATAGATACTTCTAAAATTCAACCTATAGATTCAGAGCATTTTGGGCTGTGGTATCTTCTACAAGATAAACCAGTTCAAAAGATGATCATCACCGCAAGTGGTGGAGCATTTCGTGACTGGGATATTAAACGGCTTGAGGGTGCAACTCTAGCAGATACTCAGAAGCATCCAAACTGGTCAATGGGGCAGAAGATAACCATAGACAGTGCATCTATGGTCAACAAAATCTTTGAACTTTTAGAAGCACGGTGGCTTTTTGGTGGGGGTAAAAATGGAGTGAGTGAGTTTGATGCAGTGATAGAGACAAAGTCACTCATCCATGCACTCATAAACTTTAAAGATGGCTCTACAACTGCACACTTTGCTCATGCCAATATGCAACTCCCTATCGCCTATGCACTTGATGCAAAGATGGATGAGAGCATATTGGGTCATGTGGATTTGCGTAAGGTTGGCTCTTTAGAATTTCGAGAGATAATGACAGATAGATACCCCATCTGGGAGATCAAAGATGCACTGCTAAAAAACCCCCTTGCTGGTGTTGTGATCAATGCAGCCAATGAGGTAGCGATAGAAAAATTTATCAAAAAAGAGATTGGTTTTATGGATATTAGTCGTATGATTATACAAGCTTATGAAAAGTATGTAGATTTGCCCCACTCCATTGATGATGTTTTTGCGTTAGATCTGGAGATACGAGAGAGGTTGTCATGATACTAAGCATCGAGAGTTCTTGTGATGATAGTGCTATAGCTATCACAGAGATAAAAACAAAAAAACTCCTCTTTCACAAAAAGATAAGTCAAGAGTTAGAGCATAGTGTCTATGGAGGGGTTGTTCCAGAACTTGCCGCAAGACTTCATGCAGAGGCACTCCCAAAGATACTAGCAGAGTGTAAACCCTACTTTGAAAAGCTCAAGGCTGTAGCGGTTACTTCTACTCCCGGATTGG
>Ga0256829_1002600_pt1 | contig 13298 bp, 16 predicted proteins | sample 131447metaG_FD_185979 | JGI IMG/M metagenome (GOLD analysis project Ga0256829, IMG submission 185979) | Hydrothermal vent microbial communities from Lau Basin, Pacific Ocean - 131-447 | ecosystem: Environmental > Aquatic > Marine > Hydrothermal vents | place: Pacific Ocean: Lau Basin | collected...
GCATGGATTCAAGTGAATTTCTCTCTATTTTAAGCCATGCACTTAAATAAAAATATTTGCTTATTAGAACACCAAATGTTGTAATAAAATAAAAAGATAACCAAATCAGAACAAATAAAGTTATGATACTACTTCTTGAAATGTAGTTTATCAATATATCAATTGCTGGCATTTAATTAGTATTTTCTTTGTTTCAATATCAAATCAATTTTAGCTTCTGCCATGGCAATAGCTATATCTGAGTCACCGATGCTTTCAATCAACTGTTTTGCTTTACTTATTGATTGGGCTATTGCACTTTCGTTTTCACCGACTATTGCAACTGCTCCATCTACCAAAACAGTAACTTTAGTTTCATCAACTTCTGCATGTCCCCAGTCTATTGCAACAAGCTCATGGTCACCATTTACTAATTCTATATCTATAATTCCTGTTTGCAACAAAGATACCAATGAAGCATGATGAGGAAGAACTCCAAATTCTCCCTCGCTCCCTGGTAGTGTTACAGTCTTAATATCATCTGCAAATATTTGACCATCTGGAGTTACAATTTCTAATCTTAATGTTTCCATAATTCTACCTTATTAAAAGCTTACTTATTTTTTAGCTTTTCAGCTTTTTCCTTAGCTTCTTCAATGCTTCCTACCATATAAAAAGCAGCTTCTGGTAAATCATCATGATTACCTGCTAATATACCTTTAAAACCAGCTAGTGTATCTTCTAATGTTACGTATTTTCCAGGACTTCCTGTAAACACTTCAGCAACAAAGAAAGGTTGAGATAAAAATCTCTCAATTTTTCTAGCACGATTTACCACTTGCTTATCTTCTTCACTTAACTCATCCATACCCAAAATTGCGATGATATCTTGCAAGTCTTTATACTTTTGCAGAACCGCTTGTACACCTCTTGCTATTTCATAGTGCTCTTGTCCTAATATTTGCGGATCAAGCATACGAGAACTTGAATCAAGTGGATCAACAGCTGGGTATATCCCTTTTTCTGCGATTGCTCTATTTAAAACCGTAGTTGCATCCAAGTGAGCAAAAACTGTCGCAGGTGCTGGGTCAGTAAGGTCATCTGCAGGTACATAAACAGCTTGAACTGAAGTGATTGAGCCTTTATTTGTTGATGTAATTCTCTCTTGCAATCTTCCCATTTCACTAGCAAGTGTTGGCTGATAACCAACAGCACTTGGAATTCTTCCAAGAAGTGCGCTCATCTCAGCTCCACTTTGAGAAAATCTAAAGATATTATCGATAAACATCAACACATCTAGTCCCATTTCATCTCTAAAATACTCAGCCATAGTGATACCAGTCAGTGCAATTCTGTTTCTTGCTCCTGGAGGCTCACTCATTTGACCATAGCACAGTGCAACTTTATCAAGCACATTTGATTCTTTCATTTCATGATAAAGGTCATTTCCTTCCCTAGTTCGCTCTCCAACACCAGCAAATACTGAATATCCACTATGTTTTAATGCAACATTATGGATAAGCTCCATGATGATAACTGTTTTACCAACACCAGCACCACCAAATAAACCAACTTTTCCACCTTTTGCATAAGGAGCAAGTAAATCCACAACTTTTATACCTGTCTCAAAGATTTCACTCTTTGTACTTTGTTCTTCAAATGGTGGAGGACTTCTATGAATCGACCACCTTAGTTTTGTTTCAACTTGCGGCTGCAAGTCAATAGGCTCACCTATTACATTAAACATTCTACCAAGCACTTCTTCACCAACAGGCACTTGTATTGAAGTACCCAAAGCTGTAACACTAGTCCCTCTTGTTAAGCCTTCACTTGCATCCATGGCAATTGTTCTAACTCTATTATCACCTAGGTTGGCTGCCACTTCCAATATTAACCTATGTTCTTTTCCCTCAGCAGTATATTTAACCTCTATAGCCTCATTTATGACAGGAAGGTAACCGTCAAAATCCACATCGACAACCGGACCCATAATTTGGCTTATTATTCCATTCATATTCATAGAATATTCTCCTTTTAGTTTTAGCAATTATTTCATAGACTCAACACCACTGATGATTTCTATCAACTCAGTAGTAATCGACTCTTGTCTAGCTTTATTATAAGCTAGTGTTAACTTGTGAACTCTATCACTTGCATTATTTGTAGCATTCTCCATGGCTTGCATTCTAGCACTATGCTCAGCTGCAAGTGAATCTATAAGAGCATAATACATATTATACTCGAAATACTTTTTCATTAAAGAGTTTAAAATAGTTTCATCTTCTGCTGGTTCTAGTTCCATTAAAGACAAAGAAACACTATCAGTTGATTTTGGCTCTTCTATCGGAACAATATCAACAACTTTTAACTCTTGAGAAATCATATTTTTATAGCCATTATGAATCAAAATAACTTTATCAGTTACCCCATTTTCAAAATCAGCAATCGCCTCATTTATAATTTCTTGTGCCTTTTCATAATCTGGAGATGAACTAACACCTACATAACTAGTCAAAAGCTCCACTCCTTGGAATCGAAAAAAATCAACACCTTTTCTACCGACTGCTCTTAGTCTTACTTTGATTTTTTTGTCTTTATACTCTTTCATTAGCAGTTGAACTTGTTTAATAGTTTGTATATTAAAACCACCACACAAACCTTTATCTGCTGTAACAAAAACGATATCTACTTTATCAATAGTATCTTTTAAATCAAAATAACGGCTGTCAATTCCACCAATTTTATATTGGTTAATTTTTTGAGCAATATCAGACAAAACTTCGTTAATCTTTTGTGCATAAACTCTAGACTTTCTAGCAGCCATCTCTGCACGCCTTAGCTTTGCAGTAGAAACAAGTTTCATAGCCCTTGTAGTCTTTTTAGTGTTTTCTACACTTTTAATCTTTCTTTTTATCTCTTTCAGGTTTGCCATAGCTTATCCTTACTTTAACTCAAAAGTTGCTTTAAACTCATTTAATGCGTTCCCTAATAATTCTTCTATATCTTTATCAAGTACTTTTTTGCTTCTTATTTGCTCAAGTATTTGAGGGTATTTTGCTTCTATAAATGGGTATAATTCAGCTTCAAATTTTACAACAGATTCGGCTGATATATTGTCAAGATAACCTTTTGCACCAGCAAATATGATTATAACTTGTTTTTCAACAGGTAATGGAGAATATGGAGGCTGCTTTAAAACTTCAACCATCCTTTGTCCACGCTCTAATTGATTTCTACTTAATTCATCCAAATCACTAGCAAATTGTGCAAAAGCTTGTAGTTCACGATATTGTGCGAGGTCTAGTCTTAGTGTACCAGCAACCTGCTTGATAGCCTTAACTTGAGCGGCACCACCAACTCGAGAAACAGAAAGCCCTACATTAATCGCTGGACGAATTCCAGAGTTAAACAGGTCTGATTCCAAAAATATCTGACCATCTGTAATAGATATAACATTTGTAGGTATATAAGCAGATACATCACCGGCTTGTGTTTCGATGATTGGTAAAGCCGTTAAACTTCCAGCTCCAAGTGCATCACTTAATTTCGCAGCTCGCTCAAGCAATCTAGAGTGAAGATAAAATACATCACCAGGATAAGCTTCACGACCCGGAGGACGACGAAGAATCAAAGACATTTCACGATATGCAACAGCATGCTTACTTAAATCATCATAAACTATCAAACCGTGTCTTGAACTGTCTCTAAAATATTCACCCATACTAACGCCAGCATATGGAGCTAAGTATTGAAGTGTTGCAGAATCAGATGCGCCAGCAGCCACTACGATTGTATATTCCATGGCTCCGTGTTCTTCAAGTTTTTTTACAACTTGCGCTATGGTTGATTGTTTTTGTCCAATCGCTACATAAATGCATACAACATCTTGACCTTTTTGGTTTATAATTGCATCGATTGCGATAGTTGTTTTACCCGTTTGTCTATCACCAATTATAAGTTCTCTTTGGCCTCTTCCGATAGGAACAAGTGCATCAATGGCTTTGATACCAGTCTGCAAAGGCTCATGTACAGATTTTCTGGCCATAATTCCAAGCGCTTTTTCTTCAACAAATCTTGTTTCAGTTGTTTCAATTGGACCTTTACCATCAATTGGCTCGCCAAGCGGATTTACAACTCGACCAATCATGGCATCACCGACAGGAACACGAAGAAGTTTTCCAAGTCTTTTTACTGATGTGCCTTCTTTGATACCAGCTCCACTTCCAAGGATAACAACACCAACACTTGATTCCTCAAGATTAAGAGCCATACCTTTTTCGCCATTTTCAAACTCTACCATTTCTCCGGCCATAACATTTTTAAGGCCATAGATATTTGTAACACCATCAGCTATAGATATAACCTTGCCTGTTTCCTCAACATCTACATTTAACTCAAAATTTTCTATACGCTCTTGAATGATTGAACTGATTTCGTCAGCTTTCATTTTTGCTCCCACAAATTACTCCTTAACTTCTTTTTATTATTATTTATATTGCTTTTAAAATGTGCTCTGACATTTGTGCTTTTAATCGCTCAAGTGAAAAGCTAACTTCCACACCTAAATCATCTATTTCAACTTTAACGCCTGGATATTTATCTTTGGATTTCACTAACTTGATTGCTGAATTAAACTTCTTACTAAAACTCTCTTCTAGTGTTTTGATTTTTTTAGCTGCGATGTTAAAATCACTCATCACAATACCAGAAAATTCATTATTTTCGATTGCAACTTGATATCTTAATTCATCACAGATAAGTGGTATTAGGTTTAATCTATCATTCTTGTTTAATAGCTTTAGAAAATTGGTAAATTTTTTATCATTGTTTTGATTCAACGACAATATAAACTTTTCTTTTTCAGATATTTTTACATCTGGAGAAAGAATAATATTTAAAAATTTTTCTTGAGAATAGAGTGGTGATAAGCTCTTTAATTCTTTAAAATAGCTATTTAATTTTTTTTCATCGCAACTCTTAATCAAAGCATTGACATATTTTTTTGCTATTTGTATGCTCATTTATGCAACCTTTTTCATAACAATATTTAAAAGCTCATCTTTTTCTAAAGATAGATTTCCTTCTTCAAATACCACGTCTAAAATTTCAGTTATAACTTCTCTAGTCATTTTTCTCTTCTCAATTTCACAGTGATCATCGAAACTTTTATCCATATTGCCCAACTCAGCTTTTAAATCTTCAGATATTTTTGCTTTTTGTAGTTCAATTTCTTGTTGTGTTGTTTCGATTATACTTTTTGCACTAACCTTTGCTTTAACAACTAACTCTTTTGCATCTTCTTTTTCTTTATTGCTAGCTTTTAGTTTTTCTTGAATGGAGTTTAACTGATCTGCGATAGAACTGCTTCTGCCAACAAAAAAATCTTTTATAGGTTTTGCCGCTAAGTAAAATATAATACCTGCAAATATAACAAAGTTTATAGTCCTAGGAATTATATCAGTGCCATGCTCTGCTCCATTTTCACCAGATGCAAAAATAACAACAGGTAAAATAAGCATTAAAAATAGAATAATTTTTTTCATGATACCTCCCTAAATCTTACTTAATTTTGTAGAAATGCTATCTTTTAAGATTGGCATTTTTGTCAATAATGCAACTTTAAGTTCATCTCTTTGATTTGCCAATTCTTTAGCAAATTTATTGTACTCTTCTTCAAGTTGTGCTTTTTTTTCTTCTACTTTTTTAGCAGCTGATTCCCTTGCTTTCATAAGTGCAGATTCTCTTATCTTACCAGCCTCACCTTTAGCGGTTAAGATAATCTTATCGGCTTCATTTTTATAAGCCAATACATCGCTACTATTTTTGCCTGCGCCCTCCAGGTCTCTAGCGATTGACTTATCCCTGTTGTCCATAAAGTCCAAAAGTGGTTTATACAAGGTTTTGTTTAACAAAAACATTAAAACCAAAAAAACAACACCAGTTACTAGTAATAACTCTGGTATTATATCTAGCATATTTTTACTCCTTTTAGTCTATCTTTGATATATTTTAATTTAAAACGCGTAGATTTTATCATAACTATACTCATCGCTAGCTTAATCAAACTGCATATTTACTTGTTATGTATTATAATTATAATAATTTTTCAAAAAGCTTATCTATTTTTTCTTTAGTATCCAATGTGATAGTTATGCTATTTTTTCCTATCTTACTTTTAAACCCTTGTTCCATAAGCTTTATCTTCACGCTTTTTATCTCATTTACTAAAGGATTTGGTTCTATTTTTACCTTACTTGTAGTACTGCTGTTATTTTTTATCTTTTTAACCAATGCTTCAGTGTCTCTTACGCTAAGTTTTTGACCAAGTACCGTGTTTATAACATTTATTTCATCTTTTGGACTTAAGCCTACAATAATTTTTGCGTGACCTTGAGATATTTTGCCATTAACTAAAAGCTCCTTCGTTTTATCACTCAATCCTAGCAATCTTATCGTATTGGTAATTTGGGTTCTACTTTTGTGAATTATATCTGATAGCCCTTCTTGTGTTACATTATATTCTTCTATTAATTCTCTATAAGACACTGCAAGCTCAATTGGATTTAAATCTTCTCTTTGTATGTTTTCTATTAGTGCTAATTCTCGTAGATTTTTTGATTCAATATCAGCGATGATAGCTTTTATCGTTTTAGCACCAGTAATCTTAGTTGCTCTTAAACGCCTCTCTCCTGCAAGAAGCATATAGCCATCTTCTTTTTCTATTACTATTATAGGCTGAAGAAGTCCATGTTGTTTTATAGATTGGCTAAGTTCATTAAGCGCCTCTTCATTAAAGTATGTTCTTGGCTGATATGGATTAGGAGAAATTGAATCAACGCTTATCTCTCTTACTAAATCATTTGAGTATTCTATGTCTTGCTGGTAAGCATCTTCAACATCACTGATAATTGAGCTTAAGCCTCTACCTAATGCTTTTTTTTTCATTTAATGTCCCCTTTAATTGGAGCAAAGCTCCTATTAAATTCCTCGCACTAAAGCTTCGCCCTTGGCGAGAAATATATTCATTTACAATTTAGCAAATTTTTACCAAAAGCTATTTCATAGAACTTAATATTTAAACATCTTTGTAAATAATATTTCTTTTTTCTAGCTTGCTAGTATGGAATTTGCTAGATTTTGATATGCTCTTGAGCCTGGTGATTTTATGTCGTACAATATAATTGGTTTTCCAAAACTAGGTGATTCTGCTAATTTTATATTTCTTGGTATTACAACATAAGAAGAAGATTTTTTATCCAAAAAGAGTTTACTTTTAAAGTGTTGTTTAAGATCAGCAAATACCTGCTTAGAAAGGTTGTTTTGTGTGCTATACATCGTAGGCAAAAAGCCTTTTATTTCAAGCTTTGGATTTATAGTTTTTTTGATTAATTTTACAGTATTCAATAATTGTGCAAGACCTTCTAGGGCATAAAATTCACATTGGATTGGTATGATAACCGAATTGGAGGCACTTAAAGCATTGACGGTTATACTTCCAAGAGCTGGGGGGGAATCAATGATTATAAAATCATATTGATCTTTTATCTCTTCTATTTTATTTTTTAGTATTAATTCTCTACCTTTTGTTTTTGCATCATAAAATTCTTTTTCTACCCCAACTAATCCAATATTTGAAGGAGCTACATGTAAGGTTGGAAGTGAAGTTTCTAGGATAACTTGTGATAATTTTTTTCTACCGATTAAGACATGATATATGTTATATTCGTAATCACTTCTATGAAATCCCAAGCCTGTAGTCGCATTTGATTGTGGATCTATATCGATCAACAAAACTCTTTTTTCAGCAACAGCCAATGAGGCTGCAAGATTGACAGCTGTAGTTGTTTTGCCAACTCCACCTTTTTGATTTGCAATAGTAATTATTTCACTCATCTTAAACTGTACACCCTTCTTTTTTCCAATTCTATGGACCCATCTTCGCAAAGTTTTGCTTGTGACAAAGATTTCAATTCACCGCCCAAATGAAAAAAATATTCCTTGCTATTTTGAAATTCTATCTTATACTTACTAAAAACTTGCTTCCATGATATATTTTTTTTCATTATCTCAAGAAAATCACTTACTAATTTCTTTGGCTCAACATATATGTCTAAAACATCGAAATTTTGGGGAGCATCAATTATATTTATGCCCATCGAACTAACAATTTTATCTCCAACCTTAGTGGTGATGACTCCTCCAATTTTTTTATTTTTTATATAAAAATCATTTGGCCATTTGAGCCATGTTTTCGAACCGTATGAGCTCAATACCTCTTTCATAAGATATGCAAAATATATAGAAATTGATGCTAATTGTAAATCTTTTGGTAAGTGTTTCTCTTCTACACAAAATGAGAAAAAAAGATTGCCAACTTTACCTTCCCACAAATTTCCACGACTACCGATACCATCAGTTTGAAAATCAGCACCGATCAGTGTCGGCTTGCTAATATTGCCTTTTTTTAATTCATCGACAAGGTAGATATGCGTTGATTTTATGGTATTAAACCAATTTACTACCAACACTAAGCCTTTTTCCCCTAAAATAATCTAAACAACTCATCTCTTTTTTTGATGCTGCTTGTACACTATAGATTAAAATTGAACCTTTTTTGCAAGTTACAACAATACTGTCATCTTTTATGTTTTTGATTAAACCACTTTCATGATTTAGGGATATTGTTTCAAGCAGTTCAATGTTTTTTAATTTCAAACCATTTTCTAAAAAGATTCCAGGCCAAGGAGTATAAGCTAAAAATTTTTGATATATTTCTGATGCATTTTCATTAAAACTAACTAATCCGTTGGTTTTTTTGATTTTAACACAATAGCTGGCATTGGCACTATTTTGTTTGATTGGCTGTAGATGAGAAAAGTTTTTAATCACATTTAAGGTGAGTTTAGCTGCTATTTGTGATAACTCAATAAACAGTTGATCAACTTTTTTTTCTCTAGCTTTAATATAACTTAAAGCCAAAATATCTCCATCATCCATACCCTCTTGCATCAACATAGCCGTTACACCAGTAAACTCATCATTTTGCAATATCGAAGATTGTATTGGACTAGCACCCCTAAATTTTGGCAATATTGATGCATGTAAGTTTATGCATGGACAGATTTCCAATATCTCCTTTGGAAGTATTTGTCCATATGCTGCTACGATTATAAAATCTGGCTTATAAGAAGATATTTTCTTAGCTATGCCATCTTCTCTCAATGTTTTAGGCTGTAAAATATCAATATCTAAGTCATTTTTTTTCACCCAGTTTTTAATATGGGGTGGTGTCAAGATTTGTTTTCTTCCTATTGGTTTGTCAGGCTGAGTTATCAATAATGGAACCATAAATTCTGCTTTTAAAATTTTTTGTAAAATACAAGTTGCATAATCAGGTGTTCCCATAAAAACAATTTTTATCATTTACCCCTCCTTACATGTAAAGAGTGTACCACCTTTGTGATCATTCTCAAACATATAGCTTCTTATATCATTCAAATCAAAACCACTTGCAACAAACATATCTATCTTTCTTTTCATCAGATAATCTGCCGCTTTTAGTTTAGTAAGTATACCACCTGTTGCAAATTCATAATCTGTTTTAGCATCTGTTTCTAGTTCTGCTTCTTCTATTTTTGTAACAATTTTTCTCATCACAGCATCACTATTTTTATTTGGATCCTTATCATAATAGCCATCTATATCTGACAATAGTATAAGAAGTTTTGCATCAAAATAATATGCAACGCGAGAAGAAAGCTGATCGTTATCTCCAAAAACCAATTCTTCTGTAGCGGTGGCATCGTTTTCATTTATGATTGGCAGTATTCCATGATTTAATAAAGTTTCTACAGTGCATTTAGCATGATATGTTCTTTTTCTAGAATCAAAATCATCCGCAGTTAAAAGCAGCTGAGCTCCTATTTTTCCAAAAGACTCTAGTTTTTTATTATATTTTGCTATTAATTGAGGTTGTCCAATAGCCGCTATAGCTTGTCGATTATGCAATTTATTTTTATCAAGTTTTAATTTTGCATAGCCAGCAACTACTGCCGCAGAAGAAACAAGTATTACCTCGTACTCCTCCATAAGTTCAGCTAAAAATTTAACTAAGTTAAACATTCTTTCTTTGCAAAGTCTGTTTTGTTCGCTAAGAACATGGGTTCCCACCTTTACAACAACTCTTTTTCTATTCATTATTCTTATTTTCGTAAACTATATCTGCTAATGCATATTTTAGTGGGTCAATATTTATTTTTGCGATTGATGAAATCGGCATCACAAAAAATGGCTTTAATTTATCTCTTTCATATATATCTTGTGTATAAAATTGACATTTTTCATCATCTACTTTTATATTTGCTTTTAATCCAATTAAATCCAAAACTTCTTGCGTATATTCATTTATTGTTTTAGTGTCTTTAGTATCGCATCTTGTAAGCGCAATTGCATATTCTCTTTTTGATAAATTTGGTGAAAAATTTTCAACTTCTTGTTTTAAAGTTAAAAACTGATCTTCTAGTGTTCTATAGCTTGATACATCCAACATATAAAGTAAAAATTTTGTTCGCTCTATATGCTTTAAAAATTTTATACCCAAACCCTTTCCATCACTTGCTCCACCAATGATTCCAGGAATATCAGCCATAACAAACGACCTATAATCACCAACATCCACTACACCTAATTTTGGTGTTAAAGTTGTAAATTCATAATTTGCTATTTCAGGACTAGCATTTGATATGATAGATATAAGAGTTGATTTTCCAACATTTGGAAATCCAACAAGTCCAACATCAGCAATCAATTTTAATTCTAGTTTTATTTCTCTTGTTACACCAGGGAGTCCAGGCTGTGCATAATTTGGTTTTTGATTGGTTGAACTTTTAAAATGAACATTTCCAAGACCACCTTTTCCACCTTGTAAAAAAAGAATTTTTTCTCCATCTTTAATCATATCGAACAATACTTCTTTTGTTTCGGCGTCTATTATTTGAGTGCCAGGTGGCACTATAATATCCAATGATTCACCAGCTTTTCCATACATTTTTCTACCCATGCCAGGTTGTCCATTTTTTGCTTTGAGATGTTGTTTTCTTCTAAAATGAGATAGAGTGTGAGTGTTATTGTCTACTTTAAAATAGACGTCCCCTCCTCTTCCACCATCTCCACCATCTGGACCACCTTGAATTACATGTTTTTCCCTACGAAAAGAAACACTTCCCGGACCGCCCTTGCCTGAGCTTAAAGTAACTTCTACATTGTCTATGAACATTGAAAACCTTTTATTTGTATATGGTGTATTTTAGAATATATTTGGATAAATAGCGCTTAAAGTATTATTTTAGAGAGATAGGTGGATAAAAATCCACCTATAAATTTATATCTATGCTGGAATTACTGAAACTTTTTTCCTAGTTTTATCATATCTTCCAAATTCTACATGACCATCAACAAGTGCATATATAGTATGATCATTTCCGATACCTACATTGTTACCTGCGTGAGTCTTTGTTCCTCTTTGACGGATGATAATATTGCCAGCTCTTACAAATTCGCCACCATATTTTTTAACACCTAACCTACGACCTGCTGAATCTCTATTATTTTGGGTACTACCCTGACCTTTTTTGTGTGCCATTAGTTGCTCCTAATTTCTATTATATTTAAAATTAAGCAGTAATGCTTAAAACTTTCACTTTTGTAAATTGTCTTCTAAAGCCTCTTTTAACTTTAGAATCTTTTCTTCTTCTTTTTTTATAAGTGATAACTTTTTTATCTTTGCCATTGACAATAACTTCTAGTTCAACTTTTGCACCATCAACAAATGGAGCACCAACCTTTAGTTCACCTGCATTTACTGCAAGAACTTCGGTAACTTCTATTTTCTCTTTTGGCGAAGCGTCAAGTCTATCGAGATTTATGTAATCCCCTTCTTGAACTTTATACTGCTTCCCACCATTTTTAATTATTGCATACATTAGTATGTCCTTTTATGTGAGAGATTTATAAAATTTACAACCATAATAAATAGTAGTAAAATATTAAGGATAGGATTATACCAAAACAATCTTTAATAGTAGTTGAAGAAAATGGTGCGCTCAGAGGAATTCGAATCCCCGACCGCTGGTACCGCAAACCAGTGCTCTATCCAACTGAGCTATGAACGCACATTTTAAGGATGTAAGTATATCTAATATATTATAAATTTAATATTTATTTTTGCTATTTTTTACAAGTTTTAATGAAATTAATGTTAAAATCTAGCTTTAACTAGGAGTAATTATTTATGAATGATAAAATTATAGCTTATCAAGGTGTTGAGGGAGCATACTCGCACTTAGCATGCAAAAATACCTTTCCAAAATCAATATCAATTGCATGTGAAAGTTTTGAAAATGCCATGGGGCTTGTAGAAAATAAAACTGCAGATTTTGCTATGATACCAGTTGAAAATTCAACAGCAGGAAGAGTAGAAGAGATATATAGATTGATACCAAAATCATCACTTTTTATCATAAAAGAACATTTTGAGCCAGTAAATCACTGCCTTTTGGGGGTAAAAGGTTCAAAACTAGAAGATATAAAATATGTAGGCTCACATCCTCAGGCACTTGCACAATGTTACAAAAATATTTTAGATTTAAATTTAACTGCTGTAGCAAAATTCGACACAGCTGGTTCCGCTAAAGAAGTAAGTAGCAATAATGATATAAAATATGCTTCAATAGCTTCAAAATTAGCTGCAAAATTGTATAATCTTGATATTTTAAAAGAATATTTTGGTGATTTAAAAGGTAATGTGACTAGATTTATAATTTTGTCAAGAGAAAATACGATTCCTAAATATGAAGACAATAGAACCTATATAACATCATTGATATTTCATGTAAGGGATATTCCAGCAGCACTATATAAAGCACTTGGTGGATTTGCAACCAATAGTGTAAACTTGCTTAAATTAGAAAGCTACTCTATGACAGGCTCACTTCAAGTAAGCAGGTTTCATATCGATATTGAAGCACACCCTGAAGAAAAAAAACTTAAACTTGCTATTGATGAACTTAAATATTTTGCGAAAGAGATAAAATATCTAGGAGTGTATGAAAAACATATGGGAAGAGAAAATTATAAGCTATTATAGCCTTCTTAAACAATTTCACGAACATTAAAATATTTTGTTTTGTAGTATTAAAGATAAAAGCAGATTAAATATCAAGAATCCGGCAGCGACCTACGTTTCCACAACAGTAAGCTGAAGTATTATCGGCGATGAGTTGCTTAGCTTCTGGGTTCGAAATGGGACCAGGCGTTTCCAA
>Ga0256829_1002601_pt1 | contig 13296 bp, 11 predicted proteins | sample 131447metaG_FD_185979 | JGI IMG/M metagenome (GOLD analysis project Ga0256829, IMG submission 185979) | Hydrothermal vent microbial communities from Lau Basin, Pacific Ocean - 131-447 | ecosystem: Environmental > Aquatic > Marine > Hydrothermal vents | place: Pacific Ocean: Lau Basin | collected...
CTCCAGCGCCAGCAGATTGCGCGGACGGATCTCGCCTTTGCCGACCACGGCGCCGCGAATGAGGATCTGATAGTCGGAGACGCCGAGTTGCAGATTGTCCTTAATATGCACCGGCGGCAGCACAAAGCCGACCTCCTGCGTGATCTGGCGGCGCACCTTCTTCATGCGATCGAGGAGGTTGCCTTCGCGGTTGTTCTCGACCAGATCGATCAAGCCGTAACCGATCTCCAGCCGGATCGGATCTTCGACCAGCAGTTCGTCGAGCTCCTCCTCCGGTGAAGTGGTTTCGACTGGTTCGACCTCCTCAGCGACCGGCTGCAGCGCCTTGGCCTGTTCGCCGAGGTGCAGATAGTAGCCGCTGGCGGCCAGCCCCAGCGCGAGCACCAGAAATGGCAGAAAGGGCAGCCCCGGCACAATGCTGAGCAGCAGTAGCGCACCGCTGGCGACCCAGTGTACTTTGGGATGCTGGGTGAATTGCGCTTTTAACTCTTCGGGCAGGGCGATGTTGCCGCTGGCGCGGGTGATGATGATGCCGGCGGCGGTGGAGATGACCAGTGCGGGGATTTGTGACACCAAACCGTCGCCCACCGTCAAAAGACTGAATACCGAGATCGCGTCGCCGGTGGACATGCCATACTGCATGACGCCGATCACCAAGCCGCCGACAAGGTTGATCATGGTGATAATCAGGCCGGCGACGGCATCGCCGCGCACGAACTTCGAGGCACCATCCATGGCGCCGTAGAACTCCGCCTCGCGGGCGATATTTTCGCGCCGCTTGCGCGCCTCGGTCTCATCGATCAGGCCGGCATTCATGTCGGCGTCGATGGCCATCTGTTTACCTGGCATGGCATCGAGGGTGAAGCGGGCGGCGACTTCAGCGATACGGGTGGAGCCCTTGGTGATGACGATGAAGTTGATCAGCACCAGAATGAGGAAGATGATCAGGCCGACCACCGTGTTGCCGCCGACCACAAACTGGCCGAAGCCTTCAATCACATGGCCTGCAGCAGCTGGTCCCTCTTGGCCATGGAGCAGAATCAGGCGGGTGGTGGCGACGTTCAATGAGAGGCGGAAGAGGGTGGTCAGCAGCAGTAGCGAGGGGAAGACAGAGAACTCCAGCGGCTTGGTGACGTAGATGGAGGTGAGCAGAATCATCACGCCGATGCTGAGATTGAGCGCCAGCATCACATCCATCAGCCAAGTCGGCAGCGGCACCATCATCACCAGCAGCACACCGAGCACGCCGACGGCGAGCATAATATCCGGCTGTTTGCCGAGGCGTTGCAGTGTCATGGTTGCAGTGTTCTGCATCAGTTAGTTCGCTCCCTGTAGGTGGCTGGCGCCGGCGCGTTGCTGTTTGAGCTTGAAGATCTCCGCCAAAATAATGGCGATCGCCTCGAACAACTCTTCCGGTATCTCATCACCGACTTCGACCTGCTTAAACAAGGATCTTGCCAACGGCTTGTTTTCGCGCAGCGGAATATCGTGTTCCGTGGCGATTTCGCGGATTTTGGCGGCGATATGCCCTTGCCCTTTGGCCACCACCACCGGTGCGCCGGGGCTGCCCGGCTCATAGGAGAGGGCGATGGCCAGCCGGGTCGGGTTGGTGATCACCACGTCGGCATTGGGCACATCGGCCATCATGCGGTTCTGCGCCTGCTGCATCTGGATTTGGCGGATCTTGCCCTTGAGCTGCGGGTCGCCCTCGCTCTCTTTGTGCTCGTCGCGCACCTCTTTTTTGGACATGCGCATCGATTTCATATGCTCCCAGCGCTGATAGAAGACGTCGGCGAGCGCCAGAAAGGTGAAGAGGATGGCGACGACAACAATGATTTTGACGCTGCCGTGGATGGTCAGGATGGCGATATCCCATGGGTCGCGCAGCGCCGCGCGCAGAATATCGTCAAACATCTCCGAGACGATGTTGTAGCAGACGAGGGAGACGAACACCATTTTAAGGATGGATTTGACCAGCTCGGCGAGCGCGCGCGTGGAGAAGAGTTTTTTGAAGCCTTTGATGGGGCTGATTTTCTCCAGTTTGGGTTGCATGGTTTCGAAGGTGAAGACCGGTCCGCTGACCATTACCGTCACCAGCATGCCGAGCAGCATGATTGGAATCGCAAACGGCAGCACTGTTTTACTCAGCTCGATGGCGGTGTCGATGAGCATCCGCTGGATGCCGCTGGTGGTTGGTTCGAGGGTGACTTTTCCAGCCAGAAAATTGTGCATCAGCTGCATCATCTCCTGGCCGATCCATGCGCCGACGCCGGTGAAGATAATCAGCGAAATGACGACGAAAGCGATCGCCGTGGAGGGCTCCTTACTGCTGGGGACCTGCCCCTTTTGGCGCGCGTCATCGAGGCGTTTTTGCGACGCCTCTTCGGTTTGTTGGCTCTTATCCTGTTCGTCAGCCATGTCGGGTCACCATGTGTGGTGCGCGCTGTCTGTCGCGAGCTACGGTGATCATCTCAATTGCCGGCCAGGTGGCGCAAAAACAGCGGCAGTTGTTGCGGCAGAGTGCTGAAAGCGTCATGCAGCAGCATGATGACTGCCGGCATGCCGAGTGCAAAGGTGAGTAGTCCGAGGCCGACAGTCAGCGGGAAGCTGATGAAGAAGACCTGAACCTGCGGCACGGCGCGCGCCACCAGCCCCAGTGCGATATAGACAAAGGTGAGCAGGATCATGATCGGTGCGGCGATTTTCAAAGACAGCACAAACATTTGCGCCATGGCATCGCTCAGCTCGAGCAGGGCGTTAAAGTGCCAGGCGTGGTCGATCGGGAATTGGCTGAACGAATCGATGAGCGCGTGCAGGAACATGTGGTGCGCGCCGCTGGAGAGCCAAAGCAGCATAGCCAGCGTCATCGCGACCTGCGAAAGCACCGATTGCTGGCTGTGGGTGGCTGGGTCGAAAACGTTGGCTACGGTCATGCCCATCTGGAAGCTGATCAGCTGACCGGCGAATTGCGCGGCGGTAAAGATCAGCTGCGCAAAGAGCGCCAGTGCCGCGGCCAGTAGGATCTCCTGCAGTGCAATGACTGCGAAGACCAATGGCGCTGTCGGCACAGTGTTCACTTGATGCTGCACCACGGGGTAGATCAGAAAGCTCAGCAGTATGATCAGCCCCGCCTTCACCTGTCGCGGCACCAGCTGGTGGCCGATCGCGGGCAGCAGAATAATCAGCGTGCTGACGCGCAGCAACACCAGTAGTCCGATGATGATGTGCTGGATGTCAAACCACGGAAAGTTCAATCAGATGCCTGCTGCTGCGCCTATTGAATCATGTTGGGGATCATGTTGAACAGGCGTTTGGTGAACGAGATCATCTGCTCGGTCATCCACGGTGCGGCGATAATCATGGAGACGAATACGGCGATGATTTTCGGCACGAAGGTGAGGGTCATCTCCTGAATCTGGGTGACCGCCTGAAAGAGCGAAATGGCGATACCGACGACCAGCGCCACACCGAGCATCGGCAACGAGATCAGCAGCACCAGTTTCAGCGACTCGCTGCCGATTTGAATAACTTGATCAGGGCTCATGCGCGCTATCTAGCAAGATAGATGCCGTGCCGCTGCGGGGTCAATCCGTAACTGAATGCGGAGATTTTCATTCGATGGCTAAGCCTGTCCCGTTGTCTCTTCTCTTGCCGGTCGCGCAATGGTCGCAGCGCCAAGGATACCGGATCGATCATCAAGCTGGGAACGGCGGATGTCGATCTTGCCTTGGAGCGGGGGGATCAGCTGCCGGTTGAGTGTTTCCAATATCGCCGGCTGCAGCAGTGACCATGCGCCGCAGAGGCCGCCACTAAGGCTGATGGTGGTGATGTCGAGCAGTTTGACCGACTCGGCGATGGCCATGCCGAGGTAGTGGCCGGCGCTCTGGATGATCTCTTTGGCGGATTCGTCGCCCTGTTGGGCGAGTTGATAGATGGCTTTGGTGCTGAGTGCTTCGCCGCTCGCTTCTTGGTAACGGCGGCTGATGGCGGTGGCTGAGGCGTAGGCCTCCACGCAGCCTTGGTTGCCGCAGCCGCAGGTGCGACCGCCGGGCTCGACACAGAGGTGGCCGAACTCCATCGCCATGCCGCGTTCGCCGCCGTAGGGGGCGTTGTTCAGGATGAGGCCGCCGCCGATGCCGGTGCCGAGGGTGATGTGGAGGAGATTATCGCACCCCTGGCCGGCGCCGAAACGCTGTTCACCGATGGCGGCACAGAGGGCGTCGTTCTCGACGGCGACGGGCAGGTTCAACGCTTCGGAGAGATGGGCGGCCAAGGGGAAGTTTGCCAGCATGGGGATGTTGGGTGAGCTGCGCAGTAGCTGGTTTTGATGGTCAAAAAAACCGGGAAAACCGATGCCGATGGCTGTGATTTCATGGCTTGCTGCGAAGGGGTGGATGGCGCTGATCAGGGTCTGCATCAGCTGCGCTTCAGCCTCGGCGGGGGAGCTGGCATCGGCGCGGCTGAGCTGCGCTTCGATGCGTTGCTCATTGACGACCTCACCGGCCTCATTCACTACGGCCAAGCGCAGATTGGTGCCGCCGATGTCGGCAGCCAGTACGGGGCTCATGTGGTGAGCAGCGAGCGGTAGAGTGCGGCGTAACGCTCCGCCGAGGCGTGCCATGAGGAGTCGCGCTTGAGGGCGTTGCTGCGCAGGCGCGCCCAGATACGCGGGTTGCGGTAGAGCGCGACCGCCTGCTCGACGGCGGCATCGAATGCGGCCGCCGTCGCGTCGTTGAATTTGATGCCGGTGGCGCGGCTTTTGGATTCGCCATAATCGATGACTGTATCGCGTAGGCCGCCGGTGGCGCGCACCACCGGCACGGTGCCGTAACGCATCGCCATCAGCTGTCCGAGGCCGCACGGCTCAAAGCGCGACGGCATGAGGAAGATGTCGCCGCCGGCATAGATCTGGCGCGCCAAGGCTTCGTTGAAACCGCAGTGGAAGTGCATCTGGCGGGGATTGGCGGCGGCGAGCTGGCCGAGTAGGTGTTCGCTGTGCGGGTCGCCGGAGCCAAGAATCGCCAGCTGGTAGCCGCGATCCAGCCACTGCTGGGCGTTGGCCAGCAGTAGGTCGATCCCCTTCTGGTCGGCGAGGCGGGAGATGAGGGTGAGCAGCGGTGTATCGGCGTTCTCATCCAGACCGCAATTGCGTTGCAGTGCTGCTTTGCATGCTTTTTTGCCGGCCGTGTTGCCGGGGCCGTAGTTGGCGGCGATGGCTGTGTCGGTCTGCGGATCCCACTCGTCGATATGGAGGCCGTTGACGATGCCGGAGAGTTTGTCGCGATGGTTCTGCAGGAAGCCGTCGAGTTCGCAGCCATACTCCGGCGTGAGGATCTCTTCAGCGTAGGAGGGGCTGACGGTGGTGATGGCGTGGGCGGAGGCGATGCCCGCCTTCATGCAGTTGATCTGGTGGTGAAATTCGTAGTCATCGGGGTGGAAGTGGTGGCTGGGCAGGCCGAGGCGGTGAATCCACTCGGCTGGAAAATTGCCCTGATAGGCGAGGTTGTGGATGGTATAGACGCACTTGGCCTGCGCGATTTCGGGGTGGTGCTGATATTGTGTTTTCAGTAGCAGTGGAATCATGCCGGTCTGCCAGTCGTGGCAGTGGAGGATGTCGATCGTATCGCCAAGTCGCGCGGCGACCTCCAGCGCGACGCGATCGAAGAGCAGGAAGCGCAGCAGATTGTCCTCATAGGCGCCGCCGGGCGGGCCGTAGATCCCTGCGCGGTTATAGAGATCATTCTGTTCGATGAGGATGTAGCGCAGGCCGTCGATGGTGATGGTATGCAGCGGGCAGTGGCGTTGCACGCCGTCCGCCCACATCTCGATGGTGTCATCCATCGCTTGCGGTGTGTAGCCGGCGCGCGCGATGATGTCGCGGTAGTAGGGCATGATCACCGTGACGCGGTGGTCGAGCTCCTGCAGTGCATGCGGCAGTGAGCCGGCGACATCGGCGAGGCCGCCAGTCTTGGCCAGCGGTGCGGCCTCGGATGCGATAAATACAATGTGCATGGCGTCCATGATTTCTCCCCTTTGAAAAAAAGGCGAAGCTAGCACAGACTGCAGCAGATCGAAAAACATGATGGGGAACTGTCCAGCTCATCCCACGCTTTGCCCGCTAGTTGCGTTGAACATGCTCGTGCGCAGGAGCACACTGCGCGTGTTCGCCTTGCTATCGAGTAAACCGTGGGCGATCTGAACAGTTCCAATATGCGGCTGAGCGGGGAGGGAGTGTGTCCAAATTAACTGAGTTGCCGGAATGGAAACAGTTGCAGGCGCATGCGGCGGCGATGCGTTCGGTGCATATGCGCGAACTCTTCGCCTCCGAGCCGGATCGTTTTGCGCGCAATTCGCTGCAGTTTGGCGATTTGCTGCTCGACTACTCCAAAAACATCATCACTGACGAGACTAAGCGGCTGCTGTTTGATCTGGCGCGGGCGCGCGATGTGCAGGGGTGGCGGGAGCGACTGCTCAATGGCGAGAAGATCAACAACACCGAACAGCGGGCGGTGCTGCATACAGCGCTGCGCAACCGCAGCAATCGGCCGATTCTGGTCGATGGTCAGGATGTGATGCCGGAGGTGAACCGGGTGCTGGCGCAGATGCGCGAATTTACCGAAAAGGTGCGCAGCGGTGCGTGGAAGGGGAGTACCGGCAAGCCGATCACTGATATTGTTAATATCGGCATCGGCGGCTCCGATCTCGGCCCAGTGATGGTCACCGAAGCACTCACCCCGTTTGGCCGCGATAAGTTGCACATGCACTTTGTCTCCAATGTTGATGGTACGCATCTGGTCGAGACACTGCGCCATCTGCATCGCGAGACGACGCTGTTTGTGATCGTCTCCAAAACATTCACTACCCAGGAGACGATCACCAATGCCCGTTCGGCGCGCGACTGGTTCCTCACCCGTGGCGGCACCAAGCAGGCGGTGGCCAAACACTTTGTCGCGGTCTCCACCAATGCGCGGGCGGTCTCGGCCTTCGGCATCGATACGGCCAATATGTTCGAGTTCTGGGACTGGGTGGGTGGCCGCTACTCACTCTGGAGTGCGGTGGGGCTCTCCATTGCGCTCTATATCGGCATGGACAATTTTGAAGAGTTGCTGGCCGGTGCGCATGCGATGGATGAGCATTTCCGCAGTGCGCCGCTGGAGGAGAATATGCCGGTGATCCTCGCCATGCTGGGGATCTGGTATAACAATTTCTTCGATGCCCAGTCGCATGCGATTCTGCCTTATGATCAATATATGCATCGCTTCCCTGCCTATTTCCAGCAGGGCGACATGGAGAGCAACGGCAAGCGGGTGACCCACGACGGCGAGCCAGTGGACTACTCCACCGGGCCGATCATCTGGGGTGAGCCGGGCACCAACGGCCAGCACGCCTTCTATCAGCTGATTCATCAGGGATCCAAGCTGGTACCGTGCGATTTTCTTGCCCCGATTGAGACGAAAAACCCGATCGGCAGCCACCACCAGATGCTGCTCTCCAACTTCTTCGCCCAGACCGAGGCGTTGATGAAGGGCAAAACGGAGGATGAGGTGCGCGCCGAGCTGGCCGCTGAAGGGTTGTCCGGCGATGCGCTGGAGGCGCTGGTGCCGCACAAAGTGTTCCCCGGCAACAAGCCGACCAATTCCATCATGTTCCAGAAACTGACGCCGCACACGCTCGGCATGCTGATCGCCATGTATGAGCATAAGATCTTCGTGCAGAGCGTGATCTGGGATGTGAACGCCTTCGATCAGTGGGGCGTGGAGCTGGGCAAGCAGCTGGCGCGCAAGATCTTGCCGGAGCTGGATGGCTTTGAGGAGGTGAACAGTCACGACGCCTCGACCAATGGCTTGATCAATTTTTACAAGGCGCACAAGCGGGAGTAGGGCGCTACTCCTTCATCCGCCAGCCACGCCGCCAGAGCAGCCAGCAGGTGATGTAGGTGAGCAGCGCAGTGGTGATGACCACGGCCACCGAGTGGTAGGGGTCGCTGTCGCCGACGCCTAGGAAGCCGTGGCGGAAGCCGTCGGTGAGGTAGAAGAAGGGGTTGAAGCTGTTGATCGACTGCCAGAGCGGCGGCAGCTGTTTGACCGAGTAGAAGACGCCGGAGAGGAAGGTGAGCGGCATGACGACAAAGTTCGTCACCATCGCCACGCGGTCAAAATCTTTCGCCCACATGCCGCCGATCAAGCCAAGGCCACCCATGATGATGCTGCCGCAGATGCCATAGACCGCCACCATCCACGGGTGTAGCAGTTCGATCTGCACAAATGGCAGCAGCACGCCGAGAAAGACCGTCGCCACAATCACCGCCCGCACCACGGCGGCAGCGAGAAACGCCGTCACCACCTCGGCGGCGGAGAGCGGCGCCATCAGCAGGTAGATCTGCATCCCCATCACCTTGCCCATGATCATCGAGCTGGAGGTATTGGCGAAGGCGTTCTGCATCATCGCCATCATCGCCAGCCCCGGCACCAGAAAACTGAAATAATCCACCTGCAGACCGGGCACATGGCGGTCGCCCATCGCGTAGCGGAAAATGACCAGATAGAGCATCGCCGTCAGCGCCGGCGTCACCACCGTCTGCATATTCACGCGCAGAAAGCGGCGCACTTCACGCATGAAGAGCGTCCACATGCCGAGGTGATTAGCCGGCCGCATGCTGACTCTCCTCCGCGTGTTGGGTGAGGCGCAAAAAGACATCCTCCAGATCTTCGCGCCGCACACCGGCATCACGCGGTGGGCCGAAACAGCTCACCGCCGCCTGATAGGCGTGGTGGAAGGTCGTACCACCGCCCTGCTGCGCGCCCAGTTTCAGGCAGAGACCATCGCTTTTGAAGCGCGGCTCCAGCGCGTGCAGCGCCGTATCCGCTGCGGCCGGATCGAGCGGATGGCCATAATCGAGCCAGAGGTAGGAGGAGGCGATCTCCTGCAGCATCTCCTGCATCGGCCGCGCCGTCAGCAGCCGGCCACGATCGATAATCGCCACTTGATCGCAGAGCTCTTCGGCCTCATCGAGATAGTGGGTGGTGAGCAGGATGGTTGTGCCGCCCGCATTCAGTTCGCGCATGAAATCCCACAGGCGGCGACGCAGTTCGACATCGACACCGGCAGTCGGCTCATCAAGGATCACCAGCTGCGGCCGATGCACCAGCGCTTGCGCCACTAGCAGTCGCCGGCGCATACCGCCGGAGAGTTGGCGGGTGTTTTTACCGGCGTGCTGCAGCAGCTCCAGCCGCTCCAGCAGCTCGTCGATCCACGCCGTTTCCGCCCGATAACCGAACAGACCGGCGGTATAGGCGAGTACTTCGCGCGGCGTGAAGAAGGGGTCAAACGCCATCTCCTGCGGCACCACACCCATTCGCCGTTTGCAGCTGTCGCGATGGGCGAAGAGATCGTCGCCAAACATGCGAATCGCTCCGGCCGTGGCGCGCACTGTGTCGGCGAGAATGTTGATCAGCGTGCTCTTGCCCGCGCCGTTGGGGCCGAGCAGGGCGAAAAAGCTGCCCTGCGGCACATCGAGCGAGACACCATCGAGCGCCCGATGACCATTGTCATAGGTTTTCCCTAACTCGCGAATTTCCAGTATATTTTTCAAATCACCATCCTGCATGTTTGGGCGTGGTCGGACGCAACCATTCCACCGCGCCATCAACGCGGCGGCACTATTCCACAGTGGAGTATCGCAAGCAATGTCGCTATGCTTCGCGGCCATTTTCCGATGGAGTTTTCCTCAATGAACATTGATGTCCAAAAAGTCGCCATGCTGGCGCGCATCCGTTTGACGGATGAGGAGGCCGCCGAGCTCGGCCCGCAACTATCCAACATTATCGGCTATGTCGAACAGCTGGCCAGCGTCGATACCGACGGTGTGGCCGCCACCGCCCACCCGCACGATGCCGCCATGCCGCTGCGCGCCGATGCGGTGACCAACAGCAACCGCCGTGATGCCCTGCAGCAGCCGGCGCCGAAAATCGAATCCGGCCTCTATGTGGTGCCGAAGGTGGTGGAGTAAACCATGCCCTATTCATCGCTCTCTGATATTCAAACCCGCCTGGAAAACGGCGAAACCACCGCAGTTGCTGTGGCACAAACCTATCTCGACCGTATCGCCGCCCATAACGACGCGCTCAATGCCTTTGTCCATATCGATACCGAACATGTGCTGGCGCAGGCAAAAGCCTCCGACGCCCACCGCGCCGAGCATGGCGCCCGCCCGCTGGAGGGGCTGCCGATTGCGGTGAAAGATATTTTCTGCACACAGGACGGGCCGACGCAGTGCTGCTCCAAGATCCTCAAAGATTTCCACGCCCCCTACGATGCGCATGTGATCACCAAGCTGAAAGAGGCTGGCGCGGTACTGGTCGGCAAAACCAACATGGATGAGTTCGCCATGGGCTCCTCGACCGAAACCTCCGCCTTCGGCCCCTGTCGCAATCCGTGGAACACCGACTGCATCCCCGGCGGCTCCTCCGGCGGCTCGGCTGCGGCGGTGGCTGCGGCACTGACACCGGCGGCGCTGGGCACCGATACCGGCGGCTCGATCCGTCAACCGGCAGCGGTCACCGGCATCACCGGCCTGAAGCCGACCTACGGGCGCGTCTCGCGGCGCGGCATTATCGCCTTCGCCTCCTCGCTCGATCAGGCCGGGCCGATGACCCGCACGGTGAAAGATGCCGCCATGATCACTGCCGCCATCGCCGGCCACGATCCGGCCGATGCCACCTCGGTGGCCGATGCGCCGATGCCCGACTGGCTCGCCGCTTGTGACGCGCAGTCGATGCAGGGCATGAAGATCGGTAAGCCGAAGGAGTATTTTGTCGATGGCATGGATGCCGACGTGCGCGCAGCGGTGGAAGCGGCGCTGAAACAGTGCGAAGCGCTCGGTGCCGAGATTGTTGACATCAGCCTGCCGCACACCGACAAGGCGGTCGCCGCCTACTATGTGATCGCGCCATCGGAGGCCTCCGCCAATCTGTCGCGCTATGACAGTGTCCGCTACGGCCACCGCTGCGACGATCCCGAAGACCTGCTCGACATGTACACCCGCAGCCGCGACGAAGGCTTTGGCTCTGAAGTGAAACGCCGCATCCTCACCGGTGCCTTCGCCCTCTCCTCCGGCTACTACGATGCCTACTATCTCAAAGCACAGCAGGTACGCACGCTGATTCAGCGCGATTTCATCGAAGCGTTCAAACAGGTCGATGTGATCGCCACGCCGACCTCGCCGGTGCCTGCCTTCAAGCTGGGTGAAAAGACTGACGATCCGCTCACCATGTACCTCTCCGACATCTTCACGATCGCCGTCAATTTGGCGGGTCTGCCCGGCCTGTCACAGCCGTGCGGATTCAGCGGTGGACTGCCGGTCGGCCTGCAGTGGATTGGCCCCGCATGGCGCGAAGATCTCATCCTCTCCGCTGCCGCCGCCTATGAGTCGGCGACCGATTGGAGCAAGCAAACACCTGAACAATTCAGTCCGGCCGGAGGTGACGCATGAGTTGGGAAACTGTGATTGGACTGGAAGTCCACTGCCAGCTGAACACCAAAACCAAAGCCTTCTGCGGCTGCTCGACCGCCTTCGGTGCCGAGCCGAACACCCAGACTTGCCCGGTCTGCCTCGGCATGCCGGGTCAACTGCCGGTGCTCAACAAGGTGGCGGTGGAGAAGACCATCCTCACCGGTTTGGCGATCAACGCCAAAATCAATCTGGAGTCGAAGTTTGACCGCAAGAACTACTTCTACCCCGATCTGCCCAAGGGGTATCAGATTTCGCAATTTGCCGTGCCGATTGTCGAGGGCGGCTATATCGATATTCCGACCAAGGATGGTGGCGAGAAGCGCCTTGGCGTCACCCGTATCCATATGGAGGAGGATGCCGGCAAATCGATGCATGAGGGGCTCGATGCCGTCTCCCATATCGACCTCAACCGCTCCGGTATCCCGCTGATGGAGATCGTCTCCGAGCCGGATATGCGCTCTGCCGACGAGGCGGTCGCCTACCTGAAACAGCTGCACCAGATTATCCGCTTCCTCGGCGTCTCCGATGCCGATATGGAGAAGGGGCAGTTCCGCTGCGATGCCAACATCTCCGTACGCCGCCCCGGCGAGCCGTTCGGCACCCGCACTGAGATGAAGAACATGAACTCCTTCCGCCACATCAAGCAGGCGATCGAGTTCGAGGTACTGCGCCAGATTGAGATTATTGAGGATGGCGGCAAGGTAATTCAGGAGACCCGCCTGTGGGATTCGGTCAAAAACGAGTCCCGCTCCATGCGCGGCAAGGAGGAGGCGCACGATTACCGCTACTTCCCCGAACCTGATCTCCCGCCCCTGCGCGTCACGCAGGAGGAGGTTGATCAGCTCAAAGCGGGCATGCCGGAGCTGCCGGCGCAGCTGCGTCACCGCTTTGAGGCAGAGTATGGACTCTCCGCCTACGATGCCGATGTATTGACCCAGACGCGTGAACTGGCTGACTGGTACGAGGCGCTGGTCGCCGCCCATCCGGCTGACCCCAAGCGGTGCGCCAACTGGATGGCGAATGAACTGCTCGGCCGCCTCAAAGAGGCGAATCAGGAGCTGCACGATTCCAAAGTAACACCGGCGCGTCTGGCTGCTCTGCTCGATCGACTGGCCGATAACACCATCTCCGGCAAGGCGGCCAAGGATGTGCTCGATGCGATGATGGATTCGGATGATAGCGCCGATGCGATCATCGAAGCCAAAGGGCTCAAGCAGGTGAGCGACACCGGTGCGATCGATGCGTTGATCGCCGAGGTGATGGCCGCCAATCCGGCGCAGGTTGAGAGCTATCGCGCCGGCAAGGAGAAGCTGATGGGCTTCTTTGTTGGACAGGTGATGAAAGCCTCACGCGGCACCGCCAATCCGGGGCTCGTCAACCAGCGTCTGAAAGCACTGTTGAAGGGTTAACAGCCCATGCCGCAAGGAGTCCGCAGACTGCTGCTGGTCAGCGGACTCCTACTCGGCGCACTCTTGCTGCTGCTGGCGACCATCAAGCCGGCCGATCTCTACGACGCATTCCAACAGCGACTGCAGCGCGAGAGCGGCATCCACATCATCGCCGGCCAACCCTCCATCTCCATCCTGCACGGCATCGGCCTGCGCATCGATCACCTCGATGTCGATCACCACGATTTCCATCTACAGGCCGGTCACCTCGTGGTCACCGTACAGCTGCTGCCGCTGCTGCTCGGCAAGGTGAAAGCTGAAGAGCTCGATCTGCACGATGCGATCATCACCCTGCAGGCCAACCATGCACCGCTGAACCCCGCCGCCATCGCCGAG
>Ga0256829_1002602_pt1 | contig 13295 bp, 13 predicted proteins | sample 131447metaG_FD_185979 | JGI IMG/M metagenome (GOLD analysis project Ga0256829, IMG submission 185979) | Hydrothermal vent microbial communities from Lau Basin, Pacific Ocean - 131-447 | ecosystem: Environmental > Aquatic > Marine > Hydrothermal vents | place: Pacific Ocean: Lau Basin | collected...
GTGACTGCATGGACAAACAACAGAAATTCAATCAAAAGTGATATGAAGTGGCGATTTACCACCGAAGATGCAAGAATTAAACTGGGGCACCTTTATCCGACACTTTGAACTGGTTGATGTACTAGCCTAAATTCTTCACACTTATAGGGATGGGGATTTTATGGCAGATACAAATCATGGAAATAACCATTTTGAAGCAGCATTGTTCAAAACAGCAGATAAACTCAGAAAGAACATTGATGCCGCAGAGTATAAGAATGTGATGCTGGGTCTTATCTTTCTTAAATATATTTCTGATTCATTTCAAGAGCTGTATGAGCGATTAGAGGCGGATGAGTATTCCGATCCTGAAGATAGAGATGAATATATTGCGGAAAATTGCTTCTTTGTGCCTGAAATCGCTCGTTGGAAAAGCCTGCAAGCCAAAGCCAAGCTTCGTCTGATGGTGAAGAAATTGCTCAAACGCTATGGCTATCCACCTGACTTAATCATGATGGTCGCAGATAAGGTGCTTGAACAGAGTGATGTGCTGGCGAGCGAATGCTCCCATTGAAAAGCTTTGAGATATGGGGAGAAGAATAGTGGTGCTTTTTGTGTTCGTGGCGAGCTTCAATAGATGTGGTTTGCATGCTCGTGCGAAGGGCACTTGATATAGCGAATGTTCTTTGTACTATGCGCGCAGATTTGATGGATGGTTGACTCAAATCTTCTTTTTACACTGTATCTGAATGGTTCAGTCTGAAAAGCAAAACCTAGAAAATATATTGTGATTTCAATGTGTTTTCTGAATTATATAGGCTCGTAGCTCAGGGGTAGAGCACCACCTTGACATGGTGGGGGTCGGCGGTTCGAAACCGCCCGAGCCTACCATTTTCTTATGATAACAAGCCTCGAAGTGGCTTCCCAGCTTCTATTGTGAACATCGAGGCTGAGGGTGTATCCAATGCATATTCAACTACCAGATGGTTCTTTCCGAGATGTACCCGAGGGCGCAACTGCCTTTGATTTAGCCAAAGATATTGGTGAAGGTTTGGCGCGCGCGGTGATTGCTGCCAAGGTGAATGATGCTGTGTGCGATGCGTCGCATGTGTTGTCGGATGGTGATGTGGTGTCGCTGATTACTGAAAAATCTGATGAAGGTTTGGAAGTTATTCGGCATTCGACATCGCATTTGATGGCAATGGCAGTGCAGCAAGTCTTTCCTACGGCGCAAGTCACCATTGGCCCCGTGATTGAAGATGGTTTTTATTATGACTTTGCCTTTGAACGCGCCTTTACACCTGAAGATTTAAAACTCATTGAAAAGAAAATGAAAGAAATTGCGCGTCAAAAGCTGCCCATTGTGCGGGAAGAATGGGCGCGTGATGATGCGATTGCACACTTTGAAGGCTTGGGTGAGAAGTATAAGGCGTTGTTGATTGGGCGTATTCCTGAAGGGGAAACGGTCAGTTTGTACAAACAAGGCGAATGGTCGGATTTATGCCGTGGTCCGCATGTGCCGAATACTTCCAAGCTGCGTCACTTTAAGTTGATGAAAGTATCGGGCGCTTATTGGGAAGGCGATGCCAAGAATGAGCAGTTGCATCGCATTTATGGTACAGCTTGGGCATCCAAAGAAGATTTAAAGGCGTACTTGCATCGTTTGGAAGAAGCAGAAAAGCGTGACCATCGTAAATTGGCAAAGAAGTTGGATTTGTTTCACTTACAAGACGAAGCACCTGGGATGATTTTCTGGCATCCCAAGGGCTGGACAGTCTGGCAAGTGGTTGAGAATGAAATTCGTACGGTGATGCGGAACCATGGCTATCAAGAAATCAGAACGCCGCAGGTGGTGGATCGCAAGCTCTGGGAAAAATCGGGGCATTGGGAAAAGTTCCGTGAGGATATGTTTACCACCAGTACGGAAAATCGGGATTATGCGATTAAGCCGATGAACTGCCCTTGCCATGTGCAGGTGTATAATCAGGCGTTGCATTCGTACCGTGATTTGCCGCTTCGTTTGGCAGAATTTGGCTCATGCCATCGCAATGAAGCCTCAGGCACTTTGCATGGTTTGATGCGTTTGCGGAATTTTGTGCAGGATGATGCACATATTTTTTGTACAGAAGACCAAATTCAAGATGAAGTTAGTGATTTTATTGATTTGGTGTTTGAGACATATAAGAAGTTTGGTTTTGAAGATGTCATTATCTTCTTGTCGGATCGCCCTGAACAGCGTGTCGGAACGGATGAACAATGGGATAAAGGCGAAGCGGCGCTGCATGAAGCATTGAAGTCGAAAGGCTTGGATTATGGTTTGAATCCTGGTGAGGGCGCGTTTTATGGTCCTAAAATCGAATTGTCGTTGAAGGATTGTTTGGGGCGTGTGTGGCAATGCGGCACGATTCAGGTGGATTTCTCAATGCCAGGGCGTTTGGGCGCGGAATACATTGCAGAAGACAATAGCAAGCAAGTGCCTGTGATGTTGCATCGTGCGATTTTGGGTTCTTTGGAGCGCTTTATTGGTATTTTGATTGAAGAACACGAAGGAAAATTTCCGTTGTGGTTGGCTCCTGTGCAAGCAATGGTGTGTAATATTTCGGAATCTCAATCTGAATATGTGCGCGAAGTGACTGAAAAAATGCAACAAGCGGGTCTGCGTGTGGAATCAGACTTGCGAAATGAAAAGGTCGGCTATAAAGTGCGCGCCCACACGCTGGATAGGGTTCCTTATATTTTGGTTGCTGGCGATCGTGAACGGGATGAACAAACCATTTCAGTTCGGACACGAAGCGGTGACAATGTAGGAACATATCGTGTGGATGCATGGATTGATGAAATGATTCGTATGCAAAAAGAATATAAGTAACATAGGTAGGGGGCTTTCATCGCTAGAAAAGAGTTAGCAGTTAACGATGCTATTGAAGCAGCCGAAGTTCGCGTTATTGGTCACAATGGCGAACAAATTGGTATCTTGAGACGGGCAGAAGCAATTGCCAAGGCTGAAGCAGTCGGTCTTGATTTGATTATGATGTCGCCCAATGCTCGACCGCCTGTCTGTAAGATTATGGACTATGGCAAGTATAAATACGAACAAAGCAAAAAAGCCAATGAAGCCAAGAAGAAGCAGCATATTATTCAGGTGAAAGAGGTGAAGGTTCGGGCAAGCACTGAGCAGAATGACATGGATGTGAAGCTGCGCAATGTTCGTAAATTTTTGGAAGCTGGAAATAAAGTTAAAATTTCCTTGCGCTTTCGTGGGCGTGAAATGGCCTATGTAGGGCGTGGTAGAGAGCAACTGGAACGCGTTGCTGAAGAAGTGAAGGATTTGGGTAAACCTGATAAAATACCCAATATGGAAGGTCGACAGATGATTATGATCATCAGTCCCTTGAAGAAATAGAGGTTGGTGATTTATGCCTAAGATGAAGACAAACAGTGGTGCTGCAAAGCGTTTCTCAAAAACAGGAAGTGGCAAGTGGAAGCGCAACAAAGCTAATGCACAACATATTCTGACCAAGAAGTCCCAGAAGCGCATTCGTAGCTTCCGTGGAACAGAACTTGTTGCTGCATCCGACACAAAAGCTTTGGAACGCTTGATTCCAGGTCGCTAATTCGTATTTAATGGGTTTAGGAGAATAAAATGCCTCGCGTAAAATCAGGTGTTCAGGCGCATGCTCGCCACAAGAAAGTTATCAAAGCGGCGAAAGGTTACTACGGTCGTCGTAAAAGCTGTTTTCGTACAGCGACACAAGCTGTAGATAAAGCAGGTCAATATGCATACCGCGATCGCAAGAACAAGAAGCGTACATTTCGTGCGTTGTGGATTGTTCGCATCAATGCTGCTGCGCGTCTCAACGGTTTGAGCTATTCCCAATTTATGCATGGCTTGATACAAGCTGGTGTTGAATTGGATCGTAAAGTATTGGCAGATATTGCAGTGCGTGATGAAGCGACATTTGCAAAACTGGCTGAAACAGCGAAAGCAAATATTCAGTAATTGATACTCCGACATGCGTCGGTTGTTCAATATATTCATGGCAGGGCTATCAATAGCTCTGCCATTTTTGTTTGGGTGCAAGCGTTTGCCACAGAGATGCAAACATCCAGTAGGTGATGAATGGGGTGAAAGGGTATGAGTGAGATAAATTCCTTAAAGGATAAGCTGCAAGCATTGCAGGAAAAGGCATTACTTGCTTTTCAGGAGGCTGCGGATTTGCAGGCTTTGCAAACATTGCGTGTGGCGTATTTGGGCAAAAAAGGTGAACTGACTTCCGTATTGAAGGGTGTGGGCAAGTTGCCGCCACAAGAGCGTCCTGTGATTGGTCAGCATGTGAATGAAGTCAAGGCGGTGTTGGCTGCGGCATTGGATACGGCGGCATCGGCGTTGGCAGTGAAAGAAAAAGAACAGCGCATTGCGGCAGAGCGTTTGGATATGACCCTGTCAGGGCGCAGTGCGGCGCGTGGTTCCTTGCATCCTGTACAACAAGGTTTGCAGGAAATGACGGATATTTTCGCGCACATGGGCTTTACCATTGCCGAAGGTCCTGAAATTGAAGATGAATTTCATAATTTTGATGCCTTAAATATTCCTCAAGAACACCCCGCGCGTGCCATGCATGATACCTTCTTTTTTGAAGCATCGGACGAGCAGCAAGCCAAGCTTTTGCGAACCCATACTTCGCCTGTGCAAATTCGCACCATGCAAGATTGTGTCGCCTCTGGGGGAACGCCGCCCTTGGCGATTGTTGCTCCTGGTCGTGTATATCGCTGTGATTATGATGTGACTCATTCGCCGATGTTCCATCAAGTCGAAGTGTTCAAGGTGGATAAGGATGTTTCTTTGGCGCACCTCAAAGGCGTGTTGCAACATTTTTTATCGGCATATTTTGAAAAGAATATTGAGATTCGTTTGCGCCCACATTACTTCCCATTCACCGAGCCATCAGCAGAAGTGGATATTGGCTGTGTGTTTTGTTCGGGCAAAGGCTGCCGTGTCTGCAAAGGCAGTGGTTGGGTTGAAGTCTTGGGTAGCGGCATGATTCATCCGAATGTACTGAAAGCTGTGGGTATTGATTCGGAAGTGTACTCTGGTTTTGCCTTTGGTTTGGGTGTGGAGCGTTTGGTGATGTTGAAACATGGCATTCCTGATTTGCGCTTGTTTTTTGAAAATGATGTTCGGTTTTTGCGGAGGATGGGCGCATGAAAATTCCTTTTTCTTGGTTAAAAGAGCATGTGTCATTTGATAAAGAAGCCCATGAAGTCGCTGCGGACTTGGTGCGTTTGGGGCATGAGGTTGAAGCGATTGAGTTGCCGCGTCAGGCGGTTCAGGGCGTGCGTGTCGGGCATATTTTGTCGATGGAAGCGCATCCCGATGCGGATAAGCTTCATTTATTAACGATTGATATTGCGGAAGCAGAGCCTTTGGGGATTGTCTGTGGTGCGTCCAATATGGGTGTGGGGGATAAAATTCCTGTTGCCACGGTTGGCACAAGTTTGCCCAACGGCATGAAGATTAAGAAAGGTAAAATTCGTGGTCAGGTAAGCCTAGGCATGTGTTGTTCTGAAGCCGAACTGGGCTTGGCAGAAGATGCGGATGGTTTGTTGATTTTGCCTAAAGATGCACCGATTGGAGCAGAGGTGGGCGCATACTTGGCACTGGAAGAAGCGGTGCTGGACATTGATATTACGCCCAACCGTGGAGATTGCATGAGTGCGCGAGGTTTGGCGCGTGAGCTGGCTGCGGATTACGATTTGGCTTTGATTGAACCTGATGATGTGCCTCTTGAGCCTGCTGCCGATGTGGCTGCGCCATGCGTGCGTGTCGTCGCGCAGGATGATTGTCCTTTGTATATGGCGCGTCGGATTGAAGGCGTGGTGGTCAAAGATGCGCCTGCTTGGATGCAAGCGCGCTTGGTGGCTGCGGGGCAACGCTCCGTTAATGGTGTGGTCGATGTGTTGAATTATACCATGTTGGATCTGGGGCAGCCGATGCATGCCTTTGATGCCGATGTATTGCAGGGTGATATTCAGGTGCGTACGACCCAAGCTGGGGAAACTTTCAAGGCGTTGGATGGTCGTGAGCTGGCATTGCATGCGGAGCATGTGGTGATTGCGGATGATGAACAAGTGTTGGCTTTAGCGGGTATTATGGGCTCAGAAGACAGTGGTGTGACTGAGCAAACGGTCAATATCGTATTGGAATCGGCAGCCTTTCGTGCGGCATTGATTAGCACGACGCGGCGGACTTATGGTTTGGTTTCGGAAGCATCCATGCGCTTTGAACGCGGTGTTGACCCTGCGATGATTGCTGTGGCTATGGAACAGGCAAGCCGCATGATTGTGTCTTTGTTTGGTGGCAAGGCTGGTGCGCTGGCAGTGGTGGGCGATGCGGACAGTTTGACTCAAGACAAACAGATTGCGGTGGATATGACACGCATCGAATCGCGTTTGGGTATGGCTGTAGATGCGAAGTTTGATGATGTTTTGGTACGGATGGGGTTTGGCATACAGCGTGATGATGATGCCTTGCAAGTGACGGTGCCGAGCCATCGGCATGATGTTTCATTGTTTGAGGATATGTCCGAAGAATATGCGCGGGTGATTGGGTTTGATGCGATTCCTGCCATCTTGCCAGATTTGGCAACCATCCAACCGCGCAAAGTGGACACCTCGGTACGCAGTGCCGTGGCATTGGGCTTTGTGCAAGTCATCAATTATGCGTTTGTTTCGGATGATGATCAGCGTTTGTTTGTGGCAGATGATGGGAAGGATTTAAGGCTGTCGAATCCAATTTCTGAAGCTATGAAGGTGATGCGGCGTTCGGTCTGGCCGAGTTTGTTGCATACGGCGAAGTACAATATGAACCGTCAACAATCGGGTGTGGCGTTGGTGGAACATGGACGCATCTATACTGCACAAGATGCCGCCAATTCGCAGGCGGGTCATGAGGAACGCAATGTGATGGCGTGGTTGATGACAGGTGAATGGGAAAGCCCAACTTGGTATCGCAAAGCACGGCATGCGGATTTCTTTGATTTGAAAGGTGTGTTGGAAGCTTGGCTGGCGCAACGCGGATTGACGGCGCGCTTTATGGCAGATGATACCGTGCAAGGCTTGCAAGCGGGGCAAACTGCAAAGATTTTTGTGGGTAAATCGGTGGTGGGTTCCATCGGTAAGGTTGATGTTGATGTGGCAGCAGGCTTTGATTTGAATCATGATGTGTTGGTGGCATCGGTGGATTTGGATGCCTTGCCTGAAGCAAAATGCGTGAAATTTGCGCCATTGCCTGAATTTCCAAGTGTGGAACGCGATTTGGTGTTTTTGTTTGATGCGGATGTGCAGGCAGATGCCGTATTGCAGGCAGTACGCAAACCCGCAGGCTCGTTGTTGCAGTCATCGTTGATTTTTGACCGTTATGATGGGCAAGGTGTGCCTGAAGGGAAGGTGAGTTTGGGCATTCGTATGGTGTTGCAACATCCCAAACGGACTTTGACACAAGAAGATTCGGATCAGGTGATGCAAGCTGTCGTGGATACGATGCAGACGCGTTTTGGGGCTGAATTCCGAGCTTGATGAGTATGGCTTGGGTGTTGCCGCTGCATCGTTTGTTGGTGAGCTTGCTCATTGTGGGTTTTGTGTGGCGCTTGTCTTATGCGTGGCATGGGCGCGCCATACCGTATGCGTGGCTGCGGCGTGGTGTACCTGATGTGGTGGATATGCTGGTGTTGTTGACTGGTGTGACGATGGCGTTTGCTTGGCATATTGAACCGTGGCAAACGCCGTGGTTTGCTTGGAAACTGGGCTGTGTTGTGTTGTATATTGCAGCGGGCTTTGTGTGTTTTTCCACTCGATATTCCTTGCAAGTGCGGCGCATATCGGGTGTCTGGGCGATGGTGCTGTTATGCACGATTGTATGTTTGGTGCTATCGAAATAAAAAAGAGAGGTTTGAATATGTCGGATTATCCTGAAAAAACTTGTGATATTACGCGTTTGGTGACGCATCCTAAATTGGTTGCAGCGACTTTGGCAGGGCAAAAAACGCAGCAACGCCGTGATGGTGTGTATGCCTACCCTAATGAAACTTTTGAATTGGAAGGCGTGACCTTTGAAGTTACTGATTTGCAACGCCAACGATTAGGCGATATGACCGATGCCGATGTGCAAGCCGAAGGCTATCCATCCTTGGCGATGTATAAGGATTTGATTCTTCGTATGCATAAAGACATGACATGGAATGATGATGATTTGGTTTGGGTACATTATTTTCAAAGGCAGGCTTAATCACTGATGGCGAAAAGCCTGTTTGTTTGCCAAGAATGTGGCGCGGAACATCGTAAATGGTCGGGAAAGTGTGGTGATTGTGGGGCTTGGAATGCAATTTCTGAACAAGTTGAGGCTGCATCTGCTCGGCATGTAAAAAAATCGCAGGCACTGCTGACTTCGCCGATTACCGATATTGCCATGAACCAAGTGCAACGCCGCTCGACACAGATTGAAGAATTGGATCGTGTGTTGGGTGGTGGCTTGGTGCCAGGCTCTGCCATTTTGATGGGGGGAAGCCCTGGCATTGGCAAATCGACCATGTTGTTGCAAGCGGCAGCGCGTTTGGCAGAGCAAGCGCCTGTATTGTATATTACAGGTGAAGAATCTATTCAGCAGGTGGGTTTGCGCGGCGAGCGCGTGCAGTCCAAGCATAAAGATTTACAGCTTTTGGCGGCATGTGATTTGGAAGCCATGTTGGCGACCATTGATGAAGTGCGCGCCAGTGTGGTGATTGTGGATTCGATTCAAACGACAGTGAGTGCCCGCTTGAGTAGCGCACCAGGTACGGTCTCGCAGGTGCGTGATTGTGCAGCGGCATTGATTCAACATTGCAAACAACGCGGTTATGTCTTGATTTTGGTGGGGCATGTGACCAAAGATGGTGCGCTGGCAGGGCCGCGTGTGTTGGAACACATGGTGGATGCTGTGTTGTACTTTGAAGGTGATCGTGGGCATGCCCATCGTATTTTGCGGGCGGTGAAGAATCGTTTTGGACCTGCGGGTGAAATTGGTGTGTTTGAGATGTCGGATCGCGGGCTCAAGGGTGTGACGGATGCCTCGCGCTTGTTTTTGGCAGAACGCACGGCGGATACTTCAGGCTCGGTGGTGTTGGCATGTATGGAAGGAACGCGTCCATTGTTGGTGGAAGTGCAGGCTTTGGTTGCACCAACGGTGTACGCCACGCCGAAACGCTCTTGTGTGGGCTTGGATGTGAATCGCATGGCGATGTTGACGGCCGTCTTGGAGCGGCGCATGGGTATCCCTTTATCGGGGCAAGATGTGTATGTGAATGTGGTGGGTGGTGCTAAGGTCGGTGAACCTGCTGCAGATTTGGCGGTGGCTTTGGCGGTGCTGTCTTCGTATCAAGATCGGGCGCTACCGCATCGGATGGCGGTGTTTGGTGAGATGGGACTTACAGGGGAAATTCGTCCTGTATCGCAGCCTGAGAATCGGGTGCGTGAGGCGGTGAACTTGGGCTTTTCTCAAGTGTTGATGCCTGATGAGAATCATACAAGGGTGCAGGAGTGCAAGCTTACTGCTACGCTTCGCGAACATGCAGATGTGCCGTCATTTATTCCTGTGAAGCATCTGGCAGGTGCAGCAGAGATGGCGTTGCATGCTCGTGTGTCGTAGTTGTTGGGCATCGTGATTCTGTGTGGATGATGTGTACTTTGGATGGTCATAGGTAAGGGCTTGTGAACTTTTTTGATTATATCTTGATTGGCTTGGTTGGTCTGTCGGTGATTCTCTCACTTTGGCGTGGTTTTGTGCGCGAAGTGATTTCTTTAATAGGCTTAGTTGCAGCATTTTTGTTGGCCAGTCGAGCCTCGGGCTATGCAGGGGATTTCCTAAGTCAGTGGATTCAGAATGGTACAGTTGCTGATATTGCTGGCTTTGCATTGGTGTTTATTTTGGTGATGCTCACAGTGGGGATTGTGGGCGCTGTGATTCGCAAGTTGGTGGATATGGCAGATTTAACCGCCACCGATCGCTTGTTGGGCGTGTTTTTTGGCATGGCACGCGGATTATTATTGATTGCCGTTTCCTTTTTGATTTATACCTCATATAAACCCTCCGACCCCGATTGGCTGAAGCAAAGTCTATTGGCTCCATATGCGATACAGATGGGTGATTTGTTGGGGCAAGCGATTCCAGAAGAGTATCCGTTTTCCAGACAAGGTGGTGCGAAGCTTCGTTCGCCGCAGCTGCATCTTCCTTCAATCTCAGATATTCCCACGGGAGATAAAGACGCTTTGAAAAATATTATTCAAGACCACCTGAAGTGAGTAAACTTATGCATGCTGTAACCCATACAATCGACGATCATTTCCATGATGAATGCGGTGTATTTGGTATTTTTAACTGCCCTGAGGCAGCAAACCAGACCTATCTTGGCTTATATGCCCAACAACATCGCGGGCAAGAATCCGCAGGCATTGTGAGTACGGATGGCCATACTTTTAACAGCCACCGCGGTATGGGCTTGGTAGCGGATGTGTTCCAAAAGAGTGATATTGAACGCTTAACGGGGTCATCGGCGATTGGGCATGTGCGTTATTCGACCTCGGGTGAATCGGGGCTGCGTAATTGCCAACCCTTCACTTTTGAATATGTGCATGGCGGCATTGCCATGTGTCATAATGGTAATATTGTCAATGCACCTGAAGTGCGTCGAGAGTTGGAAAAAGAAGGTGCGGTGTTTCAATCAACTTCGGATACGGAAGTCTTGATGCATTTGGTCTCGCGCAGCCAAGGTGAGCGCATGCGTGACCGTGTGGCAGAAGCCGTGCGTCGTTTGCAAGGCGGTTATTCCTTGTTGGTGTTGGTGGAAGATCGCATGGTGGGTGTGCGCGATCGCAATGGTTTGCGTCCATTGGTTTTGGGTAAGTTGAATCAGGCTTGGGTTCTGGCTTCGGAAACTTGTGCCTTTGATTTGATTGGTGCTGAGTTTGTGCGTGATGTAAAGCCTGGGGAAATGGTCATTATTGAAGGCGACAAGCTGGAAACTATGATGCCTTTTGACAGCGTATCGCCTCGTTTTTGTGTGTTTGAATATGTCTACTTTGCGCGTCCAGATTCCACGCTGGAAGGTGTGAATGTGTACAATGCCCGTTACCAAATTGGCGTGGAATTGGGTAAAGAATCGGCGGTGGATGCTGATTTGGTGATTCCTGTTCCTGATTCAGGTGTGCCGCCTGCTATGGGGTATGCGGAAGCTACGGGAGTTCCATTTCAATTGGGGTTGATTCGAAATCACTACATTGGGCGAACTTTTATTGAGCCGCAGCAGTCTATCCGTAATTTTGGTGTGCGCCTCAAGTTGAATCCGAATCGGGATATGATTCAGGGTAAACGCGTGGTGTTGGTGGATGATTCGATTGTTCGAGGGACAACCAGTCGTAAAATTGTTGAGATGGTGCGTGCAGCTGGAGCTAAAGAAGTTCATATGAGGATTTCTAGCCCGCCGACCAAACACTCCTGCTATTATGGCGTAGATACCCCCAATGCGACCGATTTGATGGCGAATCAAATGAGTTTGGATGAAATGTGTACGGCGATTAAGGCAGATAGCCTTGCATTTGTGTCCTTTGATGGGATGTATCGCGCGGTGGGGAAACCACAAGAACAACATTGTGATGCGTGTTTTTCAGGGGAATATCCAGTCAGTGTAGATACGGCGCGTTCACCACAATTATCCTTGTTGCGTTTTTTCAGTCGTAAGCCGTAAGATTTTTATGGTATGATGTAATCCTACAGCTGTATCATACCTCAAGATATGAAGGTGCTGCATAGGTATGCAGGTGTTTGTTCTTTTTAGCTTGCTTCTATGAGAAAGCTATGTGTGAACAGGCTATAACTCTGCTTGATTTTTGCGCTTTTGTGGTTTAACGATGGTGACATAGAGATGTTGCTTTGCATGTGATTGTCCTAAGCGGGGGATGATTGAAGTTTTCCCTTAGCAGACTATGATGCGCGGCTGTTTTTGAGGGTGTGATTTGAGAGGTGACCATGGCTCTAAGTAAGAAAGAACTGCAAGCATTTGAAGAACAGCTAAGTACTTGGAAAGCTGAGTTGGAAGATGCACAAAGTGAAAGCATGCATGCCATGCATGAAACAGAGCAGACAGCATTCCCAGACCCGACCGATCAAGCCAGCATTGAAACGGATCGTAATTTTGATTTGCGGATTAAAGACCGTGAACGCCGTTTGATTCGTAAAATTGAGAAGGCCTTATCTCGTGTGAAAGATGGTGAATTTGGCTTGTGTGAAGGCTGTGGTGGTGATATTGGTTTGAAACGCCTACAAGCGCGTCCTGTGACCACACTGTGCATTGATTGCAAACATGAACAAGAGCAGGAAGAGCGCACGCACCTTTAGTATTTCTACTGCATACCCTAGATTAGGAGGGGTATGTTGATACTGGTAGGTACATGCCTCCTGCCATCTTTTTTCCGCCAAATCGTAATAAAAATGTGATGTGTTTCTGATGCTTGTGTATTGGATGGGCACACTGGAGAGTTTGATATGTTGTTTGTTGCCGTACGCGCTGCCCGTAAAGCAGGGGGCTTGATTGCCCGCAGCTTTGATGAACGGGGTGATTTGAAGGTAGAAGAAAAGCATGATCGTGATTTTGTTACTGAAGTTGATCGCAAAGCTGAGCAAGTGATCTTGAATGAAATTCGTCGGCATTATCCTGAACATGGTATCGTGGCTGAAGAGTCCAAAGCCATCAATCCCGATGCGTCTATGCAATGGTATATTGACCCCCTCGATGGAACCACCAACTTTATTCATGGTTACCCGCATTTCGCGGTGTCTATTTCCGCCTGGAAAGATGGTAAGCCTTTCCTTGCTGTGGTGCATGATCCGATGAAGGATGAAACTTTTGAGGCAAAACGCGGCAATGGTGCTTTTTTGAATCGTCGGCGTTTGCGTGTATCGGAAGCGCGTGAAGTGGGACATGCCATTTTTGCTTCGGGAATGCCGCCCTATCGCCGCAAAACCTTGATGGATAGTTTTCAGAAGCGTATGGATGTGTGTATGCGTGCAACGGAAGGCTATCGTCGTGGTGGTTCAGCAGCGTTGGATTTGGCATATGTTGCGGCAGGGCGTTTGGATGCTTACTGGGAAGGCGGCTTGTGTTCTTGGGATATTGCTGCGGGCGTTCTTTTGGTTCAAGAAGCGGGTGGCATTGTGACCGATTTGGACGGTGCTTCGGTGTCTTTAGAGAAAGGCGATGTGTTGTGTGGCAATAGCATGTTGCATCGTG
>Ga0256829_1002603_pt1 | contig 13294 bp, 18 predicted proteins | sample 131447metaG_FD_185979 | JGI IMG/M metagenome (GOLD analysis project Ga0256829, IMG submission 185979) | Hydrothermal vent microbial communities from Lau Basin, Pacific Ocean - 131-447 | ecosystem: Environmental > Aquatic > Marine > Hydrothermal vents | place: Pacific Ocean: Lau Basin | collected...
GCGCCTCAAAATCAGCAAAACAAGCCTCTACAATGCCCTCAGAGGTCAGAAACCCGACTGAAACCGCGAATGTTCCCGTAAAGTTCGCACGAGCCGGACGATAACGTCACTTTTATGCAGTGACCCCAGAAGCCGTACTTGCTCAGCGGCTCGTCGTTGAAGCTGGACCCGATGGATTTTTCCGGCACCACGACGATGGCCTGGCGCAGGCCCTGATTGTGCAGCTTGTCGAGCGCGATGAACATCAGCGCGCGGCTCTTGCCCGAGGCCGGGGGCGACTTGATCAGCAGGTATTGCTCGCCCCGCTTCTCATAGGCACCCTCTTGCATTTCGCGCATGCCAAGCTCGTTCGATTTGGTCGAGCTTCCATTGGCCGCGTAATTGACAGAGACGGAAGGAACCTGCTGTGTCATGATGTTTTCCTTCTGAGGGGCGCGGAATCATTCGCTTTGGGGCAGGCAATCAAAACCCGATCAAGTAGCGATACCGCACCCTGCCTATCGTAACAGTATGATTTATATGTATTTTCCAATTTACGCCCTCTAGCCCACATACGCACAATCAAAACCCGGTCAAATGTTGTCCCTGTCACGCCCATGAGGGGACATATCCGGCCCGAGGGCGTTCAGCATCCGCAGGACGGATCAGATCAGCATCCAGCGTTGCGCGAATAACCCGCGATGCCTGCGCAGCGTTCTGGTCGTCGATGCCAAGCCGCTCCCGAAGTGTCGCGTTCGTCATCTTTTGACCGCCTACGTATTTGAGCGCGGCATGTTGGTAACACGCTCGCACGGCTTCTTCCGGTGTCATGTCCGCAAATCGGCGTGGTGCAAACAGAACCACGCGCACGGCGTCTCCCTCCATGCGGAAATCCGGTGGGGGCAACTGGTGTAGCTCAACCGCCGAGATCACCTTGTCGATGCCGGTGCCTTGTTCTTCGCAAAGTTTCATGCGCCGCATCAAGGAAGCAAGAGCTTCATTTCGGGAACGCGGGGGCGAGTCCAAAAACCGGTCGGGGCTAACCAAGGGGGCGCCCGGGTTCGTGATCTCCATGCGATCGCTGAATAACTCGATGAGTGGACCGGCACCGGTGATCGTCATGTCCTGGTGGATCAATGCGTTGGCGATCAATTCGCGGATCGCTATCGACGGGTAGAGCGGACGCTCCTCGCGGAATGCTTTACCAATCAATTCGTTGCGAGGCAGAAGGCCGTCGATGTAATCCACCAGCCCCTGAAATCCCGCTGCATAGCCGCGCTGGCCATCCTGGCGGTGACTCACGTCATCTGCACGTCCGGTGCCGGCATAGGCCACGAAACGGACGCCTTTGCGCTCTACAGAGGGGCCGAAATCGGCAAGTTTCTTAGCATACAGGATTGCACCCAGATTGGTGATGTTCCAACGGTCGCTTACATCTTTCTGGATCAGGCGATCTGCCATTAGCCTGTCGAAGATCCCCTGCCTGTTATCCGGCAAGGGCTGGCCCGTAAGATCGAAATAGTTGGCGTAATTCAGCCGCGCAAGAACGTCGTCGCCGGTTAGGAACTGCGCCGCGACCCCTGTCTCCCAAGCGTATGGCTGCAACTTGGCCCAGAGGGCACGCAGGCGTTCCGGATGGTCGGACAAGCGCGGCGTGGCGCTGCCGATGCGCAAATAGGCTGTGCGGTCAAATTCTACCGGGGCGGTTGCGGCGGCGGGGATGGTCAGCAGGATCAGACGCCCCCCACGATGATCAACTTCTTCGAAGCGAAACTCGATGCTAGGCGACAGGTGGTTCGCAATCCACAGTTCGAGCGGCTGCCCCTTCTCCTTCTTCACCGTCGGCTCAAAAACCGTGCCGACAGCCGCGTGATCACCGTCTCGCACCCCCCAAACCACATAGGCAAAGTGCTGATCGGCCAGACGTGCGGCATTGGACAAGGCCGAAATCAGCTTACCGATCAACGGTCCGTCAGCATTGTTTTCCTTGAACTCGATCCAGGTGGTTTCCGCTGGTTTGGCGCGCAGATCGTCCACCAGCCTGCGGGTGCGTTCCGCGCTCATGACAGGGTCAAGGGTCATCGTGTGTTCACTTTCTGACCCATCACGACCAACCGGCGCTTCGCGTAGGCGCGTTCCTGCTTCACGCGCATGCCCAGCTCGTTCGACGTGGTCGAGCTGCCGTTGACGGCGTATTTGACGGAGACGGAGGGGACTGGCTGCATGACGTCTCCTAAATTTCGTATTTCTCAAGATACGGTCGAATGGTTTTTGGAACATAGTTCCATGTGCGATTCCAGTTCTCGCGCCATTGGACCGGACTATCCGGGGTAACAAAGCCAGCCTCATGCAGCTCGTGACGCAAAGTGTCATGTGGATAAAGGTAATATCGCTCCCCATCTCGAAACCCTATGTGAAGGTCGAGACCACGATATTTGCCCTGAAAAGTCAGCCGGGCTTTGAGTTGGACCTTGAGCATGATCTCCTTGCTGAAATGATAAGCAAGAAAGTCAGCGCCCTTCCAGTCGTCTGATAGCAAAATGCAGGTGAAGCCATAATCAGCCAAGCGCCCTGACATCTTTTGGAAATTATAGGTCTCCTTCTGCCGGGCGTTCAGTTTTTCATAGTCCACCTTTTGCAACTTCAGCGGCTCACTGGTCTGAGTCATGCGCTCACCTTCGTCGTCATCCGCGTGTACATCTCGAACAGTTTTTCCAGCCGTTCGGTGTCGTTGCGGAAGCGGCGGCCGATGTAGATGCGTTCCAGCACCTCGTCGTTGTGGTCATGGGCGGCGCGGAGGTTGGCGGGCATTTTTTCGGGGTCGTAGAGGTCGGCGATGGTGGCGGGGAAATGCGCCTCGCGGGCCAGAAGGATGCCTTCCGCCGCCGCTGTCAGGTCGGCGCGGTTCTTTTCGGTCAGTTTGGGTACGGGGAAGGTGTTCCAGCCGAGGGTGTTCGAGAACCTATAGTCTGTCTTGATTTTCCCACAAACAGTAGCAATCCAAACCAAGCACAACCGCGATGCCATTGTCGCGATGTTCCACAACGGCGGATCGAAAAAAGCAAATCCACCGTCTCCAACGATGGCACCGCGCGGCAAGGTAGCCACTGGATAGAAATCGCGCTCTTCGGAGGAGTGCCGAGGAATCTGAAAAACTATCTCGTCACCAGTTTGTCGAACCTGCTGGAAAAGATGTGGAGAACTTGCACCCGCCTTTGTGAGTTCCTTTTCGCTCTTTCGCCTCATTTCCGCAACAATATCGAAACGTTCCTTAAATTCAGGTATTTCTCGAAGTGCTGAGTAGTCTTGCTCATTCATCCATATGCAGTATCGGCCAACACCATGTGTAGCATCGTGCGCCCCAAAAAATGGTCGAATGACGTCCGTGCGATGTCCCGCCTTTGAGCGAAGGCTGGCAGCAATCTCTGAGTTGAAAATCAGCCCTCCACCATCAGCAGGTTTGCTTCCGTTCACAACTGGACTTAGGCCTTGCAATGGTCGCGTTGCGTTTTGAACATACACATCGCGATATGGGACCAAATAAGCATTGATATTCTCAACTTCTCGTACGTTTCCTTCCATCCCATCAAAGAGCTTTGCCTGCCCAAGCTTCCTCGAGAACCCAACTATACATACAGTGACACCAGCATTACGAGCGGCCAAATTTTGCCATTTGAAGGAGGTAACCGCAAAATTTATTCGAACTGATTGATTGATTATACTTGGCCAAAATCGGAAAACTTGTTCCCCTTGGCAAACGGAGTTTGTTGTAACAAAAGCCGCGGATGCCTCTGTAAAATCCAAATAGCGTCGCGCCTTGAGAAAGAACCCCAGTATATAGTCAAGTGACTTCCAAGTGGGAAACTCGCCGTCAAACAAGGATCGCATATCGTCCTTTTGGCTCGGCTCTTGTTCGGTTCCACCTTTGTATGGCGGGTTCCCGCAGATATAGGTCTCGCCCCCCTCATTCTCGAAGTCGATCTGCGCCTGATCGAGCGGCGACATGAACAGGTCATCGGCCTGAAATTTCACCCCCGTCCCCGTGGGCGGGCAGACCGACAGCCAGTCCAGCCGCAGGGCGTTGCCGCAGGTGATCCAGTTCTGCGCGTCCAGCGGCAGGAACTCTGCCAGCGCTTCTTTCTGGCCGCGATAGGTCACGTCGCACTGGTATTCCGCGATGATCAGCGCCAGCCGCGCGATCTCGGCCGAGAAATCCCGCAGCTCGATCCCGCGATAGTTGGTCAGGGGAATGTCGGTGCGGCGCTGCGGCTCGCCCCGGCGCTTGTTGATCTCATACTCGATGGCGCGCATTTCCTTGTAGGCGATGACAAGGAAGTTGCCCGACCCGCAGGCGGGATCGAAGACGCGGATCTTGGCCATGCGCGCGCGCAGATTGGCCAGCTTGCGCGCGTTGTCGCCTGCCGCCTCCAGCTCCGCGCGCAGATCATCGAGGAAGAGCGGGTTCAGCACCTTCAGGATGTTCGGTACCGAGGTGTAGTGCATGCCGAGGACCGAGCGTTCCTCCTCATCCGCGACGGCCTGAATCATCGAGCCGAAAATATCGGGGTTGATCTGTGTCCAGTCGAGGCTGCCGATATGCGACAGGTAGCGCTGCGCGATCTTGGAAAAGCGCGGGGCTTCGGTGCTGCCCGAGAAGAGGCCACCGTTCACATAGGGAAAGGTGTCGGCCCAGCGGGGCAGCTTGGCCTCGGCCCGTTTGGGGATGGCGGTGTTCATCGCACGGAAGATCTCGCCGATGACTTCGTGCGTGTTCGACCCGTCGCGGTTCGCCATCTGGTCGATGGTGGCGGTGAACAGGTTGTCGCCGACGAAGATGTCGGTGTCTTCGGCGAAGAAGCAGAAGATCAGCCGCGCCATGAAATGATTCATGTCGTGGCGCTTCTCAGCGCTGCCCCAGTCGGGGTTGTCCTTGATCAGCTCGACATAGAGCCGGTTGAGGCGGCTGGTCGCGCGGATGTCAAAGGCGCTTTCGCGGATTTGTTTGACGGTGGAGATACCGGCGAGCGGCAGGAAGAAGCCGAAGTGATCGGGGAAATCGGTATAGCGGCAGGCGATGGTTTCGCCGGTGGTGATGTCCTCGGCCTCGAGGTCGATGCCGTCGGTGGCGAGGATGAACTTCGCCTTGGCGCGGGCGGTGGCGGGGCTGTCGCGAAGGGCGGTCAGGGTCGCCGCGATTTCGCCCGGGACGCAGGTCGCAAGGTGGATGTTGTTGGTCTGCAGGACGCCGCCGATGTCGGACTTGTTCGATGCGCCGGTGCGCAGGCGCTTGATTGTCGTCTCCTTGTTTCCGAAGGCCATGAGGAAGGCATAGGGGAACTCTGCCGCATCAAAGGGCTGCTCGGCGAGTTCGGAAACGGCTTGTTCAATCTCAACGGCGTTCATGCGGTAGTCCAGGGGTTGATCAGGTCGATCTCGCAACTCTCGAAGTCAGGCGTGTTGCGCGTGGCGACGGAGGCACCACGGGTGTGGGCAATTGAGGCAATCTGGCAATCGGCCTGGGCGATCGGTCGCCCGGCGGACCGTCGTGCGGCGGAGATGGCGGCATAGGACTGCGCGGCGGCGCTGTCGAAAGGCAGAATGCGCCCCGCAAGGTCCTCACGCAGGATGCTGTCCACTGCATCAACCAGCGCGGCGCGCCGCTTGCCGTTTCCCATGATCGCGAGGCCGTAGCGCAGTTCCGCTTCCGATATCGAGGTCAGGTAGACGTTGAGCCCGTCCTGCGCCGACAGCCATTGCTCGACCTTGGGCTCCGGGGCCGGGCGCAAAAGCTCGGAGATGACATTCGTGTCGAGGATGATCATGCGTCAGGCCTGGTCGAACATGGGCGGTTCGCGCATGGCTTCACGCTGCGGAAGGTCGAGATCAACGCCGCCCAGAGGCGCGACCCGCGCACGGATCGCCGCGGCAAGATCGTGGGAGGGCTTCGCTTCGCCGACGGCATGGCGCAAGATCTCGCGCGCCTCCTCTTCCATCGAACGGCCGTGCTCAGCCGCACGGATGCGAAGGCGGCGCTTCACGTCATCGTCAAGGTTCCGGATGGTAATGCTTGCCATGATCTCCTCCTGATAGGAGTGTAATCATCGCAATCAATGCGATCAAGGCTAATCGCTGGAACGCATGGTTTCCTCAGGGTGGGCAAGCCGACGCTGTCGGCTCGCGATCTTGCCTACCACCGCAACACGCATCATCAATGTTGCAATAGTATATTTTCGTATGTATGCTGGGTGAAGATTGTCAAGGGTTCTTGCCATGCGTTTCGAATTCAAAAACCTCCCTCTGGCGGCCTTTCTAGCTCTCGCTTTGACCGGCCCAACAGTTCCGACGCAAGCCCGCGCCCAAACCTATCAGATCGATTGCGCCATCCTGCTGTGTTTGTCCGGTGGGTGGCCGGCCTCGACGCCGTGCGCCCGTGCGCGGGCCGAGTTCATCCGGCGCATCACACCTTGGCCGGTGGAGCCGCCACTTCAGATTTGGCGCTGCCCGATGGGTGCGTCTTTCGATGGGCCGGCAAGGTCGCGCCCCACAGACCGGATCTTTGATGCCCTATATGGTGGTTCAGGAACCCCATCAAACTCTTCAGCCCCGCTCTTCGATCAGGCAGCCGGGGCAGGCGGCATGCTCGAGTTCAAAGGCTCAAACGCGGCTTGGGACAACCTCCTAAAGGCTGATTACGCCCTCCAGCTCGTAGAAGACCGCGCCGACATCGATATCAGCGGGCCGGAATTCAATTTCGTGCGCTCCATCCGCGTCTTTGACGTTCGTTATGCCCGCCAGCATGAATCCGGGCGAGATGGCGACTGCAACCGCAGCGCCGTCGTTGTCCTCGGCACCTACGGGATCCAGGGCGATTTTTCTTGGAGGGCGTCGTCACCCGCAGCGCTTCCTGCTGCGCATGCCGGTCTCGAGCGGTGGGGCGAGCACTGCCCGAGCATTTATCACAGATCCGTCTTCGTTGAGTGGCGTGACTATAGCGGGAATTACGGCTTCGAGCAGGTCAATTACTGACTGTTGAGGCGCAGCGACGTCGCGCAGAGCCTTGTACGAAATCAAACCTGCAACGCAGGCAAACGCACCCATTCAAGGGCCATAAAGGCCAGATTCTTCCATGTCAGTCGTCGCGACAAGTCAGCTGCGTGAGAGACGCGAAATCGATTTCAGCTTTATCGGCATCGCAGAGATCCGGATAAATCTTTGAGACGCGCTGTGGGCCATGCATGTCCCACCGGATTGCCAGAGCACCTGTGTTCCATCGATAAACCCAGCCAACGATGGTTTCTTCATCGGCTGCTATCAAATTGGCGATGGCGACACCTTCGACCTTATCTTCATTCACTGTTAACTAATTTCCTGCAATTGGGCTTTTCCGACTGCAGCTTCGACTTCCGAAGCGTTTGCTGCAGCGGCATGCCTGTTTTGGTTAAATTGGTTAGCTGTTCTTCCTCGCGTCACCGATACTCACACTGGGAAAAGTTAGCTCCCGTGTTCTTGACTAATGAAATTGCTTAAATCCTGTGGTCGGGCTCCGTGGCGGCTTCGACGATCGCCAAAACCTCGAAGGGGTCAAAGCCGATGGCGCGCGCCAGAACGACCAGTTCGACGACGTCGACCCGGCGCTGACCGCTTTCAAGGCGGGCAATGTGGGATTGATGGCACTTGAGCTTGACCGCCAAGTCCTCCTGACCGAGGCCCGCCTTGATGCGGGCGTCGACCAATGCCTGGCAGAGTGCCACCTGTCCCGTGCTTCTGATTGTCTTTGCCACGCGTCACATACCTTTTGTGACGTCGCTAGCGGATGAAATCTGTTATCTAAAAAGTAGATAGTTGAGGGTGTTATCGGCGTCTGGTTTCCATGGGCTGCAAGTCTGATGCTCCCGAGGTTGCCCATCAATCCCCTACCAATTGCAGAAATCGGCCATAATCCTCGCTGACTTCGCGCGCTTCTTCGAAAGCGCGGGCGCGTTCGCTGTCGAGGCAACGGAAGTAGCTCTGGATATCCTGGATGTAGTCTTCGAAATCGCCACGGATGATGTCCGCATAGTCTCGCGCTGCCTGCGAATCGCTTGGCAGGAAAGGACGAGCCGGGGCGAAGCAGGATTCCGCCAATACCCGCGCGGGAACGCAGCTCAGAAGGACCATAGCTTGCAAAGAGAGAAGGCATTTCAACCTTGGGTGTCTCAAACCTGTTATCTCCTTGATCGCGGGCACTGGCCGTGACTAATGGTTGCGTGACTAAACTACAGCCAGAGCAGGATATTACATCTTGCGGTTGATAGTATACTATCGTAACTCTGGGCTTCAAGTAGAAATGCCCGGGCGTTGCGCCATTGGAGAAAGCGTGAGCCGGGCCATGAACTGGGACATCGAAGCACCAAATGTGGTTACGGAAGCCAGATTCCGCGAGCTCGTGGAAAGCGGCTATAGCGCAGAAATCCTGTGCCAAGAGTCCGCACATAAGAAAGGCCCCAGCTATTACGGGGTCTGGATCATGCGCGTTGTCTCTGATGATGGCGTGGAAAAGCTCCTCGTCACCGCCCGCACGCGGACGACCTACAACGATATTAAGATCCGCGAGTTCAAGACGATCTCCGGCGTGGTGTCTTTCTTCATTGGTCTTGGCTTCGCGCATGTCGACCTGCCGCTTGTTTCAGGTACGAGCCGTGCGCACAAACTCGCTCCTTCAGACAAAGCCCCATCAGACAAGGGCACTGGCAACTAACCTCGTATGCCTCTGGCTGGTCGCAGCACCCGCCTCAGCGCAAATGGTCTTGGTCATGGCGAGCGACGGCGCTCTGACCCCGTCGCGGTCTCAGAGCGGTTTTGCGCGGAACTACAATGACGGCATTGGCCAGGGTTCAGCCTCCGATGGGATCGCGATCTTCGGCGAGGTAGAGGCCGAGCAAGAGGGCGTCCAAGTCGCGGCCCTTGCCCGCCCGACTCCCCTGCCCCGCGCCGATGTCCTCTCCGGGCTTCAGACCACGGCCTTGCGCTATGCCGGCCATCCCGGCCTGCGTCGCGCGGGGCTTTCCGTGACGGATTGGCTGGCTCTCTATCGAGCCAATATCGAGGTTGAGAGCGCCTATCGGCAGGATGCGATTTCAAGTGCAGGTGCCATTGGCCTTGGCCAGCTGATGCCCGCCACTGCCCGTGATCTCGGCGTTGACCCACGCGACCCGCTGCAGAACCTCGACGGGGCCGCCCGCTACCTCGCGATGATGTTGGACACGTTCGGCGATCCACGCCTTGCCCTTGCAGCCTACAACGCCGGACCCGATGCGGTCCGCCAGTACGGCGGCATTCCCCCCTACCGAGAAACCCAGAACCACGTGGCCCGCGTCATGACTGTCGTGGCCCGATTGGAAGGATCAAATTCATGATGTCCCAACCTTTTTGGAAATCATTCCTCAAAACACTTATCGGCAATGTCACGAGAGCGCGCAGCGCGGCAGTGCATTGGCGATTCCGCTTTTTCCAAACAAGTTGGATTTCAAACCTCTTTGTCGCCTCGCTGGCGCTATTCCTGCTGATTGCCGAGCCCGTCCTTGCACAGAGCATCGATCTCTCCCCGATCCAGAGCTTGTTGCAGGGCATTGTCGATGCGCTGACCGGCCCTCTTGGTGTGGTCATCGCCACACTCGCCGTTCTCGGCGTTTTCTTGAGCTGGTTCTTCAACATCATCGACCTGCGCCAGGCGCTTTGGGTCCTCGTGGGCATCGCCGGTGTTGCGGCCGCCCCCACCATCGTTGCCGCGGTCTTTGCCGGTGGCTGAGCGCGCGCCTCTCTTCCTCGGGCTTGTGCGCCCGCCCAAGCTTCTGGGCCTGCCCATCATGTATGCGATGGTCTGGCTCTTCGGCTCGGTGCTTCTCTTCGTCTGGGTCCAGCATATTGCGGTGCTGGCTGTCGCGGCTCTGCTCTATCCGGTGCTTTGGAAGGCCGCAGATTGGGACCCGCGCTTCATCGATGTGATGATGACGTCGCTGCAGGAGACACCACCCACGCGCAACAGGTCCATCCATGGCGGGGACAGCTATGCCCCGTGATGAAGCCCCTGATGCTGCGCTCGATCCCCGCACGATGACGCCGGAATGGTATGCGCGCGAGACCCGCCTTGCGCATATGCTGCCCTATGTGAGCCTCGTCGATGGCCAGACCGTGCGCACCCGGGTCAATGAGCTCTTCCGCTGCATCCGGCTCGAGGGGATCAACAGCTACACGACGGACGATGCCTATCTCGACAAGGTGACGGCGCTTTTTGCCCGCATCGTCGCGCAACTTGGGCCGGAATTCAGCTATTACGTCCACAAGGTCTCCAAGGCCATCAAACCTGATCTCGACCCCATCCGCGAGGACAGCTTCGCAGGCGAGGTGGACCGGCGCTGGCACGCGAAACTCGAGACCAGCGGGCTCCGCGACAAAACACTGACGCTCACCGTCATTCACCGCCCGCCGCCCAAAAGCCTCCTGCCGTTCCTCAGCCGCAGCGCGCCGGACCGACTGAAGGAGGAGACCCGCAAACGCCTGCAGCGCCTCGGTGAGGCCGTGAACGTCTTCCTCTCGGGGCTTACCGAGCTCAAGCCGCGCCTGCTGTCAGCCGGATCGGGAGAGTTGGTGGGATTTTTGGGCGCGCTCAACACCGGAACAGAGCTGCCGCTCTACCCAGCGAACACCTACGGCTTTTTGTCCTTCAACGTCGCCAATACCCGCGTGACGTTTCACGGCGACCATTTCGAGCTTTCCGAGGGCGTCGTGGGCCATCGCTACGGCAAGAGTTTCACCATCGGGGAATACTCGGAAGGCACCTCCTGCACCATGTTCGACATGCTGAACCTGCCGGTCGACATGATCGTGACGCACTCCTTCACGCCGATCAATTCGAACCTCATGGCGGGCCGTATCAAACGGCAAAAGCGCCAGATGCAGGCGAGCCAGGACGCAGCCCTCTCGCTCCTGGAAGCCCTCGATATCGCCGCCGATGATCTCGAGGCCAAGCGCCAAAGCTTCGGCGAGCATCATATGGTCGTGACGCTCTTCTGCGACACGCTTGAAGAGCTGCAAGCGCTCAGCGCCGAGATCGTAAATGCCGCCGCGACCGAAGGCGTAAAGATGATCGGCGAGCGGGTCGCGGCCAAGGCGCATTACCTCAGCCAGCATCCCGGCAACCAGCCCAAGCGCGTCCGCGCCAGCGCCGTCACCAACCGCAACTTCGCGGATTTTGCGGCCTTCCACCGGACACAGCTCGGCAAACCTGCAGCACTTACCCCCTGGGGCCGGGTCGTCACATATTTGCCCACGCCGGAGCAGAGCGCCTACCGGTTTTCCTATCACGAGCAGGGATCGCCCGACAAAGAACCGACCAGCGGCCATACCCTGATCATGGGGCGGCCCGGGTCCGGCAAATCGGTGCTGTCAGCCTTTCTGATGACCCAGGCCCGTCGCGCAGGGGCGCGGATCTTCGTCTTCGATTACCGTCTTGGCATGGAGATGGCGGTGCGCGCCAATGGCGGGCGCTACGCCTCCCTGAACGCCGGCCAGCCCACGGGTCTCAACCCGCTCTGGACAGAGACCGATGCGCGCGGCACCGCCTGGCTCTCGGATTGGCTCACAACCCTGCTCTACCGCGCCGACAAGCCCCTGACCCCGGCGCAGACCAACCGCATCCAGGAAGTCGTGCGCCAGAACGCGCAGGCCACAAACCCGGCCCTGCGGAACTGGCGGGATTTCGCATCGCTTTTTGTGTCCACCGATGATGGCGGCGATCTGCACCAGCGCCTGCTCGAGTGGACCGAAGACGGCCGCTATGGCTGGATCTTCGGGCAGAGCCTCGAGGACACGTTCTCCCTCAAGGGCGATGTCGTGGGCTTCGATCTGACCGGCATTCTCGACAGCGAGGCCGACAAGGAACGGATGGCGGTCCTTTCCTATCTCTTCCGTCGGGTCGAACGCGAGATCGAGGACCGCCGCCCCACCATCATCGTGATCGACGAGGCCTGGAAGGCGCTCGACAACGCATATTTTGCCGAACGGTTGTCGAACTGGCTGGTGACCGCGCGCAAGCAGAACACCGTCGCGGTGATGATGACGCAATACGCAAGCCAGCTCGAGCGCACCCGGACCGGTAAGACCATCGTCGAGGCCGTTCCGACGCAGATCCTGCTGCCCAATATCCGCGCACAGCCTGCGGACTACGCCATGCTGAACCTCACGGAGAAGGAGCTCGACGTCCTTCTCAACACGGGCAGCAACAGCCGCCTCGCACTGATCCGCGACGACCAGGGCTCCATCGTGGTCGATGCCGATCTGAGTGCGCTTGGGCCCAATCTTACCATCCTCGGCGGCATGGAGAAAGGCGAGGCGCTCGTCGGCGCCGATTACCGCGACCGCCCAGACTTCTGGAGGCTTTCATGATCCGTACCCTGTTTCTTCTCACCGCGCTCGGCGCAGTGGCCTCCTGCACCCAGTACCGGGAGCCGCAGGCGAACTGCTTCACCTTCCTTGCGTCCACGGCACCCGTCGCGCCTGATTGTGACTTCACGCCCCTTGGCACCCCAGAGGCCGACATTGAAGTCTAGGCTGCCTCATATCCTCGCGTTTTGCCTGCTGCCCGGTCTCGGCTTCGCCCAAGGTGTGCCGACCAATGACAGTGGGCTGACCGCGCGTGACATCGTCGAGACAGGCGATCGCGAGGCAGACTTGGCTGTTCAGGCCGACAAGCTTGCAGTGCGCGAACTCATCGCCGAGATCGAACGGGAGCAGCTGGAAACCCTCCGACGCATCCTCGATGCCCAGACCAGCTTCGGCGGTCAGGGCCTGCCCGCCATGGTCTCGGGGCTGGAAAGCGGCAGCGGCGATCCCGACCGCGCCGTGGAAGCCGTCTATGGCACGGGAGAAATCGATCCCAATCCCGGCGGTGCGCAGATGTTCGGCGACGCCGCCGAGAACATCGAGCAGCTCATCATCCGCGTCGCTCAGGAAACCAGCGGCTTTGCGGGTGTTGGCCGCGCAGGCCTCTCCCCCGTCCAGTGGCGAGCGCTTCTACAGGCGCTGATCTGGCAGGAAAGCCGGTTTACGATCGGTGCACGGTCTCCCGTCGGCGCCTATGGTCTCACACAGATCATGCCGGGCACCGCCAGCGATCTCGGCATCAACCCGGAATATTATGACAGCCCCTACCTGTTGATTGTCACTGAGAACTGACCCGGCATTTTCATCGAGATCTGACCCACCCAGTTGTTATGTTCTATCCATTATGATGGCGTCAATGCTGGTGCCTCCTTTCGCTTTTTCTTCGCTGTTTCGG
>Ga0256829_1002604_pt1 | contig 13290 bp, 13 predicted proteins | sample 131447metaG_FD_185979 | JGI IMG/M metagenome (GOLD analysis project Ga0256829, IMG submission 185979) | Hydrothermal vent microbial communities from Lau Basin, Pacific Ocean - 131-447 | ecosystem: Environmental > Aquatic > Marine > Hydrothermal vents | place: Pacific Ocean: Lau Basin | collected...
ACTTGTTCCTCTACTGTTTCATCTTCTATTTTTTCAAAAAGAAATTCAGGTTTACCTAACTCATGTCCTGCAGGTAATAATTCAGAGCTCCCGGCATCATCCCAAAAATATTTTTCCATATTTAACATTTCTCTCAACTTTTTCGCAGAGAAAGGCAAAAATGGTTCGGAAAGAATTGATAGGTTAGCGGCAATTTGTAAAGAAATATTTAATATTGTGGCAACTCTTTCAGGATTGGATTTAAAAATTTTCCAGGGTTCATTATCGGTTAGATATTTATTACCCAAACGAGCAACATTCATCATTTCACCAAGTGCTTCCCTGAAACGATATTGCTCTATACTGGAAGATATATTTTCAGGAAATTGCTTTAAACTTTCTAATGTTTCAATATCAACGGGCTGCAAATCATTATATTGAGGAACCTTACTGTTGAAATATTTTTTCGTTAATACCAGCGTCCTATTAATAAAATTTCCAAAAATAGCCAGTAGTTCATTATTATTACGAGCCTGAAAATCACGCCAGGTAAAGTCATTATCTTTTGTTTCGGGAGCATTTGCTGTAAGTACATATCTTAGCACATCCTGTTTTCCCGGAAATTCTTTCAAATATTCATGAAGCCATACTGCCCAGTTCCTGGATGTGGAGATCTTATCATTTTCAAGATTTAAAAATTCATTCGCCGGCACATTATCGGGTAAAATAAATGAACCTTCTGCTTTCAACATAACAGGAAAAATAATACAATGGAAAACGATATTATCTTTCCCAATAAAATGCACTAATTTAGTATCATCTGATTTCCAGTATGGTTCCCAATCTTTACCTGTAATTCTGCTCCATTCTTTTGCAGCAGAAATATATCCAATTGGGGCATCAAACCAAACATATAACACTTTTCCTTCTGCTCCTTCCACAGGAACTTTAACACCCCAGTTAAGGTCACGGGTAACAGCACGTGGTTGCAATCCCTGATCAACCCATGATTTTACTTGTCCGTAAACATTAGGTTTCCAGTCTTTTTTATGACCTTTTATAATCCAATCTGTTAACCAGTCTTCATACTCGTTTAACGGTAAGTACCAATGTTTTGTCTCTTTTAACACCGGAACGTTACCACTCAAAGCAGACTTTGGATTTATTAAGTCCGTTGGGCTTAATGAAGTCCCACAATTTTCACATTGATCTCCATAAGCTTTATCATACCCACAGTGCGGACATGTCCCGGTAATATACCTGTCGGCAAGGAAAGTATGTGTTTCTTCATCATAATACTGTTCAGTAGTCTTTTCTATAAACTTACCTTCATTATAAAGTTTTTTAAAAAAGGCGGCGGCTGTTTCATGATGTACTGGTGCGGATGTTCTTGAGTAGATGTCAAACGAAATTCCAAATTCTTCAAAAGATGTTTTTATTTGTTTATGATAGCGGTCAACTATATCCTGAGGAGAAACGCCTTCCTTTTTTGCTTTAATAGTAATTGGCACACCATGTTCATCAGAACCGCCTATAAATAAAACATTTCTTTTTCTGCTTCTCAAATAACGAGCATAAATATCAGCAGGAACATAAACTCCGGCTAAATGACCAATATGTATAGGCCCGTTTGCATAAGGTAATGCAGAGGTAATAGTATAACGTTTAACTTCTTTATTCATTATTTTCTTTCTAAATTTTGCGGCAAAGTTACGCAAACCCGTTAAAGTAAAAAAGTATCATTTTTATATATGTATTTCATATTTGTAATAATTCATCATAAATTATTTCGTGGCTTGTAACAAAATAATCATCTTCACAAATAAATAATATTACATTTGTGTATTATTAAATAATAGTAAATCAGGAAATGACTTCTGAGAAAAAAAATACAATTCCTTTTTTACATCCGGGACAAACTATTGGATTAATTGCTCCCGCAAGAAAAATTTCAAAGCAAGAATTACAACCGGCTATCGAAATTATAAAAAGAAGAGGGTATAAAATCCACTTAGCAACTCATATTTGGGAACAGGAAAATCAATTTGCAGGCACTGATAATCAACGCGCTGCTGATTTCCAACAAATGATTATCAACCCTGAAATAAAAGCCGTTTTTAGTGTTAGAGGTGGTTACGGAAGTATACGTATTGTGGATAAAATAGATTTTACACCTCTCATTTCCAACCCAAAATGGCTGGTTGGTTATAGCGACTTTACGGTTTTTCATTGTCACCTCTCCCGTTTAAAAGTTCCAACAATACACGCCACCATGCCTATAAATTTCACCGGAAACACACAGGAATCACTAAATAGCCTTTTTAATATGCTTGAAGGTAAAAAAACGGAATATTTTTTTTCAACAAATGTGTTAAACCGTAATGGAAAGGCAAAAGGAAAATTAATAGGCGGAAATCTCTCCGTTTTATATAGTTTACTGGGAAGTGATTCTTTTCCTGAAACCAAAGGAAATATTTTATTTATAGAAGATCTGGATGAATATTTATATCATATAGATAGAATGATGATGGCTTTAAAAAGAGCCGGCAAACTGGAAAACCTTGCCGGACTTCTTGTTGGAGGAATGACACAAATGCATGACAACTCTGTTCCTTTTGGTAAAAATGCTGAAACAATTATCCATGAAATTGTATCCGGCTATTCTTATCCGGTGGCATTTGGCTTTCCTGCAGGTCATATTCAAGATAACCGGGCAATAAAATTTGGTAGGGAAGTATCTTTTACTGTCGCCAATCAGCAAAGTAATATTATCTTTATTTAAAATAATAAAGCTTTATGGCACAGCATAATAAATTAGGAAAAAAGGGTGAGGTCCTTGCCAGGCAATACTTAGAAAGCAAAGGTTTTGAAATATTAGAAACCAATTGGTATTTTGAAAAAGCAGAGGTAGATATTATTGCCCGAGATAAAAACGACCTCGTAATTATAGAAGTTAAAACCAGAAGTACAGATTATTTTGGCAATCCTGAAGAAGCTGTAACAACAGCTAAAGAAGAACGGCTTATAATGGCAGCAGAGGCTTATTTAGAAATAAATGAATTGAGTCTTGACGTAAGATATGATATTATTTCAATAGTTCTTTCATCTAAAAAAAAAGAAATTTACCACATTGAAGACGCATTTTATCCACAATGAAAAAAAAAGGAGTTTTTAAATTTATTCCTGTTAGTGTTTTATTAATACTTCTTGCCCTGGCAGGATTAAAATGGTTTGCCGGATGGTGTAGTATTTGGCTTTGTGTAATATTTATGATTGTTTTACTTTCTTATTGGATTTATGATGATATAACTACAAAAGAAGAAAATGAATAATATCAATTTCTATATGAGAAATTACAACTTTATAAATATTCAAAATATATTTTTTAGCGGGAAGTTTCCTTCACACGAACATCTCCTAAAAGAACATCCCAAAAACCAATCAAACGGCCACCAATCTGGGCTTGTTTTCGTTTTACAAAAACAGTAATATCTTTTTTCGTTGTATCTTCATAAATTAAGCGTCCTTCCTTATCATACCCTTTAAATTTCTGAAATATGGTAATCACACCAACATATGTGCCATCAGGTTGCCGTTGCAAATCACTAACGTAGTTAATTTTATACCATTCTATCTCGACTTTACTATAGTTCAGCCGCATTAGCCTTTCAAAATATTTTCTTACGCTGTAATATGTTACTTTTGGCTTTGCCAGGGAAGAAACTCCCATTTGTGAACCGGGCATAAACAATTCCTCAGCCCTGTCAATAACACGGTTTGCCTCACTCCAGGGAGTGTTTTTACTACCAATAATGGTAATATATTTACTTAAATCACGAACTTTCTCCATTGCCAAACTATCAATTGCCTGTTTTCGGGCAGGGCTTAAATGTTGTTGTGCTAAAACAGGTTCTGTAATCATAAATCCAAATAAAAACAGTATATATATTCCCAGATTTTTCATATTCAAAATTTTTATATTATATGCGATAAAAATAATTTATTAAACTATAAATTATCAAATCAGTTATTTTTTTATTAACTCCAATTCTGTAATTTTACCATGAACATCTTTTTTAATGGAATCTACTCGATAATCATAAGATTTCATGTCTTTTATATAATTTAAGAATTTTTTTATGGTGGTAGGACGGTCATAATCATTAAAACCTTCTGATTGTGCAATAATTATTAGAACCGGTATTTCCGGAGTAGCAAATATTTCCAGCGCTTTATTAATCTTATCATCAGCTTCGGTATAACTTTGTACCTCGGCAATCTGCTTAAAAATTAAATTTAAATGCTCAAACCTGGCCTGTTCAGACATTTGTTTCTTAGCTTCAGCTTCCCTAAGCTTTTCTTCTGCAGCTTTTCGTGCTGCCACGGCCTGTTCACTTTTTAATTTTTCCTCTGCTTTGGTTATTAAACCTTTTACTTCAGGGTCAGCAATATTGTAGGACTTTATTACTTCCACTCTTTTTATTTGTTGTTTCAAAGGCCATGGTGAAGTGTTATTCAAAATTGCGGTTAAATCTTTTTTAGCTTGCTGTACTCTTGCCGTATATTCAGCAGCAGCTTTTTCCTTTGCTAATTTTTTCTTGCTTTTACAAGAGGAAAGACCTCCCATTAACATAAAAACTGAAACAACCACAAGAATATAACTTGTAGTCAGGGACAATGATTTTTTTAACATACCTATAAATTTTTATTCACTTTAAGACAAGCAAAAATATTCAAAATAATGATATTATAAATTCTATTACCTAAATTAAATATTATTAAAAAAAAACATATGACACAATCTAAAAAAGCAACCCTTTAAGAAGTTATTCCCCATATACTAATAATGTTTTAAACTTGGCTCCTAAAAATTTATGAAATAATTACCCGGGTTTTATGGCGAAAAAAATCTATATAAATAAAAAAACAAATATTTTTATAAGTTAGCCTGTTATTTTTTCTAATTTAGCCTATCCAAATGCAAACACAAGAAGAAAAATACAATAAGCGGAAGGTAAACTCTGCATATATAACTACAATGATTAGTATTATGTTGGTTTTGTTTACTCTTGGTTTTCTTGGAATATTAGTTATTTATACCAAAACCCTTTCTAATTATATTAAAGAAAACATTGGCTTTGAAATTATCATTAAGCCCGGGGTTAAAGAAGCTGAGATATTGCGATTAGAAAAAAATCTTGACATTAAAAATTATGTAAAGTCAACTGAATATATCACAAAAAAAGAAGCTGTTAAAAGGCTTAAAAAGGCATTGGGGCCGGATTTTGTTGATTTCTGGGGAACAAAAGACAATCCTTTACTACCCTCTATTGATATACGGTTTAAAGCACAATGGGCAAATAATGACAGCATTAACATTATAAAAAAAGAAATACTACAAAATCCCTATGTTAAAGAAGTTTATTATCAGAAATCTTTGGTTGATGTGATTAACAAGAATTTAAACAAAATAGGCTTGGTTTTATTGGTATTAAGTCTTATTTTATTAATTATTTCCATAACATTAATAAATAATACCATAAGGCTTTCCGTTTATTCTAAACGGTTTACTTTAAGAAGCATGGAATTGGTGGGTGCTACTCCACGTTTTATTAGGGCACCTTTTGTTTTAAAAGGTGTTTTATATGGTATATATAGTGCATTATTGGCACTTTTGCTATTAACAGGGGTTTTAATTTTAGCTCGTAATAATATTCCTGAAATCAGGCTAATAGAAAATGATCAATTAATTGGAGGGTTATATCTTTTCATAGTTTTCATTGGAATAGCTGTTTCAGGTATTTCAACACGATTTGCTGTTGACAGGTATCTTGGAATAAGCAAAAATAAATTCTATTTTTAAATAAAAATGCTGCTCTGACATTCTCTTTTAACCATACTGTTTTTCATGATTTTATCGGATTATTTTTCCCGGTAACATGTGAAGTTTGTGGAGAAACATTAGTAAAAGGCGAAACATTATTATGCAGCAGGTGTTTATATAAACTACCTCGTACAAATTTCCATGTTCATAAGGAAAACCCTGTTAGTGAAATTCTTTTCGGAAGGTTGCCACTGCATGCTGCAACAGCTTTTCTATTTTTCAATAAAGGGGGAATTACACAAAATCTAATTCACGGTTTAAAATATAAAAAGAAAAAAAATAACGGTTTGTTTCTCGGCTCATTATTTGGAAATGATCTTTCTAAAAGTGAATTATTTAAAGATGCTGACCTCTTAATTCCGGTTCCTTTACACCCAAAAAAACAACATAAAAGAGGCTACAATCAAAGTGAATTAATTGCGCGCGGAATGGAAACTTCAATGAACGCAAAATTAAATACAACTATCTTAAAAAGAGTTGTATTTACAAAATCTCAAACTAAAAAAAGTCGTTTTGAAAGGTGGGAAAATGTAAAAGATATTTTTCATTGGGAAAGCCCTGAAGAACTAAAAGGAAAACATATAATTCTTGTAGATGATGTAATTACAACAGGAGCAACTATGGAAGCCTGTTTGCAACATTTAATAGAAATACCCGATGTAAAGATTAGTGTGGCGGCAATTGCATATAGTCAGGTTTAGACGGAATGGTATCCTGTATTCTACCTTCTTTAATCATATGTTTATTATATTTTTTCCTGTTTCTTATTAGTTTTCTTTCCAGAATCGCTTTTTGGTTAAATAAGTCGTATAAAATTTGTACCGGGCCGGTCATACTGGCTCCCACAGGAGGGTTTCTATATAACCATATCTTTTTTTGTAAATCCTTATTAATGTCAAAACCCAGTTTAAGAGGTTTCATGTTCCCAACAATTACTTTAAAAACACCAAAATCCGGAAATCCTTTTATAACTACCTCCTTTATTTTTACTGTATCCGCAATCATATAAAAAGAAACGGGTGTTGGTAATGAAAGGATGCTATCATTAACAAATACTGTAAAAGTCATATAGCCAACTCTGGAGAAGCGTAAAGAATCGTTCCTTACAACCGGTATAATAAAATTTCCTGAAGCATCCGAAAAGGTTCCTATAAAATTGTTTCTGCTCATAACCTGAACATTTTCAATAGGTTTTAAACTATCAGTTGTTACAATTTTACCATATAAATTCAACATTTCAGGTTCACTGTTACTATCCTGTGCCAATAAGTTAAATGGAAATAATAAAGTAATAATAAGGTAGAAAACCCGAAACCTATTTTGATCTCTGAAAGTAAAAAAAAGAAATTTTTTAAACTTAACCATAAAATAATTATTAGTTACGAAGATATATTTTATATTAGCAGTAGCTTTAGCAACAGTTTATTGAAATATTTAAAAAAGGTTAAAAAACCTTTATTTTTAATCTGTGGCAAATAAAAAAGCTTTTTGAATGTTAATTTAAAAAAATAACCATGAAAAAAATGACTTTTACCCGGCTCGTTATGCTGTTAATGGCTTTTTTTATTGTTTCCAATATTTCCGCTCAGGAAAAAAAAGATGCCAAAAAAGAAAAAGAGAAATCATCAAAAGAAACTATCAAAAAAGGATGGAACTTAGGTGCTCTACCTGTTATTTCGTATGATAGTGACTTAGGCTTTCAGTATGGAGCTTTAATGAATCTTTATAATTATGGCAATGGTAAAGATTATCCAAATTATCGACAATCTCTTTACATGGAGGTCTCTAGGTTTACCAAGAAAAGTGGAATTTATCGGATCAATTATGACACTAAAGATTTAATTAAAGGCAAAAGAGTGTATATAGATTTAAGTTACATGCCCGATCAGGCATATAGTTTTTATGGTTTTAATGGTTATGATGCCGTTTATAATGAAAGCTGGATTACACCTGGAAACGCACAGTATAAAACAAAGATGTTTTATAAATATCAAAGAAAATTTTTCAGATTTAAAATAGATTTACAAGGCAAAGTTAAATCCGTTAATCATTTATTCTGGGATGTAGGTGCTGGAGTTTACAACATAAAAACAGGCCCGGTAGACCTTGCTATTTTAAATAAAGGGAAATCAGGTAATAATCTATTACCAAATGTACCCGGGCTATATAGTAAATATTTAGACTGGGGTATCATTCGCCAGAACGAAAAAGCAGGAGGAACTTTTACTGTTTTTAAGGCAGCTTTAGAATATGACAGCCGTGATAATGAAGCAAATCCCAACAAAGGAATCTGGACAGAAATTGTACTTGCTGCTGCACCAAAGTTCACTTCCACTATGTCAGATGGTTTTTATAAATTATCCATAACACATCGTCAGTATTTTTCCATAGTTAAAAACAAGTTCTTTTTTGATTACCGTTTAGGTGCCCAGTTTAACATAGGAGGATATACTCCTTTTTATGCCCTTCCTATGATTTTCTTTGCTCATTCCACCAAGGCATATAATGAAGGATTGGGTGGCAGTGGAAACTTACGTGGAGTTTTAAGAAATCGCGTTATTGGTAATGGTATTATGTACGGTAATTTTGAGTTTAGATGGAAAGTGCTTCCCTTCCATTTTATTAATCAGAATTTTTATATTGGCCTGGTTTCTTTTTTCGACTCCGGAATGGTTATTCAAAAATATAAATTCAATGAACCTACCAATGCTTCTGTATATAGTCCTAACACCAAATCTGATTATTTTAAATCTAATGCTGAAAAATTACATAACAGTGTAGGTGGTGTTTTAATAATTGCCATGAATGAAAATTTTATAGTTTCGGTAACACATGGCCGAGCATTAAACTCGCAGGACGGCACTTCAGGAACATATATAGGGCTTAACTATCTTTTTTAATAGTTAAACCCTTAAAAAATGAAAGCCGGGATTTATAATCCCGGCTTTCATTTTTATTCAAATTTATATTCAATAGTCTTTTTTACCGTCAAAAGCCCATTTTAAATAAATAGCCCCCCATGTAAAGCCACCTCCAAAGGCAGTAAGAATAACGTTATCCCCTTTTTTAAGCTTATCCTCCCATTCATATAAACACAAAGGAATAGTAGCATTAGTAGTATTTCCATAACGTTGAATATTGATCATTACCTTGTCTTTATCCAGATTCATTCTATTGGCAGTAGCTTCAATAATTCGGAGGTTAGCCTGATGGGGAACCAGCCATGAAATATCTTCCGGCTTCAGATTATTTCTCTCCATCATTTCTACAGAAACATCAGCCATGCGAGTAACAGCAAATTTAAACACCGGCTGTCCTTCCTGATAAATATAATGTTCGCGTGCATCTACAGTAGCATGTGAAGCTGGTTTTAATGATCCTCCGGCTTTTTGATGCAGATATACTCTTCCTGAACCATCGGTATAAAAACGATGATCTTTTATACCTACATCTTCGCTGGAAGGCTCCATTAAAACAGCACCTGCACCGTCACCAAAAATAACACATGTGGCACGGTCAGTATAATCAGTTATTGAAGACATCTTATCAGCTCCAACAACTATAACTTTTTTGTATTCGCCTGACTCTACATATTTAGAAGCGGTAACTAAAGCATATATAAAAGTAGAACAGGCAGCATTCATATCAAAACTAAAAGCATTTTTTATGCCCGTCTTATCACTAATAATATTAGCAGTAGCAGGGAATTGCATATCAGGTGTAACAGTAGCACAAATAAGTAAATCTACTTCTTCCGGTTTTGTATTAGTTTTTTTCAGTAATCCCTTTACTGCTTCTACTGCCATATCTGAAGTACCCTTATCTTTTCCTTTAAGAATATGTCTTTCTTTAATACCGGTACGGGAAGTAATCCATGCATCATTGGTATCGACTATTTTTTCAAGGTCTTTGTTAGTTAGTACATCTTTGGGTACCCATGCATGAATACCCGTTATGGCCGCATTAATTTTCTTCATTTTTAGATATGTTTTTCAATAAATGATATGTAAGCAATATCTTATAAATAATCCACTTTAAATAAAAAATATCAAATATTATCAAATAAACAAGAAAAGCCCTTATCTTTTTTCAAGATAAAGGCTTTTAATTTTTTTCATAAATAATCAATGGTAGTGATTTACTTTTAACGAATTACAAAGTTTTTAACTAAGCTTCGTTTCCCTGAACAACTAATTTTCCCTTATAATATAAATCACCATCAACATAATATGCACGGTGATATACATGAACAGTACCTGTTGTAGGACAGGTAGCTAAAACAGGGGCATTAGCTTTTAAATGAGTTCTTCTTTTATCTCTTCTTGTTCTTGAAATTTTTCTTTTTGGATGTGCCATTTTCCTTAAATTTTATATAGTCTAATTATTATTTTTTTAATTTTTTTAATTCCTCCCATCTGGGATCAACCTTAGGGCTTGCTGTTTCTTCGAGTTTTTTAAGCATTTCCGGATTACAAGTACTAATACCATTTTCATCATCGGGATGAACATGTTTTATGGGCAAAAGCAGATTAATATACTCATAAACATATTGCCCTAAATCCAGTCTTGACTCAGTAAAAGGGAGCTCAATCATATCGTCAGAAATCTCTCTGAATAATTCACCATACTTTACAATAAGCTGAAAATCTCCTTCTAAAGGTTGTTCATACATTTCCAAACAACGATCGCAATTTAACCATACATTTCCCGTAAAATGGAAATCAAAACGCATTAAATTTGATTCTTTTTCTAAACTTAAACTTAGATTTAGACTTCCTCTTTTAATATCTGTAAACTCAAAGTCCTCAAAGAACGAATTATTAATAACAAAGTTATAATTATGAAACCCTATGCTTAATCCTTTAAAAGGAATTACAAGCTCTTTATTCTTATACACGTTATCAAAATTGGGCGGCAAAATTATTGATAATAATTGGTTAAAACAAATTTTTCCTTTTTAATTTTTTTATCACTGCCTTCCGGTTGGTCTCTTTTATATTTTAAAATTAGGCATTATATAATAATCTGAATTCTATATATGCTTTCTATATAGAAAGCCGGAAATGACCCTAATAGAATGTTATTACAAAAAAAGTATAACTCTTTTCAAAAATTGTGTAACGTCATAGTGAAAAGCCTCACCTACTTTTGTCTCATAAAAAATCATTTTTTCTATATGCCTGTAATTAATAATAATAAAAGGTAATTATTCAAGAAAAAATTAGATGAAACGTTCATGAGCGAATGTTTTTTAAATCACATTCACCCTGTGAAATAGAAAAAATTACACAGGGAGGAGAAAATGATTATTAATATATGGTAAACTACATATGACAAATTAAATATAAAGTTATAAACACATGAAACATATTATTATCTATTTTCTTATTTTTTTATCCTTTACGGGGCATCCAATAAAAGCCCAGGAAAAAGTTAAACCATTAACACTACTGACTGAAAAGGCCATTTCTGTTAATCCGGAGATAAAAAAACTAAAAGCAAGATGGGAGGCTGCCAGACAAAATATTCGAATTGGAACAAATTTGGCTGATCCGGAATTAAACATTGGAATTATCAATGTCCCTGTAAACACTTTTTCACTTAATCAGGAGGCAATGACAGCAAAAATAGCAGGGATAACCCAACGAATTCCATATCCGGGAAGTTTGAAAGCTAAAGCTAAAGTAAAATCGATGGATACCGCCATTATTACCAGACAAATAGAAGACCTTAAAAATCGAATTATATATCAGGTTTCCTTTCTTTACTATAATTTACAAGAAATACGAAGGGAAAAAGAACTTACACAACAAAGCATACAGTTATTAAAACAGATTTCTAATGTAGTAAAAAGAAAATACGAAGTAGGATCGGCTACTTTACAACAAATTATACAGGTTGAAGTACGAATTACTCAGTTAAAGGATAAACTTCAATCATTATCTGGAGATGAAAACGACCAGGAGGCCCAAATAAATGCTTTGCTTTATAATAAGACTAATACAAAAATAAAAACAGGAGCTATAGAAAACACCGGTGCTTTTAATTTGAAAGCAGACAGCCTGTTAGAAACAGCAAAAAATTATCGTCCTCTTTTAAATGAAATTCAATTATTTAAGAAAAAAGCTGACCTTATTAAAAAAGAAGCTCGATATGCATTCTATCCAAATTTTAAAGTAGGAATACAATATTCGCAAAGAGGATTTAAGAGTCTATCAGGAATAAATTACCCTGATTTTCTTGGGGTTGTTGTTGGCATTTCTATACCGGTGAATTATGGAGGAAAGAAAACCGCAAAGGTAAATAAGGCAAAGTATTTACAAGAAGAGTACATACAACAATACAATACATCAATACAAACATTACGTCAAAATTTTGGAAAGTTAATATCACTATTAAAATCTCTTAAAGAAAGGGAATCTCTTTTAGCCGAAACATTATTACCACAATCCATACAATCATACAAAGCCTCTTTAGCCGATTATCAGGTTAATAAAATTGATTTTGTAAATGTTATTCAAGCAGAGGATAATATTTTAAAAGTTAAAACCAGTATAGCGAAACTACGGACAAACTATAAAAAGAAGTTAGCACAAATTGAATTTTTGTCTGGAAAAAATATCATTCAAATAAATAAAAAGTAATTATATCATGAATAAAAGAATTTTTACCTCTATTTTATTAATAATTATAGGAGCATCAGCAGGTGTTGCCGGATATTATTTAATACAAAAAAATAAAAAACCGTCTGTTTCTTTAACCGGAAAAACTTCCTCAAAGAAAGAACGTAAAATACTTTATTGGCGCGCACCAATGAATCCAAAAGAAATTTACAACCATCCCGGCAAATCAAATATGGGTATGGACCTGGTACCAGTATATGCCGATGAGGGAGGAGAAAGCGGAGTTGTTTCAATAAACCCTGTGATAGAGCAAGATATGAATGTTAAAATTACCACTGTAAAATCAGGAAAGTTACACGCAGATATCTATACCAATGGTAATCTTCAGCCCGATGAAAGAAATGAATATACAGTAACAACTAAAACGGGTGGGTGGATTGAAAAAATGTATATCGACTACACAGGACAGAAAGTTCATAAAGGAGACAATTTAATAAAAATATATTCTCCCGAATTGGTTTCTGCACAAGAAGAATATTTAACCGCCCTGGCTTATGACAAAGCCATGAAAAATACAGCCGCCCCATCTTCATTATTAAAAAATGCTATTAGAAAACTTCAATTGTTGGATGTATCTATAAATGAAATACAACAACTAAAAGAAACGATGAAAGTAAAAAAATATATTATTCTTAAGGCTCCTTTTAGTGGCACTGTTTTGGAGAAAAAAGTTGAAACAGGTGCTAAAATAAGTCGTGGTACTCATTTATTAAAAATTGCTAATTTAAGTAACCTATGGATCTG
>Ga0256829_1002605_pt1 | contig 13280 bp, 13 predicted proteins | sample 131447metaG_FD_185979 | JGI IMG/M metagenome (GOLD analysis project Ga0256829, IMG submission 185979) | Hydrothermal vent microbial communities from Lau Basin, Pacific Ocean - 131-447 | ecosystem: Environmental > Aquatic > Marine > Hydrothermal vents | place: Pacific Ocean: Lau Basin | collected...
TAATAGCAAAGTATCTTTTGGGTGAAGTTGTAAAAGACTTTTTTTAGCAATAGTTTCTTTTAAAATGGATGCTTTATTTTTTTCGGCGTAAGCCAAAGCTTTTACAATAATATTTGGCGTTTTTAAGGTTTTAAAATCTTGATAAAGTATGGCTATACAAGCCTCACTTCGTTTTCTGTTTTTATCTGCATGACGCAATTTTGCTTCTTGAGAAGTAATATTTTCTGTTAATAAATTGGAGACATAAAAACTACGGTCGTAACAATCTAAAGCATTTATACTGCTAATTTGAATATTGCCAAGTAAATCAAAAATATCAATAAACGTATTTTCTGCATATAAATCTTCGTATTTAGGTAAGATATTTGCGTCATGATGTGGTAATAAAACGTTTAAAGCATTTTTTAGCTCTAAAGCACAAGCATTTTTATGGTCTAATTTTAAATGAAGTTGCGCATTAAGCACGTGTAATTTGGCAATAGCTCTGGCTGAGAATTCCTGTTTGTTATACTGTTCTGTAATCATTTCTCGCAAGTGCAATAAAGCCTGTTTATAATCTTTACTTTTAAGGGCTAAATTATATTTAACTTCTGGGTTTTTGGTTTTTATGGTAGTGGCTTCAGAGTTGTTTAAAGCTATCTGACTGTTATTTTTTATGGCTAATAATTTTTCTTTTTTGGAAGAAGTTAAGCCAGCAATTTGAAGCCCACTTACTGAAATTTTTATGGCTTCATCAAATTTTCCTGCTGTAAAATATAATTGAGCTAAATTGATGGCGCCTGCAATACGTTGTGGGTTATTTTTGTTTTTTTCAGCGATAAAAATGTATTGCTTTATTGTGTTTTCTGCATTGGTGTAATCGCCAACTTTATTATATAAAATACCTAATGGTTTTAGACAATAGTCTATTACGTCATAGTTTGTAATAGTGCTTAATTGGTGTTTGTTGTAAATATTCCAAGCAGTTTGATAAGCCAAAATAGCTTGTGGTTGTTTGTTTATGTTGTCTAAATAATGTCCTTTATTAATCAATAAAAAGAAATACGCTAACTGCTCATCAATAGTTTTGATTTTTGGTTTAAAATCGGCTTCATTTTTTAGTAAAGTTGAAAAACTTTCAGCAGTTCTATTAGTATTAAAATTTTCGGTAGCCACATAGATGGTTTCTTCTAAATCTTGCGAAAAAGCAGTAGAAAAGGAAAGTAGAAGAAGGATTATGAGGCTGTATTTCATTTATAAATTAATTGTTTTTTTTATTAAAATTTCCAAATCGCATAAAACTGCATATAGTTGTAATTGTTTTTAAAATTGAAAACGTATCTAGCGCCAATACTAGGTCCAATTCTGGCAAAACCAGCTGTAGCTTCAACTAAAAAACCACTTCTAAAATTGGTAAAAGATGCTTTGTTTTCAGTAGATATAGTTTCGCTACTAATTAATGCGCCAGGAACTGTATTTATGTTTTCGTAATCTTCTATGGTTGTTGTTGTGCTTTCTTTTTGGCTTACCGAAATCATTCCTTGTAAACCAGCACCCAAACCAATGTAATTATTGATGTTATATCTTAATAAAACAGGAACTTCCCAATCTATATTGTTATAGCTTGTAGATGTTGTTGTACGTCTAAAAAATAATTCTCCTGTAGCACCGTTATCTGTAAATTGCTCTGAAATTTGAGTGCTACCATCAAACTCATGCAAACTATTTAATAACTCGACTTGCCAATAAAATCGATACGATTTGTAAGGTGAAAGTGTTGCGCCAACAAAATAACTTTTAGAATTGTCTAAATCAAAAAAGTAATTATAACCCGCTTTTGCACCAATAGAAATACCAGGCATAAACCGAGTGGTAGAGTAGTTGGTAATTATAGGTTCGTTTTTGTCAAATATGATTGCTGTTCTTGATTTGGTTTTAATTTTATGAAAGTTTTTGCCAAACTTAATCCTGTATTTTACAAAACCTTTTGTCGAGTCGTATTCTTTGACATTTTTTTGCTCGCTACCAGGTAAATAAATATTTTTAAAGGTGAAAATGGCTTGTTTTTGCGTATACGTAGTATCTAAACAACTGTATTCTACATCGTATTTTGGGCAAATTTTAACCTTAGGATACATGTCTAAAACCTCAATAGTTGATTTGTCAAAAATCTCTGGAATATCAGTTTCTAAACGAATTGTTCTTGCTGGTCCTTCGCCATTATTTTGAAATTTGATTTTAAATTTTGGCTTTTTAAAACGCACCAATCTATAATTCATTAAAAAGGCGCTGGTAGACATTTTGTTTGGGTCATGAGATGTGACTATTTCCATTTCCATGTCTTTGACGTTGTGATTATCGTAATTTTCATCTGGTACGTAAATACCTCTAACGCTAACAATAGCGCTAGTATCTTTAATCATTTCTGGCGTAGTTTTTATGGTGTAGAATACGTTGCGCTCTTCGTTTGGTTGCATGTTTTTAAAGGTAAACGCAGTGCTGTTGTTGTATTTAGCTTTAGATTCTTCTAAGGTTAATGGTAGGTTTTGCTTTTCGGTAGAGTCTTGAAGTTTTAATTGTAGTTTAAGTATTTTGTTTTCCGCGGAAGCGTAATAATTATCGGTATCTAATTTGGAAGTGAATACTAAATCTTCGGTGTTAATTTCATTTTCATTATGATACATTCTGCTTTCTGCAATTTCAAAATTATCTGCTTTAAATTGTTTTTCGTTATAAAACAGAAAAACTTTACCATTGGTGACATAATCCTTTGTGTTTTTGTATTTAACAATAACGACAAATTCTTCTTCTGGAACAGGCTCGCGATTGCGTTGTAAATCAAAATTTGTGGTCATACTTGCTTCCTCATTATAGCTTTCATCTACATTGGTAACCTTAATTTTTTTAGGTCTTGAGGTTGGTGTTTTACCAGTATCATAATTGTTGGTTGCCCATAAGTGGACTTCGTATTCACCTGGTTTTTTATAGGTTTTTGTAGGGTTGTTTTCTTTGCTGTAGGTGCCATCACCAAATTCCCAGTAATTAGTATAAAACGCTTTAGGTGCTCCAGCAATTTGATTTAATTCTGGCGCGTTTGGTGTAAATTTTACTTGGTTTCCTTCAAATTTATGCTCTATTGTGGCTATGCGTTGCGTGGTGTCTTTTGCAATATTTTCTTGAGAATAGCACAAAACAACAGCAAAGACAGTAAGGATTATAGCGATTAAATGTTTCATGACTCTGTGAATTAAGTAATTAAATGTAACGATAATTATTTTGATTTGGTAAAACACAAAAACCAGAAACGTAAATTTCTGGTTTTTGCTAAGTAGGTAAATTGATTATGGTAGCGCATTTATGATTGAAATTAAACTAGCTTCTGAGGTTACTGAAGTGTCTTCAAAAGTAAATGTAATTATATCATTTTCTGCAATGGTAACTGCTTTAATAGCATACCTCCATTGACCATTATCTTCGGTTACAAAAATGACATGACATTCTAAACCAATTGGGATTTGTCCGTAATGCTCACTAAATAAATTTAGTTCGCCATCATAAGTGTCTAAGGCTGCAAGACCAGTATCTTCTCCGTCATACGATAAATATATAGCACTGTTTGTAAAGTTATATCCTACTGGTGCTTGAGCTTGTATTTGAGTTTTTGGTCTAGGATCACTATAAAAACGATCTACGTTAGACCATCCAAAGTTGTTTAAAAAAGCATAATATTGTCCACCTTCTACAAAAACGCCACCTTGTCCAGTTGCATCTTCAACTTCATCCCAAGTTAAATTATCATCTTCATCAATTGTTCCTTCCCAAAGTACCATTTCTGGGTCTGCTCCACCAGTTAAACTTGCTGGTATTGATAAGTTAAATGCGCAGTTTGTATCTAAAATTTGACCGTTTTGAGTCGCTTCGATAAAAAATTCGCCACCAGTTAAAAGCATAGCTTTATCGCCATTAGGCATTGTACCCATTGTAGGTTTGTTAGTGGTAAGCATGTTACCTTTTTCAAAAATTTCAACATACTCAATATCTACGTTACCTGTAATTTCGTTTCCGTTAAGGGTTAAACAGTCACCGTTTATTCCTAATTGCACACCGTTTTCTGAAGTTAATGTAATATATCCGTCGTCAGAATTAAAACTGAAGTTTTGAGTAATGTCTGCTAACGCTTCATCTTTAATGTTTTTAAACTCTTGTGCAGTTGCTGGATTTGGTTCAAACGGTGGTAAATCGTTGTCGTCTGTTGTTTTACAACTACTAAATAATAATGTAGTTAATAATAAAGATCCTAAAATTTGTTTTGTGTTAATTAAAGTTTTACTCACGTACTTATTATTGTTTAAGTGTTCGTGAAATTTTGTTGTAATTTTCATGATTTCTAATTTTTATGTGTTACACGTTTATATAAACAGGGTAAGGATTTTGTTACCCTGTTTTTTTACTTTTTTTATTTTAATTGTTTGCTTGCTATGATTTTATAAGAGATCACGTCTCCTTTAGCAACTAACTGAATCATCTTTTTTGCTGAAACTTCTGAAGTTGAAAATCCTTTAGCTTCACCTTTTTCGCTTTTTACTTCCCAGAAGTACAGTCTGCTTTCTTTTTTATTTAATTCACTTTTTAAAATGAAATAGTTACTGATTTTTTGTTCTAAGACTACTTCGTTTTGTCCAACTAAATTGGCGCGTCTTTTAGCGTCAAATAATGTTTTTGCTGTTCCTCTAAATTCACCAGTAGTTGTTTTTACATACCAATCATAGACTTTTACTAAATCGTCTTTGGTCATTGTTGCAGTTGTTACACTGTTAGGCTCTGTTGTTATTGTTGTAGCGTTAAGGTTTAATAATCCAAATACTACTGTTGCGATAATTAAAATTGTACGTTTCATAATTTCTAATTTTTAAATTGTTGTTTTGTTTTAAGTTGTGTTGCCTTTTTGGCTTATTCACCTTTATATCAAATCCATTTAAAAATTGTTACCCTATTTTGTTCAACTTTTTTTAAATTCGTTTAAAACAAAGGGCTTATGAGTAATAAAAAAGTACACGAAGACCAGAAGTATATAGATGGATTGGTCAATAATAATTCCTTTATCATACAGACTATATATGACAAGTTTGTGCCTAAAGTAATTAACTATGTGAAGCAAAATAGTGGTGACGAAGAGTATGCGCAAGATGTAGTACAAGACACCATTATTACAATTTATAACCAAGCAATACAGAAAAACTTACAGTTAACCTGTCCTTTTGATGCGTACTTTTTTTTATTGTGTAAGCGTAAATGGTTAAATACTTTAAAAAAAATTAATAATAAGGAGGTAACAATTAACGAAGAGGTGTTATCTAAAGATGACGATGCAGCTCAATTTGTGTTTGAAACGTCCATTTTTGAAAACAAGCAAAACTTATTTAATCAAATGTTTGACCAATTAGGAAAAGCTTGTAAAGACTTACTAAATGCAACTTTTAAAATAAAATCTATGGAAGAAGTCGCAGCAAGTCTTAATGTAAGTTACGCTTATGCGCGAAAGAAAAAATCGTTATGCATAGGACAACTAACAAAAATGGTACAAGAGTCGCCAACGTTTAATCAGCTAAATTATTAATGTTATGGAAGAACAAGATTACATCCTTTTTGAAGATTATTTGTCAGGCAATTTAGATGAAAATGCTACAAATGCATTTGAAACTAGATTAGAAACTGACAAAGCTTTTAAGCAGTCTTTTAGTATATATAAAGATATTTCTGCGCACTTAGATCACGAAATTGGTAACGAAGAAAAAACAATGGATTTTAGAGCTAATTTAGACAGTATATCTCATAATTATTTTTCAAAACTAAATGCGCAACAAGAAGAAGTAAACGTGAAAAAATCATCTGGTTTTTACAAGTTTGCAATAGCTGCAAGTGTTGTGTTGTTACTTGGATTTTTTGTGTTTAATCAATTTTCGGGCGATCCAAGTTATTCAGATTTTGCTAATTACGATCAAATTAGTTTAACGGTAAGAGGCGATAATGATGCGCTATTAAAAGAAGCTGAAACGGCATTTAATACTAAAAACTATGAAGAGGCAGAGTTGCTTTTTAATCAAATTTTAGAAGAAGATTCTAGTAATACAGAAATTCAACTTTATAAAAGCATCACGTTAATAGAAACCAATCAGTTTAGTGAAGCATATGAATTGTTAAAAGGGATCTCAGAAGGTAATTCAATTTATAAAAATAAAGCGATGTGGTATTTAGCCTTAAGCAAATTAAAACAAGGCAATTTTGAAGCTTGTAAAAACATTTTGAAAAGCATTCCTAAAGATGCCAAAGATTATAAGCAAGCACAAAAATTACTCAATAAGCTAGATTAATAATCAATTTTAAATAAGCCTTAAAAAGTCATCTTAAACAAGATGACTTTTTTACTTTTGCAACATGATAATTACAGATACGCATACACATTTATATAGTGAAGCTTTTGACGAAGATAGAGACCAAATGATGCAACGTGCATTAGACGCAGGTGTAACACGTTTTTTTGTGCCAGCAATAGATAGCACTTACACAGAAGGCATGTTAGCTCTAGAAAAAGATTATCCTAACAATGTGTTTTTAATGACAGGTTTGCATCCAACACATGTAAAAGATAATTATAAAGAAGAGTTGGATCATGTTCTATATATGTTGGATAAGCACAAGTTTTATGCAATTGGCGAAATAGGAATAGATTTATATTGGGATAAATCCACATTATCAATTCAGCAAGATGCCTTTAGACAACAAATACAATTGGCAAAACAGCACGAGTTACCAATAGTAATACATTGTCGTAATGCATTTGATGAGGTGTTTGAAATTTTAGAAGAAGAAAAAGGAGATAATTTATACGGTATTTTTCATTGCTTTACAGGAAGTTTAGAACAAGCAAAACAAGCCATAAGCTATAATATGAAATTAGGAATTGGTGGCGTAGCAACGTTTAAAAACGGAAAAATAGATCAGTTTTTAAATCAAATCGATTTAAAACATATTGTTTTAGAAACCGATGCGCCTTATTTAGCGCCAACGCCATATAGAGGTAAACGTAATGAAAGTAGTTACATTACTAAAGTATTAGAAAAATTATCGGATATTTATCAAGTTTCAGAAGAAAAAATAGCTGAGATCACTACAGAAAATTCAAAAGACGTTTTTGGTATTTAATCTAAAAATCATAAATCGAAATGACTAAAACCATACCTAACATACTTTTAATCTACACCGGTGGAACCATTGGTATGATAAAAGACCCAGAAACTGGAGCGTTACGAGCTTTCGATTTTAACAATCTTCTTAAACGTATACCAGAGTTAAAGCTATTAGACTGTAATATAGAAACCATATCGTTTAAAGATCCAATAGATTCTAGTAACATGCAACCAAAATATTGGACGCAAATTGCTGAAATTATTGAAAACAAATACGAAGCTTTTGATGGTTTTGTAGTGCTTCATGGAAGTGATACCATGAGCTATACAGCATCAGCTTTAAGTTTTATGTTAGAGCATTTAGCAAAACCAGTTATTTTTACTGGTTCACAATTGCCAATAGGAGATTTACGTACAGATGCTAAAGAAAATTTAATTACGTCAATTCAAATAGCATCGCTTCAATATTATAACAAACCTATAATCAAAGAAGTCTGTTTGTATTTTGAATATAAATTGTATCGTGCCAACCGAACTACAAAAATCAACGCAGAACATTTTGAAGCTTTTGCAAGCCTAAATTATCCAGATTTAGCAGAAAGCGGTGTGCATCTTAAAATTAATAATGAATACTTGTGGAAGCCAAACCCAAGAAAAGACTTAATTGTACATAAAAATTTAGATGAAAATATTGCGCTTGTAAAACTATTCCCAGGTATCACAAAACAAGTTTTAGAATCAATTTTTAAAAGTGAAGGATTAAAAGGTGTCGTTTTAGAAACTTATGGGGCAGGAAACTGCTCTACAGAACCATGGTTTTTAGATTTATTAAGAGAAACCACAAAAAAAGGTATACATATAGTTAATGTCACCCAATGTTCTGGAGGAAGTGTAATTATGGGAAGATACGAAACTAGCGAAAACCTTAAAAGAATAGGTTTAATCTCTGGAAAAGACATTACTACAGAAGCTGCTTTAGTAAAAATGATGTATTTATTGGGGCAAAATATTTCTCCTAACTTATTCAAAACCATATTTGAAACGTCCTTAAGAGGTGAAATGACCTAAAATTAACGTCTAAAATTTCAGCTTTAGAATATTTTTTTGTTATTTGCCGTGCTGTAAGAACAAATAAGTAATTACAGAGAGGTGGCCGAGTGGTTTAAGGCGCACGCCTGGAAAGTGTGTATATGTTAATAGCGTATCGAGGGTTCGAATCCCTTCCTCTCTGCGTAGTTTTTTATTTCAGATTACATAATTTTTTATATCTTTAACACTTTAACTAATAAAATTAAGAAGAACAAAATGAAAAGATTATTTTCTATCCTAGCTATAGCATGTATTATGGCTTTCGGAACAGCTAACGCAACTGCAAATGCTGCAATGACAACTGCAACAACTGTAGTCTTAACTCAAGAAGATTCTAATGAAGCTGCAGATGCGCCAGCTGAAGAATTAGGATTCCACCAAGAACTTAAAAAACGTTTTATAGAAGGTGGACCAGGATTTATGGGGATTGTATTATTATGTTTAATTCTTGGTTTAGCAATTGCTATTGAAAGAATTATCTTTTTAAACTTATCTACTACAAATTCTAAAAAATTAACTCAAGATGTAGAAGACGCTTTACAATCTGGAGGAATTGAAGCTGCAAAAGAAGTTTGTCGTAATACAAAAGGACCTGTTGCTTCTATCTTTTACCAAGGTTTAGATAGAGCAGATGGAGACTTAGAAGCTGCAGAAAAAGCAGTAGTAGCTTACGGTGGAGTACAAATGGGACAATTAGAGAAAAACGTTTCTTGGATTTCTTTATTTATCGCATTAGCACCAATGTTAGGATTCATGGGTACGGTAATTGGTATGATCCAAGCTTTTGATAAAATTGAAGCAGCTGGAGATATGCAACCATCATTAGTAGCAGGAGGTATTAAAGTAGCCTTATTAACTACAGTATTTGGTCTTATCGTAGCAATTATCTTACAAATTTTTTATAACTATATTATTGCAAAAATTGATAGCATCGTTAATGACATGGAAGATTCTTCTATCACTTTAATCGATATGTTATCTAAGTACAAGAAATAATTCACTCAATTACTAACTTTAAAAATTAAAGATTATGCACAAGATTTTAAAAATAGTTGCTTTAGTATTGAGTTTAGCTGGTATAGGTTTATTAATTGGTATTTTAGCAACAGGAGACGAAGCTATTAAAGCAGGAGACAATGCTGTTGTAGACTACATGTCTTATGTAGCATACATAGTACTTTTTATTATCCTTTTATCAGTAATCATTTTTGTATTTAAAAATTTATTTTCAAATACTGGATCTCTAAAAAATACGTTAATAGGTGTAGGAGCATTCTTAGCAGTGCTAATTGTATCTTATGCTGTATCAGGAGGAGATACGATGGTTTACAAGTACGGAGGTAACCCAGCTACAGAAGGAGAATCTCATATGGTTGGAGCAGGATTAATCGCATTTTATGTGTTAATACTAACTGCAGCAGGAGCAATGTTATTCTCAGGTATCAAAAAATTAATAAAATAAATTATGGCAAAAAGATCAGCACCAGAAGTTAATGCAGGCTCTATGGCTGACATTGCCTTCTTATTATTAATATTCTTCTTAGTAACAACTACTATAGAAGTGGATTCTGGTATTAACTCTAAGTTACCACCAGATATTCCGCCACCAGAAGTTAAAATTAAACAGAAGAATATCTTTACAGTTGAGCTTAACAAAAACAACCAGATGTTGGTTGAAGGAGATTTAATGGAAATTAAAGATCTTAAAGCTGCTGCATTAAAGTTTATTGATAACGGAGGCGGGCAAAGCGCAGAAGGAGAAAGATGTGATTATTGTAGTGGAGAACGTAATCCAGAATCATCAGATCATCCTACAAAAGCGATTATTTCGATAACTCACTCTAGAGCTACAGATTATGAGACGTTTATTACAGTTTATGATCAACTAGTAAGCGCTTATTCTGAGTTAAGAGAAAAATTAGCTCAAAAGCTTTATAACCGTTCTTTTAAAGAAATGGAAGCAACTTATGATGACTCTAAGTCTTCAGAGTTTAAAAGCGAGAAACTAAAAGATAAGATAGAGAATATTAAGAAAAAATATCCTAGAATCATATCTAAAGCAGAACCACAATTTTAATTAAAAACTATGTCAAAATTTAAAAAGAAAGGTAGTAATGAGCTACCAGCAATTTCTACAGCATCTTTACCGGATATTGTATTCATGCTATTATTCTTTTTCATGGTAGCAACCGTAATGAGAGACAGTAGTTTGAAGATAAAAAACAATTTGCCGTCTGCTGCAGATACTGAAAAATTAGGTCAGAAAAACTTAATCATGTTTATTTATGCAGGTCCACCTAGTGACAGTTATAAAGACAGATATGGTACAGAAGCAAGAATTCAGTTAAATGACAAGCTTGCTAATATAAACGATATCGGAGCTTTTGTTGCTGCAGAGCGTGCTACTAAACGAGAGGAAGAAGTACCAATGTTGATTACTGCTTTAAAAGTAGATAAATCAACTAATATGGGATTAGTTTCTGATATAGAACAAGCTTTACGTAAAGCTGGACAACTTAAAATTAATTACACTACTAAAAAAGGTAGTGCACTTAAATAAGAATACTCTTAATTTTATAACAAAAGGTGTTTTGATTTTCAAAACACCTTTTGTTTTTTATACCTTTATACTTATTAGTTTTAAAAATGAAGTTTAGGTTAATATTATTTTTTATACTTAGTTATGCGTCTCTTTTGGCCCAAGAAGAAGAGTCTCCATTTCCTAACGTAACAGATTCGCTTTATAGAGAAGATCAGTTTTATTTAGGTGTCACTTATAACCTACTAAACAACAAACCCAATGGAGTTAATCAAAATAAATTTTCAAGCGGGTTTCACTTCGGTTTTATAAGGGATATGCCAATTAATAAAAAACGAAACAAAGCTATAGGAGTTGGTTTAGGTTTATCTTTTAATAGTTATAACCAAAATCTTTTAATTTCTGAAAATAATAAGGAGATAAATTTTTCTGTAATTAATGATGATGTTAATTACTCTAAAAATAAGTTTTACACTTCAATAGTTGAATTACCGATCGAGTTTAGATGGAGAACATCTACAGCAAAAGAATATAATTTCTGGAGAATTTATACGGGTGTTAAATTTGGTTATGTTTTTTCTAACTCTTCTAAGTACCAAGGAGAGCCTGAAAACATAAGAATAAAGCAAATAGATAGCTTTAATACGCTTCAATATGGGTTAACCTTAAGTGCAGGTTATAGTACTTGGAATTTTCATTTATACTACGGATTAAATCCAATTTTTGACAATAGTAATGTCAATAATAATCCTATTGATATGACTGATATCAAAATAGGTTTGATGTTTTATATTCTTTAAATTTATAGCCAATAATTTTCTACTATAATTTGTGGTATAGCGCCTATCATTAAGCCTATTATAAGTTCTTTAAGAGTATGAGCTTTTAAATATAGCCTAGAAGTAGCAATAGCGCCTGTAATAATAGCCATTAGTGCTAATGTGCCATTTATATTTTTGCTAAAGTGAATAGCAAATCCAATAAAAAACATAAAAACACCACCAACAGCAGTCATGTGTAAACTAACTTTAAATTTAGTTATGTTTAAAACTAAAGCGGTAATATTAGAGATTAATACACCAATAAAGAAGTAATATAATTCTATTATTTGATACGATGGAAATACACGGTATATAATTAAACCTATTATAAAGATATTAATTAGTAAAGGAAAAATTCTTTCTTCTGTACTTTTAAGGTAAATACTTTCAGCTTTTCCTAAGGTTTTTAATAAATAATAAATTAATATAGGTAAAAATACAGAAAGAATAGTAAGGGAAATAATTTTAGCATCAACCCATTGTTCTGGTATAAACCTTGGTGTTTTATGAAAGTAAAACACTACCGCAATTAAAGGCATTACAATAGGATGAAATATAAATGATATGCTTTTTATTAACCACTTCATTAAATGGTCTTTCTTAACCTTGCTACAGGTATATCAAGCTGTTCTCTATATTTTGCTACAGTACGTCTTGCTATAGGGTATCCTTTTTCTTTTAAAATTTTAGATAAAGCTGCATCTGTTAAAGGTTTTTTCTTGTCTTCTTCTTCAATAACAGTTTCTAATATTTTTTTAATTTCTCTAGTAGATACTTCTTCACCTTGATCATTAGTCATAGATTCTGAGAAAAATTCTTTAATCAATTTTGTACCATAAGGTGTATCTACATATTTACTATTTGCAACGCGTGAGACTGTAGAAACATCCATATCAATCTCGTCAGCAATGTCTTTTAAAATCATTGGTTTTAGCTTACGCTCGTCACCAGTTAAAAAGTATTCTTTTTGATAATGCATTATTGCACTCATCGTAACAAAAAGTGTTTGTTGACGCTGTTTTATAGCTTCTATAAACCATTTTGCAGCATCTAATTTTTGTTTTATAAATAACACTGCATCTTTTTGCTGTTTGCTTTTATCTTTAGACTCTTTGTAGCCTTTAAGCATGTTATTGTATTCTCTAGATACATGAAGCTCTGGAGCATTACGCCCGTTTAAAGTAAGCTCTAACTCTCCATCAACTATTTTGATAGCAAAATCTGGTACAACATGCTCTACAATACGATTATTTCCTGAGTAAGAACCGCCAGGTTTAGGGTTAAGACGTTCAATTTCATGTATAGCTTCTTTTAATTGCTCTTCACTGACATCAAACTTTTGCATTAATTTTTTGTAATGCTTTTTTGTGAATTTTTCAAAAGCTTGATCTATAATTTCAATTGCAAGCTCAATATCTGGATGTTTTTCTTTACGATGTAATTGAATACTTAAACACTCTTGAAGGTTTCTTGCGGCAACACCAGCAGGATCTAATTGTTGTACTTTTTTTAATACACTTTCTACTTTAGCTTCATCGGTATAAATGCTTTGTGTAAAGGCTAAATCGTCAACAATATCAATAATGTCTCGACGTATGTATCCACTTTCATCTACACTTCCAACTAAAAATTCTGCGATATCTCTTTCTTCATCAGAAAGTCTAA
>Ga0256829_1002606_pt1 | contig 13278 bp, 12 predicted proteins | sample 131447metaG_FD_185979 | JGI IMG/M metagenome (GOLD analysis project Ga0256829, IMG submission 185979) | Hydrothermal vent microbial communities from Lau Basin, Pacific Ocean - 131-447 | ecosystem: Environmental > Aquatic > Marine > Hydrothermal vents | place: Pacific Ocean: Lau Basin | collected...
CCTTACCTCGTAGCTGGCCCCTTGGGGGCGATGCTTGGGCACCACGCCACAGCCGGCGCTAAAGCACCATTGTCCGAAGAAATTGTTGGCCTCAATGGCAAAGCGTGATGTGCCCCAGGCCGATTCATTGGCTGCTTGTGCCAGTACCAGCGATAACGGAATTTCATCCACGTGTAGCAACAACTGATTTAGTGTTTCGGTCTTGGTTCCCCTTAGTGCTCTGTAACGCGTTGCCAGTTTGGCGATGGTTGTCTCATCAACGCTGAGTCCTGCCTGCTGGCGTTGCTGTTGATTCACCAGCCATTGGCGGAGTCGCGCCAGATACAGGTTTTGTTGACGTGCTCCTTCGGCAATAAATTCGAAGAACTGCGCCTTTTTATGTTGCACGTTGGCAATGGCACGGAAGTCTGGCGTCTCGCGGGCTTGCATGGCTGGAGCTAGCGGAACAGGGCTGTTGCTGAATTGAGGTGGCTTCGTGTCTCGCCAATGCATCAGGCTGATGCTCAGTGACAGGCACAACAAAACGTACACCAGGAAGCCGTAACCCAGCCAGCTGGATTGCTGTGCGCGAGGCAGTTGTGTATTAGACATTAGAGATCCAGCTGACGGCGCAACTCGGACAGGCGCTCCTGATTCTCGGTTTTGCTGAGCGGGTGTTCTATGGTTTCTGGCAGTTTGTGTACTTCGGGAGCTGGCAGTTTTTCGCCTGCCATCACCCTTTCACAAATGGCTTGATAGTGCTCGCGGAAAATGGGGTAGGCCACCTTTTCGGTGCTGTTGCCCAGCATATACCAATCCGCGGCGCGGCCTGCGTAATACACCGCAGGGTGGCTCCAGGCAAATTGCGCTTTGGGGGATGGAGCCTGGCAAGCTTCTATATAGGCGCTGTGTGCTTCTGGCAGGCCATGACTGGCAGCGCTGCCCTGGCACAGTTCTATCATGCGGTGCAGTGTTGGCAAGTACTCACATTCTTCAATTGCACGCTTGGCGCCCTGCAGTATTTGCAGTGCGTTAAAGCGCTGTTGCAGGGTTTCCAGCCACAGGCGTTTGGCCTGATTCAGAGTTTCCACTTTGCCAAAAGCACTGAAGTACTGATTGTGGAAGTTGATGCGAAACAACTCAAAAGTCTGATTGATAGCGTCGATCAATTCGTTGGATGGCGCCTGGCGCTGATGCGTCTGTTGTGGATCCTCAGAGTGCCCAGCTGCGGTCATTGAGCTGCTGGCTGATTGAGAGATCTTTTGTTCGACTTGATTGAGCAGTTGCTTGCTGTCCTTCATGGGTCAGACCTGTATGTGCGGGTGAGCCGCTGTGTTTGTCTTGAGTAATGCTGTCTCGGGTTATCGCATGCCGTTGAGCCCAGTGGTATTTGACGTGCTGCAGGAATTTGGTGTTCCAGGAGGCGTACAGGCGATTGCTGTCGCGCCAGAACATAACAAACTCAGGCAACAGTTGTCGCGCAAAATCCACGTCGATATTGGCCATGGCCAGTATATCGAAGACATCCTGGCCGGGTTGCCAGTTGTCCGGTATAGGGCGGGGTTCGGTATTGTTTTCTACCGCAGCGGTAAAGCGCGCCCATTGGCGACGCACATGCTGAATAAACTTGGTATTCCAGGTGCGGGATTTCTCTCCGCGTTCGCTCCAGTAGAGAATAAACTCTGGAATCGCGTCTTCGATAAAGCTGGGATTGATGCCCGCCTGGCGCGTCATGATGTCCATTGCGTCCTGGCTGGGTTGCCAGCTGCTGTGCATCTGTGTGTCAGTGTCTTTTTGTTGATCGTGCCAGGCATCGTGAGAGCGCTGTCGTGCCCAGTTGCGCTGCACCTGTTTTAAGAACTTTGAGCCCCAGGAGCGATGGGATTCCCCGCTTTCACGCCAGAAGGTCACAAATTCCGGCACTTGCTCCCGAATAAAATATTCGGGCACGTTGTGCTGGGCGATGCGCGCCAGAGTCTCGGAATCAGGTTGCCAGTTGGGGGGGATCAGAGTGGTTCCCTGGGTGTAGCCCTGCCTTGGAGCGGCAGTTTGCGGTGCTGCCGTCGTCGTTCGCTCGTTAAAGGCAAAGATGATCTGCTGGGATTCTGCATAGGGAGCAGAGTGCAGCAATACAATTCCCTTGGCGCGCAGGCTCTGGCTAACACGTTGTATGTCGTGTTCGTTCCAAAACGGCAGTGCTGGCGCCAACTGTTGGGCGTAGAGCTCGTACCACACCTGTCCCTGGCTGTTGACGCCAGTGATGCAGCGGGTGAGGTCGTCCAGCACACTCAGCAGCGTGGCCTCTTCCAGGCCAATAGTGGCGGCCAGGGAAGGGGAAATCAGCAGGGGACGTTCGGGAAGCAGTGAAGAAGTCATGGGGTGAACTTTACCATTTTCAAGCCGGGCTGTTTATCTCCGTAGCGGCTATTTTGTGTGATTTTCTTTGTGATTCCTCCTCCTATCGTTATTCCCTTACCAGTCATCCCCGCGAAAGCGGGGACCTCCTCCAGCACCCTACCAAGTTCAAGAGTTTCCCGCTTACCCCAGGGCACCCCCTCTTGCCTTCGGCAATTCAGCTTGTTCGCGGGGCTGACGGGGGGGGAGAAAGAAGAAGGGTAGCGCGCGCTCAATCCGGTTGAAGAAACCGGCAGTTGTCTGATTGGGAATAAACCCAATGTCGCGAGCCGTTTATACTGCCGGTTGAGAGAAACGACCCAGGATAATAAAAAATGAATCTGATCTATCGACTCAAAGGTTTCGTAGTTTCCCTGCTACTAAAGTTCTTGCCAATTCAACTGCCTATCGTCTTCAAAGGGCGGGGATCAACAGTATCCCTGTGTGAGCAGGTGGCGGTGTTGGGCTACAAAAAAGTGCTAATCGTTACAGACGAAGTGCTACACAAGCTCGGCGCGATCGATGTGATCAAGGCAGAATTGATGCAGAGTGGCGTGGAATTCGTTATCTACGATGGTGTGCTGCCAAATCCGGAATTTACACAGGTTCAAGAAGGATTGGGGCTGTTTCAGAAAGAGAATTGCGAAGCGGTAATCTCTGTGGGCGGAGGATCGGTAATCGATGCCGCCAAAATGATCGCCATGATGCATACCAACCCGGGAACGCTGCAGCAATTCGATGGTATCCAGAAATTCAAAAAAGCTGGTGTAGTGCAGTTCGTAGTACCCAGTACTGCAGGCACTGGTTCCGAGGTGTCTGTGGGAGCGGTGATCACCGATCCAGCAACCCACAGCAAGTTGGTGATCGTTGATACCAAGATGGCGCCGCAGTACGTGGCACTGGACTCAGAAATCATGAAGGGCATGCCGCCTGCGATCACAGCGGCTACGGGTATGGACGCGTTGACCCACGCCGTTGAGAGTTATCTGACGGTTGCCAAGAACGAGAACGCCGACAATCTTTCAAAGACCGCCACCAAACTGGTGTTTCAATACCTCAAACGCGCCTATGACGATGGTGATGATATGGAGGCCCGCGACGGTATGGCTCTGGCTGCGTTCTATGCCGGAGTCGCCATGTCTCGCACCTCGTTGGGTTATGTTCATGGTGTTGCGCACCAGCTGGGGCGCTTGTGTGAGACACCTCACGGAGTCGCCAACGCCATGGTACTGCCGGAAGTAGTTAGCGCCTATGGTGGTTGCGTTCACGAGAAGTTGGCCGATCTGGCACGGGCTTCCGGCATTGGTGAGAGTTCAGCGTCAGACACGCAATTGGCAGTGGAGTTTATTCAGGCCATTAAAGACCTGAGGGCTTCCATGGATATGCCTCTGAAGCCCAAGGGGTTCAAGCCGGAGTATATCGACGATGTCGTAAGCGCCGCAGTCACCGAGACAGGTAATCTCTATCCGGTACCGCGTTATATGTCGACGGGCGAAATTCGCGCGGTGGTGCAGGCGCTGGTTTGATTCTCTAAGGGGCCTGTTATAAGGCCCTATACGCAAACCTGCCGGAACCCGGCCGCGATAAATGGAATCATGCGGTCGTAGGCCGCTTTGAAATCGTCGGAGCGGCAGGTTCCTTTAGACATTTTGTCGATACGTCCCGTATTGGCAAATGTTAACGACATGGCGCCAGACATGTAGTGGTAGCACCAGTATAAGTTGGCGTCGTCTGTCCCCGGCAATGCTTCACGCAGCGCCTCAATAAAGATATCCACCAAATCGTTGTAGTGCTTCCCCATGAGCTGGGGGCCCCAGACCGCGGAGTTGTTGACGTAGGCCAGCAGCGCACAGTAGTTCTTCCAGCCGCTATCGTCACTCTCCTGCGCCATTTTCAAAGGTTGCAGAAAGGCGGTGATAATCTGTTCGACGTCCGCGGGTTGGGGGGCAGAGATTTCCTGCGCACTCTTCAAGGCAATCAGGCGGTCCTGATTGAGAATTTGTGCCCGTCGTGCGAACACTGTATCGAATAATTGATTCTTGCTGCCAAAGTAATAGTTAATCAATGCTACATCGACGTTGGCTTGGGTGGCGACCGCGCGCAAGGTCACTCCGTCGTAGCCTTTCAGGGCAAACAGTTCTTCGGCAGCATTGAGGATATTCTCGCCTTTTTCACTCTTATCCTGAGATTCTTTGGGTGGCCTTCCTACCCGGGGATTTTTTCTGGCTGGTGACATCTATCGGTCTCGTATAGGCAATGGGTCATTCTATGCAATGCTTGACAATTCAACAAGCGATGAATTTAATGGTTGCATTCAATAACAACAAAAATGAGATTTGCGATGTCCCCAGAATTATTCAAATACCTGTGTGTCGGGTTCTACGTGGTGCTGACCTTGTGGTTGTCCTGGATTGGAATGCGCAAAACCCAGGACATTAAGGGGTTTTCCATTGGCAATGGAGATATGAGCCCATGGATCATCGGTGTAACCATGGCAGCCTCGGTGTCTTCTACTTCCACGTTTGTGATTAACCCGGGCTTCGTCTATGTGCACGGGCTGTCGGCGTTTATGCACTACGCGGTGGCTGGTACCGCGGGCATAACGACAGCGTTCTTTCTGCTGACGCGTCGATTCAGAAAGTTGGGCGATGAAAGTGGAGCCATCACAATTCCAGACTGGATCTATCAACGTTATAGAAACCGCTCGCTCAGCATCTTTTTTGCGCTTATTAATTTGCTCTCGATTACCTTTGTTGTGCTTATATTGGTGGGCTGCAGTCTACTGATGAGTCAGCTGTTTCCGATCTCGCAGACTGTGTCGTTGACACTGATTCTGTTGTTCGTATTTTCATACGTCTTGATGGGCGGTAGCTACGCCCATGCTTATACCAACACCTTTCAGGGCATGATGATGGCGCTGGTGGCCATATTTATTTTTGTGCAGGGGCTGTATCTGGTAGAGCAAAACTCCGGGGAGGTGTTGCAGCAGTTTGGGGCGAATTTTATGGCGCTCTACAACCCCGACAGCAACCTCTATTTTGATTTTTTCTCTGTGTTTCTCAGTGGTTTTGTTATTACTTTTGCATTGATGATGCAGCCCCACATTTTGACGAAGATGCTGTATCTCAAGAACGATGCCGACGTTAATAAATTTCTGGTGACTACGGTGATCGCCGGTGCCTGTTTTATGTTGATGCTGGCGGTGGGTTTCTATGCGCGTCTGAAAGGGCTCGATATCGAACGACAGGACAGTGTAGTGGTGAGCTACATTGCCGCAGAGTTCTCCGGCCATGGCTGGGGTCCTTACGCATTGGTGTTTATCTCCATCACTATGTTGGCCGCTGGCATGAGTACACTCGACGGTATTCTGGTGTCGCTTTCCGCGATGGTGGTCAAGGATCTCTATCTGCCTTTTAGCGGTAAGTCTGCCTTTGAGCATGGTGCAGGCCTGCGCCTGTCTCGTTGGGTATTGGTGGGTGTTGGGGTCTGTGCCTACCTGGTGGCTTTAAATCCGCCGCAGTTGGTGGGTCTGTTTGCCCAGAAAGGCGTTTACGGATTGGCCGCTGCCAGTGTGGTTCCCATTTTGCTCGGTACCTATGTGCGCGAAAATCCGCCTGTTGGTCTGGCTTGGGCGTCCGCCGTCGTGGGGCTGGGCGGGCATTTGATCGGTCTGTTTGTATTCAATATCGACAACCCTGCAGTGTCTGCAACCTATGCCATCCTCTTGTCGAGTGCTTTGGTTGTTGTTTTTTATCTACCTAAGCTTCTGAAAAATAAGCGCTTTATTTTTAAATTCAACAGTTGATGAAAAAATAGTTGACAATTCAACGGATGATGAATACTTTTAATTGCATATTCATCATCTGTTGAATTGATATGGTTTGATGAAGTGGAGAGGAGGTCTTTGCCGCGTTTACTTAATTCGGCCACGACCTTTGACTGACTGCTGCGGCCAACGGCTACAGTAGTGAAAAGAGTTACCTGAATAACAAAAACATCAAGGTATAAAATAATGAAAAAGCTTGTTACCCGTACTCGTCTGTCCGTGGCGATTACGCTGGCAGTTGCCGGCATGTCCGCTCCCATTTCCTCATACGCTGAGGGTATTGCTCTGGAAGAAGTGACTGTTACTGCGCAGAAACGTGAGCAGAATCTTCAAGACGTTCCCGTTGCGGTTACTGCGTTTGATGCTTCCGCTCTCGAAAACGCCGGTGTGCAGGACGTTACAGAATTGCAGCGCTCTGCTCCCAACGTAACCATGCAAGTAAGCCGCGGCACAAATACAACACTGACTTCCTATGTCCGTGGTATTGGTCAGGCTGATCCTCTGTGGGGATTCGAGCCGGGCGTGGGATTGTATATCGATGATATCTATCTGGCTCGCCCTCAGGGCGGCGTCTTGGACGTATTTGATGTTGAACGTATTGAGGTATTGCGAGGACCGCAGGGAACCCTCTATGGAAAAAATACCATCGGTGGCGCAGTAAAGTATGTCACCAAGCGTCTGACTGGCGAACCTGAGCTGAGCGTCGATGCTTCACTCGGTACTTACAATCAGCGAGACTTGAAAATTTCCGGGCAGTTGCCACTGATTGAAGACAAACTCTTCTTTGGCGCCTCGGTTGCAAGGTTCAAGCGCGACGGTTTTGGTGAATTCTTGCAAAACGGCGATGAAAACTACAACAAGGATTTGACCGCCGCGCGCATCAGTCTCGAATATCTGCCAAGCGAAGACGTGTCAGTTCGCTTCAGTGCTGACAAAACCGATGATGATTCCAATGCAAAGGGTGGACACCGCTTAACCCCCAGCGTACTGAATCCTACTGAAGTTGTTCCGTCTGACGTTTATGATAGTAATTCAGATATGGATACCGACAACAACGTCAAGAGTTCCGGCGCTTCTTTGATCGTCACATGGGATATCAACGACGAGTTGGTTTTTAAATCCATCACCGCCTACCGCGAAGGTGATACCAAGACCAACATCGATTTCGACAACACCTCGCTGCCGTCATTGCACGTGCCGGCAATCTATAACGACGATCAAACAACGCAGGAATTTCAACTGAGCTACTCTTCCGGTGATTGGGATGTGGTAGGTGGACTCTACTACTACAAGGGAACGGCATCCGGTGCATTTGATGTGCTGCTCGGTGCATTTAACCCTGCGGGACCATTCGACAGTTCGGCCGGAGAATTTAACGCGCTGACCGCAGGTACTGTGGATACCAAGAGCTATGCGGCTTATGTACACGCAACCTATGCTATTACCGATGATATGACTTTGACGCTGGGCGGACGATACACCTACGACAAGAAGGATGCGGAAGTTTACAAGGCATCAATGTATGTGAACGGTTCTTCTTCGGAGCTCGGTGGCACGACCCTGGCGATTCTCGGCGCCCCCAGTACCGACTATAGCAACGACGAGTCGTGGAGCGAGTTCTCGCCACGAGTAAGTCTGGATTACGCTCTCAATGAAGACACTCTGGTTTACGCCTCTTTTAGTCAGGGGTTCAAGAGTGGTGGTTTCGATATGCGCGGTGACGCCACCAGAAACCCGGCAACCGTGAACGGCTATGATCCTGAATTGGTGGATACCTACGAGCTTGGCATTAAAACTGAATTGTTGGATGGTCGCGTGCGCTTGAATGCCGCGGCTTTCTACACCGACTACACCGATATGCAGGTGACAGTTCAACAGAGTTCCGACGGCGGTTCGAACTTTGTCAGTTCTGTACTCAATGCCGGTGAAGCCGATATCAGAGGTTTTGAAGTGGAAGCTCTGGCACAGCTAACGGAAAACCTCTCCACCAGCTTGATGCTGGGTTACATCAATGCCGAATATGAAGAAGTAGAGAGTGCGACTCCAACTGGCGTTGTTGATCTGGCTGATGATTGGAATTTTGCCAACACTCCTGAGAAGACCGCGAGCGTCAAGCTCATGTACAACCGTACTCTGGATAGTGTGGGTGATATCTCTCTGTCCCTCGCCGCCAGTTACCGTGGTGAGACGCAGATTTTCCCTCAGGTGGAATCTGCGATTGATGAAAACAGCTACACGATATTCGACGCCAGTGCCGTTTGGTACTCGCCCGACGAGCATTGGACCGTTGGCTTGCATGGTAAGAATCTCACCGATGAAGAGTATCGCGTGGGTGGCTACAACTTCCTGAATCTGGGGCTCGAAGAGTCTATTATCGGCTACTACGGCAACCCCAGAACAGTCAGCCTGAACGTCGGCTATCGTTTCTGATTGGTGTGCTCTCTAAACTTGGAGCTTCGCAAGAAGCTCCGCTTTTTTTGACAATCACTTATCAACAGGCATTCACGCTATGCAAGATTACCAGGATATTTGGTACACCAGCACCGACGGTTTAGAGCTCTACGCACGGGACTACAACTGCGGTAACAGCGAAGGCACTCCTATTCTCTGTATGCACGGTCTTTCCCGAAACTCCGCTGACTTTGAAACCCTGGCGCAGGTGCTGTCCAGAAAGCATCGGGTAATTGCCGTCGATCAGCGCGGACGCGGTTTGTCGCAATGGGATACAGATACCAGTCACTATACACCTGTGGTTTACGTCCAGGATATGTGGCACCTGCTGGACCAGCTGGGTGTTGCCGCAGTGATTGCCATCGGAACCTCAATGGGGGGCTTGATGGGCATGATGATGGCTGCTGAGCGCCCTGCAAGAATCCGTGGTTTGGTTCTCAATGATGTTGGCCCGTCAGTGGCCGCTGCCGGTTTGCAACGTATTATGAGCTATGTGGGTAAGGGAAATCCTGTTCATTGCTGGGACGATGCGGTTGCGGAAACTCGCCGACTCAATGAGGTTTGTTTCCCGCAGTATGACGATACCGACTGGAAATGCATGGCCCAGAGAATGTACCGGGAGAATCAACAGGGAATACCTGAGTTGGCCTATGACCCGGCTATTTCCGCGCCCATAGACCACGACGACAGCAATCTGGTACCGCCCGATTTATGGACTTTGTTTGAGCAGCTGGGCCAGATCCCCATGCTCGCCATTCGCGGCCACTTGTCTGACATATTGTCGACTGAAACCTTTACCAAAATGCAGCGGGTTCTTCCTCATATGCAGGCTGTCGAGGTGCCTGATGTAGGGCACGCGCCGGCCTTGGATGAGCCTGCAGCACAGAGAGCTGTGATCAGTTTTGTTGAACAGCTGCATTCAGAGAATACGGAATCGATATGTTGAATTCGAAAGTTGCCGTTATTACTGGTTCCACCAGTGGTATCGGCTTGGAAATTGCCAGGGCCCTGGCTCATCAGGGCTGTAATATAGTGCTCAATGGTCTGGGCAGTGAAGAGCAAATCGACAAACTGCGGCGCGATATTGCAGATACGTACGGCGTGCGAGTTGAGTACCAAGGCGCGGATATGCGCTACCCTGAGCAAATTGAAGCGATGGTAAAAGCCACGGTGGATCGTTTTGGCAAAATTGATATTGTGGTGAACAATGCCGGCATCCAGCATGTCGCGCCCGTCGAAGAATTTTCAAACGACGCCTGGGATACCGTGTTGGCGGTTAATCTCAGCAGTGTATTTCACAGCATTAAAGCGGTTACACCGCTTATGAAGCAGCAGGGTTGGGGACGTATTGTCAATGTGGCGTCCATTCATGGCATGGTGGCGTCGCCTTATAAATCTGCGTACGTGGCGGCCAAGCATGGGGTACTTGGTCTTACCAAAACAGTGGCGCTGGAGCTGGCCGAAACCGGGATTACCTGTAACGCTGTATGTCCGGGATACGTTCTAACCCCACTGGTGGAGAATCAGGTGAGCGATACCGCCAAGGCGCGAGGTATGAGCGAGCAGCAAGTCATGGATGAAGTCATTCTTGGCGGACAGCCCACCAAGCGTTTCACCAAATCTGAGGATATAGCAGCGATGGTGGTATTTCTGTGTGGCTCCGCGGCCAGTAATATCACTGGCAGCTCTCAGGTTATGGATGGCGGCTATACCGCCTGCTGATGGTGTTTCTGCATGACTCAGAGAAACAACAATTTTGAATCGCAGTTAAGGTCTGCACCGGTTTTGTTTCGCGATATTGGTAATCATCGCAATGAAATTATTGTGTGCATTGAACATGCGCTGGCCAGGCAACTGACGAATACGCCAACCGCTGCGGGTATGGCCGCGATGTTTTGCGTATCCAAGAGAACGTTTAATCGCAAGTTAAACGCAATGGGAGTCTCGTACCGCGAACTGCAGGATAATGTTAAAAGTAAAGTCGCGCGTAAATATCTACTGGCAAGCGAACGAAGTATCACCGATATTGCCGCGGAGCTCGGTTATGCGGACCCGTCCAATTTCACCAAGGCGTTCAAGAGTTGGCAAGGTTGCTCACCCAGGGAGTATCGCGCGACGCACGCTCTATGAGTCTTCAACATCCTGGCTCTTATGGGCCAGGGTGTGGGCGTTTTGCTCCCAGTTCTCGCCATCGAATTTAACAATCCGCATGTGTTTAGGGCGAGTGTCGAGACAGCGCACATTGATATCGATACCATCGGGATTGGAGCGCGGGGTATAGAATGGTTTAATGCCGCAGGTTTTACAAAAGGTATGCTTGGCAACGCCGCTATTGAATTGGTAGGTGGTAAGGTTGTCCTTACCTTGCAGTAATTTGAATTTTGATAGTGGCAAAATCAGATGCAGAAAACCGGTGCGATTGCAGATAGAGCAATTGCAGTCTTCAACTTCTACTTCTTCCGGTGCGTCGATTTCGAACTTTACGGCGCCACAGTGACAACTTCCGCTATAGATCATAAATGATTACTCCTGAAAGAAACGCAGTATTCGACTGATCAGCATTCGCACTTGTGCCAGCATGGCAACTGCGAACCCCAAACCGCCGATAACCAGCCCCATCAGCAGCAGAGCTTCCTGGCGAACTGAAGGCTCGATGGCATTAACGGCAATATAGATCATTACACCGCCCAGGAAAAACAGCATGGCACCCAGACGAAACTGTTTGAACGTAGTTTCCATGGGCGCGGTGTAGTGTTGTTTCAGCGCTGTTTTCCAGAGTTCCCAGTCCATAGGAGTGCCAGCGTCAGATAATCCGTGAGTAGCGCACGGGCTGCGGGCTTTTGAGGTAAGCATCAAAAGCCATGCAGATGCGACGAATCAGCAGGCGACCGTCGTTGGACACCTTCAAACCAGCGTCGGTGCGGATGATCAGACCGTCGTCGATCATGGGCTGCAGCTCTTCCAGACTGTCGGCGAAGTATTCACAGAAATTGAATTGGTAGGCGTGATTAAACGGGGCGAACTCCAGTTCAAAATGACAGATCAACTGGTTGATTACCGCCTGACGCAACTGATCGTCATCTGTGAGCGTCAGCCCTTTGAAAATGGGCGTTTTCTTATCGTCTTCGATTGCCTTGGTATAGCCGGGAATATCTTTGTGGTTTTGCACAAAAATATTGTCGATTGAACTGATGGAAGAGACTCCAAAGGCAAACAGATCGCAGTTACCGTGGGTGGCATAGCCCTGGAAGTTGCGTTGCAGTTCGCCGTTATCCTGAGCAATGGTGAGGGCGTCGTTCGGCTTGGCAAAGTGATCCATGCCAATGTAAACGTAACCGGCGTTTTGCAGTTTGGCGATGGAGTTCTCCAGTATGGCCAGTTTTTCCTGGGGCTCGGGCAGGGCACTTTCATCGATCTGCTTTTGCGTCTTGAACAGGTGCGGCATGTGAGCGTAGTTAAACAGACTCAGACGCTCGGGGTTGAGCTCGATGATCTGATCTAGAGTGCGGTCAACGCTTTCCTGTGATTGATGGGGCAGGCCGTAGATCAGGTCCATACTCAGTGAGTGAAAGCGCTCCTGCTTGGCGCGGTGCACCAGCTCTGCCACTTCTTCGTAGGAGTTAAAACGATTGACTGCTTTTTGCACATCGGGGTCGAAATCTTGTACGCCCATGCTCAGGCGATTAAAGCCCAGTTCACGCAAAACGGTAATGGTATCGACGCTCATCAAACCAGGATGGATTTCGATGGAGTATTCGCCGCTGTCGTCGTCCAGCAAATTAAAGTGCTTGCGGGTTTCTGTCATCAGCTCAATTTTTTGCTCGTCGCTGATGTAGGTTGGTGTACCACCTCCCCAGTGCAGTTGATGTACCGGGCGCTCAGAGTCAATCTGCTCAGCGCGCATGGCAATCTCTTTATACAGGGTATCGAGGTACGGTTGAGCGCGCTTCTTGTTGGCGGTAACAATCTTGTTGCAGCCACAGTAGTAGCAAATGGTGTCGCAAAACGGAATGTGGAAGTACAGCGACAGTGGTCGGCCGGCCGCGTTGCTGCGTGCCACTGCCGCGTCCACTTCGCTGGCCGCATAGTCTTCCGTAAACTGGGGTGCAGTAGGGTACGAGGTATAACGAGGGCCCGCGAGGTCGTAGCGACGAATCATCTCAGCGTTCCAGTTGACGTTGACGGTGGTCATTGGCGGCGATCTTCCTGCATGAAAAACGTGGCTTCAAGAGCTCAGTCTGAAAACTGGGCCTGAAAAAGGTTGTGGAGCTTACAGATTTGATTATGCTGTGGCGTTGATATGCATCAACGGCCCTCCGGGCTTATCTGCAGATGCGCTCGAATAAATATAATAACAGGAAAATACTATGCCACAGCACGTCATTTTCGGCGCGGGGCTGGTTGGGGGATATCTGGGCGCGGCCCTGCGCTACAAGGGGGAGCTGGTTGCCTTGGTTACCCGCCCGCAACTGCGAAGCCGCTATGAAAAAGGCCTGGTTCTTACCGATGTCAAAGGTAATCAGGGAGAGGCCCAGGGCTTCAGCCTGATTGACCCCGATGCTGCCAGTGAACCTCCAAAAGCCGATTTTCTCTGGCTTACCGTCAAATGCACTGGCGTCGAAGCTGCG
>Ga0256829_1002607_pt1 | contig 13276 bp, 17 predicted proteins | sample 131447metaG_FD_185979 | JGI IMG/M metagenome (GOLD analysis project Ga0256829, IMG submission 185979) | Hydrothermal vent microbial communities from Lau Basin, Pacific Ocean - 131-447 | ecosystem: Environmental > Aquatic > Marine > Hydrothermal vents | place: Pacific Ocean: Lau Basin | collected...
CAGAGAAATCTCCTTTAGAGCGTAAAGAAATCTTTACGATATTTTGTTGTGCGTCTTCTATAAAAATAGCAGCTAAAACAATATTATTTAATGATAAAGCGTAATTTACAAATCCTTCTGTATCGCCTTTTTTGTAATCAAATTTTTGAAGCTCTTTAAGAGTTAAAGTGATGTATGCTGCTCTATATTCTGGCAATACCTTTAGGCTGCTTAAAGCACAGCCTAAAAGTTGCAAACGGTTGTAACTATTAGTATCGTATACTTGATTATGAATAAAAGTATTTTGAGCACCTTTATCAATTAAATCTGCTATAACACGATGAGTCCTGCTTGTAGTAGAATTAAACCTAAAAGAACCAGTATCTGTCATTATACCTAAATAAATAGCTGTTGCCATATTGCTATCTAAATGGTCTAAATCTCCTAACATTTCAATAAAATTATAAATCATCTCGCAGGTAGAACTCATACTTACATCACTATATGTATACTTTGCGTACGGATCTGGTTGTTGATGATGGTCAATCATAATTTTTAATGACTTATTTTCCGCAAGTGTATTCTCCATATCTCCAGCTCTATGAAAGGCATTAAAATCTAAAGTGAAGATAATATCTGCGTTATTTAAAGCTTCTACAGATTGACTGTTTTGCGAATCAAACTTTAAAATTAAGTCTTGACCAGGAACCCATTTTAAAAAATCTGGGTAATCATTAGGTGTAATAACTGTTACAGAATGATTGATTTTTGTTAAATAATGAAATAAGGCTAAGCTAGATCCAATAGCGTCTCCGTCCGGGTTTTTATGAGTAACAATTACTATTTTTTTAGGTGAAGCTAATAGCGATTTAATATCTGAAATTTCATGTTTTGTCATAGCGTACGAATATACAATTTTTTAATAATTGAATTTGTTGTTTTTCTTAATAAATGCCTTACTTTTGCACAAAATTAACAAGCTAAATATAGCTGTGTTATAATAAGTTGAAATTAAACTAAAACAATAAAATGGCAACTAATAGAACATTTACAATGCTTAAGCCAGATGCTGTAGAAAAAGGACACATTGGCGCAATTTTAGAAAAAATTAATGCTTCAGGATTTAGAATCGTAGCAATGAAATTAACACACATGACTAAGCAAGATGCAGAAGCATTTTATGCTATACACAAAGAAAGACCTTTCTTTGGTGAGTTAGTAGAGTATATGACACGTGGTCCTATTGTAGCTGCTATTTTAGAAAAAGATAACGCAGTAGAAGACTTTAGAACTTTAATAGGTGCTACTAATCCAGCAGAAGCTGCAGAAGGAACTATTAGAAAAATGTACGCAGAATCTATAGGAGAAAATGCAGTACACGGTAGTGATAGTGATGAAAACGCAGCTATTGAAGGTGCTTTTCATTTTTCTGGAAGAGAAATGTTTTAAATAATAAAACATATATAACTAAAAAAGCCTTTCTAAATTAGAAAGGCTTTTTTTGTAATCGTTTAAATAGAAAATATATATTATACTACTTTTACATTTACTGCGTTCATACCTTTACGTCCTTCTTGTAGATCAAACTCTACTTCATCTCCTTCTCTAACTTCGTCAATTAGACCTGAGATGTGAACGAAATGGTCTTTGTTAGATCCTTCTTCAGTTATAAAACCATAACCTTTAGAATCATTGAAAAATTTTACTGTGCCTTGAGCCATTGTAATAAAAAAAATTTGTTAATAATGTGTCAAAGATAGAGTTTATAATATTAACTCAACGTTATTTTTCAAATTTTTCAAAAAAATAAAAAAAATGATAAAAATTTTTCAATTATCTGAGTATTATTTTGTTAACTATATTTTTACCTAGCTCTTCATTAATAAGATTTATGATTTTTTCTTTTCCGTAGCTTAGTTCTTCTCTTAAGGCACTAGAGCTTAATTGTATATATAGTGTGTCTCTTTTTAATTGAATATTTGTAGTGTAGTTGTTAATACCATTACCCATAAGTTTTATCCAGGCTTCTCTAACTTGTACTTTGTCTAAACCAGTTTCTAGTTTATTTTCTGTAACAAATTCTTTTAAGACATCTTGTAGGTTTAATATATCGTTATTTCGTTTGGCCATTATTGAATGTTTATTGGTGTGTAACGTTTATATAAATATACGTCTTTGCTTTGGTTTATTACTTTCATTTCATCTTTAGAAATATCTAAAATAGTTTCTTTCCAGTTATGATATGGTGTTTTGTAATGTAAGTTAAAACTGTCGTTTTCTATTTTGAAAGTGAAAGTTTCTGAGTTTTTTGAAGTTTTAAAAGTACCATCAAACTCAGGTTTCATTTTTTTTCTAAATCCAGAAGAGTCTGATGTGATTTCTATATAATCAATAGTTTCGTTAACAGTATATTGTTTTTCTACTCCATTATTTAGTTTTACTTCTTTTATTTCCCAATAGCCTTCTAAATTATTAGTGAATTGTGTTTTGTCTTTAGAGCAGCTAAAGATTATTAAAATGAATATAAAGATTAATTTTTTCATTTTTAAAAAAATTATAGTTTAAATATTTTATAGCTTTGATGTACTTGTTTTACTACATTTTCTGTACGATCTGCGTGTGTGTCGCTTATAAAAATCTGACCAAAATTTTCGTCATCAACTAGCTTAATAATTTGAGCAACTCTAGTTTCGTCTAACTTATCAAAAATATCATCTAAAAGTAATATTGGATTACTACCACTTTCGGCTTTTATACTATCAAATTGTGCAAGTTTTAATGCAATTAAAAAAGATTTTTGCTGTCCTTGACTACCAAACTTTTTTATAGGATGATCATCAATATTAAATATTAAATCGTCTTTGTGTACACCAACACTTGTATATTGTAAGGCTTTATCTTTATTTATGTTTTGGCGTAAAAGTGTATTTAAATCATCATCAAAAAGATGGCTTTTGTAATCTAAATCTATAGCTTCGTTATTATCGCTAATGGCTTTATAACGTTCTTTAAAAATAGGAACAAAAAATTTTAAAAATGCTTTACGTTTTTCAAAAATTTCTGTGCCATAAGTGTTTAACTGTTCGTTATACACATCAATAGTGTCTTGGTTGTACGTATGGTTAGCAGCAAAATATTTTAATAACGAATTACGTTGCGCCAATACTTTATTGTAGTTTATTAAATGACTTAAGTAGTTTTTATCATTTTGACTAATTACACTGTCAATAAATTTTCTTCTGGTATCGCTGCCCTCAATTATTAAATCTCTATCTGCAGGCGAAATAATTACAAGAGGCAAAAAGCCAATATGATCACTAAATTTATCATAAGCTTTTGTGTTACGCTTTATAACTTTTTTTTGTCCTTTTTTTAAGCTAACAACAATGTTTTCGGTTTTATTATCTTTATCATATTCGCCATTAATAACAAAAAAATCTTCATCATGTCTAATATTCTGTGAAGAGACCGGATTAAAATAGCTTTTGCCAAAAGAAAGATGGTAGATAGCATCTAAAACATTAGTTTTTCCTACGCCATTATTACCGACTAGGCAATTAATAGTAGCATCAAACTCAAAAGTCTTGGTGTCAAAATTCTTATAATTTAAAAGCGAAAGTGATTTTAAAATCATGGATATAATATAAAAAAAGTGTGCTAAATAGTGTTACCACAATAAGAAGTGCAAATTATTGAAAAATATCAAATAAATAGGCTTTTATTTATGAAGAAAAATTATATTTTTGTGCGCATTAATAAAACGAAGTATGGCAACGTATAAGAAAAGAGGATACAAACCTAAGACGAAAGTTGAAAAAGAAATAGAAGTAGAAGAAGAATCTACAACAGCAGAAGTTTTTAATACTTTAGACGAGTCTGCTAACAAAGCAGAAGAGTTTGTAGAAAAAAATCAAAAAAACATCTTTATAGTAATTGGTGTTATAGCTGCTTTAGTTTTAGGGTACTTAGGTTACCAACAATTTGTAGCAAAACCAAAACAAGCAACTGCTATGAATGAGATGTACCAAGCAAAAAAGTATTTTAATGATGCTGTAACAGCTACAGCAAATAAAGACTCTTTATACAATTTAGCTTTAAGTGGAGGAGAAGGTAAGTTAGGATTAACAGATATCGTAGATCAATACAGTGGTACAGATGCTGGTAACTTAGCAAACTACTATGCAGGTATGGCATACTTAAATCTAAAAGACTACGAAAAAGCAATTGCTTACTTAGACGATTTTAAAAGTGAAGACGAAGCTTTAGCGCCAATGGCTAAAGGAGCAATAGGTGATGCGTTTATGCAATTAAACCAAGAAGAGCAGGCTTTAGACTATTATTTAAAAGCAGCTAACTTACGTCAAAACGAATTTACAACACCAACGTTTTTATATAAAGCAGGTGTAACAGCTTTAAATATGGGTAATACTTCTAAAGCATTAGACTTATTTAACAAAATTAAAGATAACTATCCAGATGCTCCTGAAGCAAAAAACTCAGAAGTATTTATAGGAAAAGCACAAGCGATGTCAAAATAAAAAATTATGGCAACAACAGATTTATCAGCTTACGATAAAGCATCAATCCCAAACGGAAAGCAATTTCGGTTTGGGATTGTTGTTTCAGAATGGAACGATAATATAACCGAAGGTCTTTTAAAAGGAGCAAAAGACACACTTTTAGAACATGGTGTTATACCAGAAAACATTGTAGTTTGGCATGTGCCAGGTAGTTATGAGCTAATTTACGGAAGTAAAAAAATGCAAGAACAACTGGTAGATGTTGTAATAGCAATTGGTAGCGTAATACAAGGCGAGACAAAACATTTTGATTTTGTATGTGATGCTGTATCACAAGGAATTAAAGATCTAAATGTACAGCACGAAACACCTGTAATTTTCTGTGTACTTACAGATAATAATATGCAACAAGCAATTGACCGTTCTGGCGGTAAACATGGTAATAAAGGTGTAGAAGCTGCTGTAGCTGCCTTAAAAATGGCACAATTAAGGGAGAACGCTTAGGTTTTAGTATTGAGTATTGAGTATTGAGTACTCAGTGTGTAGTCAATGATAGTTTGTATAATTTTGCTAGCAGCTAACAATTCCTTTTTGTTAACAATTTTTAGCATTCTCTAACCAGCAATCTCTAGTATTTTCAGTAAATTTGATTTTACTAGTAATACCATTTAGCATTGTTTGGTCAAAGAAAAAATAAAACATTTACTTACAAATCTCGTTTTAATAAAGACAACGATTCTGCTTCGCAATTAAAAGAAAGTATGAAATCTAGTTGGAGCGAGGCAAGACCTTCTATTTCTGGAAGAAAAAAGAGTAATACTTTGTTTCTTTTAATAGGACTTTTAGTATTTATTGCTATCTTAATGTATTACTTAGATACAAAAATTAAATAATTATGGGACTTCTAACAAGACGAAAAAATAAAAAGTTTAGTTACACACCAAGATACTATAAAGGTGAAGGAAGCCCATATGAAATAAAACACAAATTTGACGATTTTAGAACAACGGTAGGTGATAACAAAAACATAAAACAAAAATTTAATAACGCAATAGACGAGTTAAAACATAACCCAGATCAAGCTGCAAATAGACGCATTTTGATAATTGTTGCAGTCTTAGTGTTTTTATTTTTATTAATTATTGGCTTTGACCTATCCATTTTCTTCCCAAATTAAAATATGGCAGATATCATTCAATTATTACCAGATCATGTTGCTAATCAAATTGCTGCAGGAGAAGTAGTACAGCGTCCTGCATCTGTCGTAAAAGAGCTTTTAGAAAACGCAATTGATGCAGAAGCAACAACAATAAAATTAATTGTAAAAGATGCTGGTAAAACATTAATACAAGTTATCGATAACGGAAAAGGCATGAGTGCAACCGACGCTAGATTAAGTTTTGAGCGTCATGCCACATCAAAAATCCGAAATGCAGAAGACTTATTTCAATTAAATACTAAAGGGTTTCGTGGCGAAGCTTTAGCTAGTATCGCTGCAATTGCGCATGTTGAGCTAAAGACAAAACAGGAAGATGACGAGCTTGGTACTTGTATAGAAATTGAAGGTAGCGAAGTTAAAAGTCAAGATGTAGTCGTAACACCAAAAGGAACATCGTTAGCTGTAAAAAACTTGTTTTTTAATATTCCTGCACGACGAAATTTTTTAAAATCTAATGCTGTCGAATTACGTCATGTTATAGACGAGTTTCATCGTGTGGCATTAGCGCATCCAAGCATAACATTTTCTATGTTTCATAACGGAAGCGAAACATTTAATCTTCCAGAAAGCAATTATAGGCAGCGTATAGTTAATATTTTTGGGACTAAAACCAACGAAAAATTAGTACCTGTAGAAGAAGCTACAGAGGTACTAACCATTTCTGGATTTGTTGGTAAACCAGAATTTGCCAAGAAAAGTCGTAACGAGCAGTTTTTCTTTGTAAACAATCGTTTTATTAAAAGCGCCTATTTAAATCATGCTATAAATTCAGCGTTTGAAGGTTTACTTAAAGATGGTGCGCAACCAAGTTATTTTTTAAACTTAACGGTAAATCCGCAAACCATAGATATTAATATTCACCCAACAAAAACTGAGATTAAATTTGACGATGAGCATACATTATATGCCATCTTAAGATCTGCAGTAAAGCATAGTTTGGGACAGTTTAATATTGCACCAGTTTTAGATTTTGAACGCGATGCCAATTTAGATACGCCTTATAATTATCAACAAAAATCTGCACCTTCAGTTGAGGTAGATAGTAGTTTTAATCCGTTTAAAGATGAAGTTGTTACTAGCAAGTCGTCTTCATCTGCATCTTCATTTTCAACTTCGCCTTCATTTAAAAAAGATAGAGGAACAAGTTGGGAAAGTTTGTATGTTGGATTAGAATCTAAAGGCAATCAATCGGCTTCAAATTTTAATGAAGTGACTTTTGAAAGCGAACCAGAAACCGCTTCAATTTTTGAAAACGACAATGAAGTAGAGCATAAGCAAACCACATATCAGCTTAATAATAAATTTATTATTAGTACCATAAAATCAGGTATGTTGGTTTTAGATCAACATCGAGCGCATCAGCGTGTGTTGTATGAAGAATATCTTCAAAATATTACTGTAAAAGAAGGCGTAAGTCAGCAGTTATTATTTCCGTTAGAATTACATTTTTCTAAGCAAGAAATTCAATTAATTCAGCAATTACAAGAAGATTTAGAAGCTACAGGATTTGTCTTTACACATGTTAAAGATGAAATTGTAGTGATTACTGGTGTGCCTGTAAATGTACCAGAAAGCGAAGTGTCTATAATCTTAGAACAGCTAATAAGTGATGTAGAAAACGAAGTGCCAGATAGTCATTTTTCGGCAGCAGATTTGTTAGCAAAATCTATGGCAAAAAGTTTAGCAATAAAAACAGGACAAACCCTAACAAATACAGAACAAGAACATTTAGTAAATAGGTTGTTTGCTTGTAAAGAACCAAGTGTGTCACCGACTAATAAAACGACGTTTATTACGATGACTGTTGATGAACTTGAAAAGAAATTTATGTAAGTTATGATGAGAATTTCAGATACCGTAAAACACCTTATAATTATCAATGTGATTTTTTTCATTGGAACGGTTACTGTTGGTGGCGGAGAAACATTTTATGAGTGGTTTGCACTTCATTTTCCTGCAAGTGATAGTTTTAAACCTTGGCAAATAGTTACGCATATGTTTATGCACGGTAGTATTGGACATATCTTTTTTAATATGTTTGCGTTATGGATGTTTGGTTCTCCCGTAGAATATCGTTTAGGAAGAAATAAATTTTTGTTTATCTATTTCTCTGCTGGTTTAGGAGCAGCGTTGTTTCAGTTAGCAGGTTACTATTTTACTTATTTACCAGCATATGATGAGTTGATAGCTTCTGGGTTATCTCCAGATCAAATTGTAGAAATGATGAAAACAAATAAGGTTTTAAGTGGAACATCTAGTGATTTAATACCTGCGCTTCAAACGGTTTATGGCTCTTAATGGGAATTTTAGCAGCTTTTGGTATGATGAATCCAAATGCAGAACTAATGATGATTTTCTTACCAATTCCTATAAAAGCAAAATACTTTATACCTGGAATAATTATTTTAGATGTGATATCTGCAGTGACAGGCCAATCATTTTTCAGTCCAAGTAATACAGCATATTTAGCGCATGTTGGTGGTGCTTTAGTTGGCTTTTTTATTATGTGGTATTGGAAGAAAAACCAATTCAATCAAAACCGTTGGGATAGATAAATGAGTCAAATAGATCAATTAAAATATAAATACGCTAGGCTTAATGTGCTAGAAAAAGTTATAGTCATTAATGTGATTATCTTTTTGCTAGCATTAATCTTAAATCCTATTGTTCCTGGTGTTTTTAAATGGTTAAGACTACAAAGCGATTTTTATGATGTATTATATAAACCGTGGACAATCTTTACTTATGGATTTGTGCATTTTGGTTTATTTCATATGATTTTTAATATGCTTTGGTTATACCTTTTAGGAAGAATATTTATGAACTTATTCAATCCTAAAATGGCGCTTAATATTTATTTTTTAGGAATAATTGTAGGTGGTTTAGCCTTTTTATTTGGTTATAATGTTTTTTCTAGTTTCTTTTCAGCAAATGCTTATCTAATTGGTGCTTCTGGTGGCGTTAGTGCGTTATTAATTTTTTTAAGCGCTTATTTACCCGATAAAAATATAAGATTTTTTACTTTCAATTTAAAATTATGGTGGATAGCTGTAGCATTTGTAGCTTTTGATATTATAGGTTTGTTTGGTAGTAACGCAGGTGGAAGTTTAGCACATTTAGGAGGAGCTTTATTAGGTTTTGTTTATGCAAAACAATTAGAAAAAGGCAATGATATAGGTGCAGGTTTTGGTCGTTTTATGGATAATATAGCTAGTTGGTTTAAGTCAAATAATAAATCAAACTTAAAAACCGTTCATAAAAGAAAAAGTAAAGTAGCTGGTTATGATAAAAAGGAATTTAACGAGCTAAACACACAAAAGAAAATAGATACTATTCTAGATAAAATAAGTAAAAGTGGTTACGATAGTCTGACTAAAGAAGAGAAAGATTTTCTTTTTAGAGCAGGAAAATAACAACTAAAGTAACTGAGGAAATATGATATGAAAAAGTTGAAATTTTTTGAAAAAATCGTTTTTTTCCTCAATTCTATTGTGGCTTTTCTACTGTTGCTATCTTATATTTTACCTCATGTACCTCCAAAAACTTTTGCTACACTTTCTGTGTTAAGTTTAGGTGTTCCTTTTTTAATTTTGTTAAACGTATTATTTTTTGTGTATTGGTTGTTTAAAGTCAAAAAGCAACTCATACTTTCTTTACTTGTTATAGCTATTGGTTATCTATTGTTTGGTTCCTTTTATAAGTTTTCAAACTCCGAAAAAAATATAGAAAGTAGTCTATCTGTGATGAATTATAATGTACGCTTATTTAATCTTTACGATTGGATAGCAGAAAAAGACATCCAAAATAAGCTGACTAATTTTGTGAAAAAAGAGCAACCAGATGTGTTGTGTATACAAGAGTTTCATCCACATCAATCTGTAGATTTATCTTTTTTTAAATATAAATTTGAAAAATTAGAAGGTAAAAAAACAAAATATGGTCAAGCTATTTTTTCTCAATATCCAATAATTAATTCTGGATCAATTAATTTTCCTAATACTGCTAATAATGCCATTTTTGCAGACATTGTAAAAGAAAAAGATACAGTTAGAGTTTATAATGTACATTTTCAATCTTTACGACTTAATACTAAAGCAGAAAATTTAACTCAAGAAGAAGGCGAAAAAATTTTTAACGGTATAGGTGAAACTTTTAAAAAGCAACAAACTCAAGCCGAATTATTTTTGAAACACAAATCTAACTCTCCTTACAAAATGATTATTTCTGGAGATTTTAATAACTCTGCTTTTTCTTATATATACAATCAAGTAAAAGGCGATTTAAAAGATACTTTTAAAGAGCAAGGTAATGGTTTTGGACGTACTTACGATTTTAAGTTTTTCCCTTTAAGAATCGATTTTATTCTTGCAGACCAGAGTTTTGAAGTAGATAGTTTTAAGACTTTTGATGTAGAGTATTCTGATCATTACCCAATAATGACAAGATTAAGCTTAAAAGATAACTAAAGTAAACAGTCTACACTATCCGCCAAGACATGTATAGCTAAGCCTAATCCAATTAAGCGTGTTTTTTTGGGGATTAGAAGTAGTATGTAAATAGCAATAGCATAATAGGAGTGAAGCGGATGAAAATTAATGCTACATCTGTTAGGAGCAAAAATAGGTGTTGCTAATAAATGGTCTAAATCGATTAGCATACCTAAAATCATAATAACATAGGCTTTTTTCCATTGGTTTTTAAAAAGAAAAAGCGCAATAATTAATGGTAGTAAAAAATGAATTCCGTAATGTATAATTGGTTTATACATGCGTTGGTAATTCTTGGTTTTCTAAATAAGTTAAAGCGTTTGTTCCTTCATTAAACAATAAGTCTAATACACTTAAATTATCTATATATCCACATTTATCAAAAAAGACTTGTCTGTAGTTTTCAAAGTTGAAATTAGGCTCTTTTCTGGCGTTGACAAGTGATCTAAAGTCTTTTAAATTATCATATTCTGTTTGATAACTTTCAGTATAAGTAATATCCAAATCTAACTGAAGACAATCGCTAACAACTTCAAAACATTTTAGATTGAAATCATAAATAAATTCGTGACGTTTTTCGAAAAGCGGAATAAATTCATCTTCATAATATTCAAAAAAAGGAGACGTACGATAAGCAGCTTCAAGACTTTTCCAATGTATTTGTTGCCATTTTTCTGTATTACTAATTTTTACATCCTTGTATAATTGTCTGTTTTTATGACTGTGAATTATAGGAATACTTAATTGTAATTTGCCATTTGCGCCATAAATATATGTGCGGTTACGGTAGGTTTGCTTCTGGAAATTATCATGTTTTTCAAACACCAAATCTTCAGCTTTAGCAATAGCAACACATTGTGCAATACTAGGAAAATATGTTGGATGAAGAAGTGCTTTCATTTGTTAATGCGTTTTTTGTACTTTTAAATTATGATTTATTTTTTAAAAACAATAAACAATTGGTTTAGAAATTTAATATTGCCAAACGTTGATAAACCGTTAAAAGACTATATAGGATCTGGTATGAATCGTGGTTTTAGGTCAAAAAAAGACCCTGTTGAGCAAATTGAAAAAAGGTTTGATGAACAAAAAAGTATGAACTAAACTTAAGCTGTTTTCTTCTTACGTTTTCTAAATTTATTAAAAGCAAAAATACCAGCTAATACCACTAAAAATGGAATAAAATACGATGTTGGTTTACCTTCGCCACCAACGGTAGTAAATAATCTATTCCAACGTATTTTGTCTAATCCTTTACCGTTGCTATCCCAACTCATCCAAACAAAAACAGGTTTTCCAACCACGTGGTCAAATGGCACATATCCCCACATTCTTGCATCCTGGCTATTATGTCTGTTGTCACCCATCATCCAATAATAATCTTGTTTGAAAGTATAGGTATTTGCAACTTCACCATTTATTATAATTTGATTTCCTTTTACATCTACAGTATTCCCTTCATAAGCAGTAATTATGCGCTTGTAAAGCGGTAAAACCTCTAAATTTAAGTCGACTGTCTTTCCTGCTTGTGGAATATATATTGGACCAAATTCATCTTTATTCCAACTATACTCTGGCGTACGAGGGAAAATATCATTTTCCGGTTGTGTTGATAAATCTTTTTTAAGCGAAACTACATTGGGATTACTCTTAATTTTTGTAGCTAATTCTTCTGTAAGATTAATGTTTAATGCTTTATCAGAAAAATTAATTTTTAATTTATCATACATGTCTTGAGACACATTGCCTTTAAAAGCAACCATATCGCCATCATCCGAAACAACGGTTAAATTAATACCGTTTGCTTTGATGTATTGTTGAATTTTTTCATTCTCAAAAATTGATTTTTTAAGTTGAAATACTCTTGTGTACTCCGTAATTCCGTACTGGTCTAAAAATTCTTGAGAGACGTTATTCTTTAATATTACTGTATAAAAAAACTGAAGTTTAGCTCTGTCGGGTAATTCGTTTTTCTTTCCGTTAATGTACACATAACCTTCTTTGATAGATAAAGAGTCACCAGGTAATCCCACACAACGTTTTACATAATTGGTCTTTTTGTCTACAGGTTTGTATCTCACTTCTCCGTAAGGATTATTAATATCTACCAACGTATCTACAGGCCAATTAAAAACAACAATATCGTTACGTTCTATCTCTTCTAAAGCTGGTAACCTAAAATATGGTAATTGTGGTTTTTTGATATACGATGGAACTGTAGTTCCTGGAACAGCATCGTGTATCATTGGTACAGCAACTGTAGTTTGTGGTGTACGCGCGCCATAATTTACTTTACTAACAAATAAGAAATCACCAACCAATAAAGTTTTTTCTAAAGAAGAAGTCGGAATTACAAAAGGTTGAATAAAATAAGTGTGAACAATTGTAGCAGCAACAACTGCAAATAAAATAGAACTTACCCAATCACCAAGCTCGGTTAAAGGATGTAAGCTTCTATTTTCTCTGTATTTTAAATCTTTTGCCCCATAACTTAAATAGAAGTTATAAAATCCTAATAAAATAATAGCTAAAAAAGTATCTTGAGTGCTGTTTTTGTTAAAACTTCTTGCTGTTTCTACCCAAACTACCGGAAACAGGATAAGATTTACTATAGGTAAAAATAAAAGGATTGTCCACCACCAAGGTCTGTTTATAATCTTCATTAAGATAACAGCATTGTAAACAGGTACAAATGCTTCCCATGCTTTTCTTCCTGCTTTTATATATAACTTCCAAGTAGCTAAACCATGTAAAAGTTGAATGATAAAGAAAAATATAATCCACTGAGTTCCACTCATAATAAAATATCTGATTTGTTAGTTTATCTTGTTTTACAAATGTTGTTAAATATATTAAAGTTACCCAATATTTAACACATCTTTCATAGTAAAAACACCTGTTTTGCCAATAATCCACTCGGCAGCGATAACAGCACCTAAAGCAAAACCTTGTCTACTGTGTGCTTCGTGTTCAATTTTTATGGTGTCAATATCACTTTTATAAGTAATAATGTGTGTACCAGGAACATCAGGAATACGTTTTGCAGTTATTGGAAGTGTGTTTTCTGTACT
>Ga0256829_1002608_pt1 | contig 13269 bp, 4 predicted proteins | sample 131447metaG_FD_185979 | JGI IMG/M metagenome (GOLD analysis project Ga0256829, IMG submission 185979) | Hydrothermal vent microbial communities from Lau Basin, Pacific Ocean - 131-447 | ecosystem: Environmental > Aquatic > Marine > Hydrothermal vents | place: Pacific Ocean: Lau Basin | collected...
TGCCACTAAATACCAGCGGCGCATCAGTTTCATCTAAGCTAACGTCTGCACTACTCACTGTCGCCGCATCGTTAACCGGTATCACTTCAACGGTGGTGGTGACTACAACCGAAGTTTGCTGACCGTTAGTCGCGCCTTCTAAATTTTCATCACGCACCGTCCAGCTGATGGTGCGGTCTGCATTGGTGGGGTTATCGGAGCTGGAGTTGTAACTTACCGTCTGCAATAACGATTGGTATTCGGCTTTAGTGGCATTGCCGCTAATGGTCAGCGTGCCTGCTACCGAGCTGTCTACGGTTAAACCCAATGAAGTGGCCAGTGCTGAATCCAACGTTAGCGTATCGCCTGTAACAAACCCGTTGGAAATAGTAATCACCGCTTGGTTCAAGTCTGCATCATCAACATCGGCCAGATTAAGTGCTGGCTCTAAAACCACAGCCGGATCATTTTCTGTATAGCTGTGCGTGGTAGATGCACCACTTATTACTGGTGCGTCGTTGACGGGATTAACCGCTGTGCCGATGCTAATACTATCCGCCGACCAAGTTTCGGTCGCGCCTAGGTTGGCAGAAATATCCTGACCCGAGGCGACAGTTTGCACACTGTCAGCAAGGTGCACGGTTAATGCACCCGGGGTGCCGCTGTAATCCGTAACCGGTAAAAAGCGAATATCGGCGGTGGCCGGTAACACTAAGGCATTGTTAGCCGACAAGCCCGCGTTGGGGACGGTTACCCAACCGGCACCGCTATCGTATTGCCAGCTACCTTCTGTAGCCGGATTGGCGGCGTTGCCAATAATGGCGATGCCACCAAGCGCCGTGGCGCTGGAGCCGCCTACAACCGTATCGGTGCTGTCATCATATTGTGAGCTCGTGATCACACTGCTCAGTGCAGCACCCGCTGGGTTGGTGTTGTCTTCATCAATGGCTGCAAGGGTTGCACTGCCACTGGCGACGGGCGCATCGTTAACCGGAGTAATAACCGTGCCCAAGGTGACTGCATTGGTCGCATTAGAAAAGGCAGTTGTGCCACCGGTGGCAGCCCCACTTAAATCAGCACCCGCACCCGTGGCAACGACTCCGCTAGAGCTATCGATTAAACGCACCGTTAAATCACCGGGTGTGCCGTTCCAATCAGGCAGCGCTAAAAAACGAACCTGATCGGTGCTCGATAATAAAAACGGGTTGGTTAAGCTGGCGGTGGTCGGGATGGCCAACCAGCCGCCACCACTGTTGTACTGCCAAGCACCTTGAGTGGCGGTCGCGGCATTATCCACAATCGCCACGCCCGCCAGGGTATTGGCCGTTGAGCCATTGGTGACGGTATCGGTACTGTCGTCAAACCTTGGGCCAAATAAGTTGCTGACGGTATCGCCTGGTGGGTTTGTCGTATCTTCGGGCAGTGTTAGTAAACTCGTGCTCGCCGCTGTGCGCAGCGGTGCATCATTGACCGGGGTAATGGTGATTTGCAGGGTTTCTGAATCGGTCAACGCACCACCGGTGCCGGTGTTGCCTTGGTCATCTACAGCGATGGTTAAGGCCTGCGTAAAAGCGACGGTGTTTTGATCACCTGTCGGCGTAAAAGTGAGCGAAGCCAGTGCGGTATTAATGGCTGCTTTAGTACCAGTAAACACCATCGCGGTATCGTTAGCGCCATCACCGGTAGTAAAGGTTAAACCGGCAACCGTGCTTAAGTTAATGGTGCCTTTGGGCGTGCCGCCGAGAGTGAGGCTGACTTGTAAATCGCTGCCAAAGTCATCGGGATCATCGATTGAAATACCGCTGATCGCGTTAGCGCTACTGTCCTCTAAAACCGTGGGGTTAACAGGCACAGTAATGATGGGGGCATCATTGGTACCAGAAACAGCGATTATAAAATCTTCAGTAACGGTGTTGTTGCCATCAACACCAACACCTTCAGTACCATTGCCAATACCGCCATCGCGATCATCAGCAATAGTGCGAATGCGAACCACGGTGTCGACGTTGGCATCGGCTGGAGCATAAACCAGTGAATTTAAGGTGGCCTCAACATCAGCGGAGGTGCCAGTTATAGTAATGGTATCGGTATTGTCATTAGTGATTACTGCCGCGCCAGAGGCCGTCGCGGTTAAGGTGCCATAGGGTGCGCCACCAGCGTTATTGGTAGCAGCAACTGAGACTGATATAAGATCGGCCGCACCCTCGCTAGTATCACTGGTATCATTCAAGGTGAATGAACCACCTTCAGCATTAATGCTAATGCTAGTTCCAGAGTTTAAGGTCAAGCCTGATGCTAACGTTGCATTGATCGCTAACACAGGGGCATCGTTAACCGGCGTGATGGTAATGTCATTATCGACAGTCGCCGTTTGCTGGCTACCAGCATGTGCAAAATCAGCTACGGTAGTTCTTAAATAGAGCGTGCCATTGCCAAGACCTGGACCATTAAAATCACCACGACCCTGAAAACGCAGTGCATTTAATGCGTTTTCAACATCCGTTATATTGCCGGTGATAGTAACCGTATTCGAGTTATTACCAGTAATAACCACGCCGGGTTGGCCGCTTAACCTTAAACGCCCCTCATTTGAGTTATTGGCCAAAGTCGTGCGACCGGCATCGTTAAAAAGCTCAATGGTGGCGGTAACATCCTCATCAAAACTATCAGCATCTGATAGTGCAAAACCGCCTAAAGTAATTTGTGCATCTTCGTTAACCGAAAAGCTAGAGGCATTGGTAATAACCGGCACGTCATTACTGTTGGATGTACGCAAATCAATGCTATAAACCACGCGATTATTGGCGGCATTAATGACGGAACCATCATCGTTAACCGGGCCGCCATTGGCGTTGCCGAGTAAAACACCCGAGTTATTACGTAGACGGTCATCGGCAATCACTCTAAGAACAGCATTGTCACTATCAAAGTCAGCACCATAGGCGATTGTTAAACTAGCAAGCACAGCATCAATTTCAGCTTTAGTGCCCTGCAAAACCAGAGTCTGAGTGCCTTTTCCAGCGACTAAAATACTGGGGTCGGCGGCAGTATAATTCAATATATGACCGGCCGAATTCAAGACACCAACCTCAATACGCATGAAATCGGTTTCGCCTGCCGTTATACCATCATCAAGATCTAAATCAGCCAGCGTTATCATTGGCACCGCAGTAGTTGTGGCACCTGGCCCAAAAACATCTAAATTATCGGGGCCGCTGATCTCAGCAATATCATTAGTAGGAGTGATTTCAATTAAAAAAGTTGAGCTTGATGAAGGGGCACCCTGAGCAAAAGTTTGCGAATCGTTCGAGGTCCAATCGCCATCGCTGACGACATAATCAAAGGAGTCTCCGCTTGTTTCAGTACCATCATGTTCATAGCTGACCCGCCCTGAATCTAAATCGTCTTGAGTGAATACCGAGCCTGCACCAAGCGCCGTACCATTCAACAATAAGCGACCATTATTAGGGGCATCAGTGATGCGATATTGTCGCTGAATGCTAGAGTTATCGTCATCGCCAAATACTAAATGTGCGGTACCCGCATTTGAATCGGGTGTCGGCAAACCCGAGCCGCTAATACCATTAATCGTTGCATAGGATTCAGCACCACCGATAACCCGTGAACCGCCTTCAACGACGGCACCAGCCTCGCCAGTTACCAGCTGCCATTTTGAAACAAACGAGGGAGCATCATTGACTGGAAAAATAGTAATCGGCACGACCAAGGTCGAGCCTTCTGAACTAGCGTTAGTAGCAGTTGGCACAACCACACCTGAATCATCAAGTGGCACAATAGAAAACGAATCGGAAAAATTTTCACCGCCTGAATGGGTGTAGGTCAAATCACCATTTTGCAACTGCGCCAGCGTGACCACGGTTGTATTGGCGGTTATCAGCACGCCATCAAGCCTTAACTCACCGTGAAGGGTGTCGGCAGTAATTCTAAAGCTCAGCTCGTCGTTAGCCGCATGAACACCGCCCTCGTTATCAGAGGCCGAGTTATCTCGGTCACTCAAAATAATGTTGGCATCGGTGATAACAACAACATTGTTTTCACTGACAAAAACAGCATTATTGTTGACTGCCTCTGGCGTGTCATTTTGGGGGGTTACTGCAATGCTGAACGATTGCGGTGCTGACTCCGTATTACCATCTGAAAGGGTGTAATTAAAAGAATCAACAAAGTCTTCATCACCATTATGAACGAAGCTAACATTACCGTTATTGACATCAGCTTGGGTAAAAGTTTGGTTGTAAGTTAGAGAGGCGCCATTGAGACTAATAAAACCGCTCGTTGGTAAAGAAACTAATCGGTACACCAACTCATCGGCACTGCTCTCAGCGTCGGTAATTAATAATTCAGTATCACTAAAGTTGAATGTGCCACCCTCGTTTAGGTCAGCCGCATCGATAGTATTTGAGCCACCACTCACCGGCGAGGTATTAATGGGGGCCGCACTCGGAACGGGGTCAGGGCTGACAATCACGGTATCGGGGACAATCACGTCAAAGGTTATCGGCGTTAGTGGGCTCCCCTGTGTAGGATTATCGTAAATACCACCGTCTCGGCTATCTGGAAACAACCGGATACCGCCGTCCTTTACCGTAAAAGTCATACTGTCGGTACGCGGGGTGTCGCTAAGTGTTACATAGCTTACATTGCCAGCATTAATATCAGCCTGAGTAAACGTAGCACCGGCGGTGAGCGTTTGACCGTTAACGGTAAAGTAGCCATCTGCTGGGTTTGGAACACTTGTTAATGTGTATGTTAGCGAGGTGTTTGCCGAATCAACATCAGTTACTTCAAGCATAGCGGCAGTCAAAGTTATTGACGAAGAACCTGGAGCCATGGTCTGAGGTACATTAGTATTCAGCAGTGGGTCATCATTGTTGGGCACAATATCTAACTGAATGGTCGCCGCATCAGAAAGCACATTGCCCTCACCACCGCCATCATCCACAACCTGCATGTTAAAACTATCAGAGGTGTTTTCACCGCCTGAGTGGCTGTAAGTCAGCAAGCTAGGGTCGGCAACCGCAAAAGGGGTGCCGACAGTGGCGGCCGTTATTGCTACACCGTTATAGAACAGCGTGCCATTGACCGGCAAGCTGGTGATTTCGTAACTTTGCGCAGCACCCCCCTCAGGATCAAAAAAAGTAATCGCCCCTCTCGGGCTATTAAAGGGCGCTATTAATAAACCGTTATCAGCAAGATTAACCGCCGTTTCGCCTTCAATTACAGTGATAACACCCTCTAAAGTAGGTGCTTGATTAATCGGGTTAATATTGACTGAAATCGACTGGTTAGTGATCAACCCACCAGCACCATCATCAACAGTGATCAAAAAGCTGTCGGTTGTCGCCGCAGTCACTTGTGAGCCGTCGTGCTGATAAGAGAAGTTAGCAATATCTGCTGCTGAAAAGGTCGAGCCAACCGCAATTAAATTGCCGTTGAACAGCAAATCACCATTGGTGGGCACAGCCGCTATTTTAATGATGGTCTGAACGGCTTGGGTATCGATATCCGTCAACCCTAGCTGGGCTTGAGTAAAACCAAAACTCGTTGTTGTCACGGCAGAAAAACTGCTGCTGCCACCCTCATCTATCTCTAAAGGCGTGCCGCCGCTGATAGTCGGCGCATCATTTATGGCGACCACTTCAATATCACTGATTTGAATGGTTGTCGGACCATCGGGGGTATCAACATCATTGACGGTAATATCAATAAGCGGCGTGTAGGCTGGATCCAAGCTATTACTGTTAGCGGTTGGCGTAAAAATCATGCCATTGAGAGCAGTATTAATTTCTGCCTCGGTGCCAGTAATGGTGACAGCACTGCTACCATCGGCACCTGCTGTCACTGACCACCCTGCCCCAGCTAAAGTGATACTGCCGCCGGTCACGCTGATGGCAGCCTCTAGCTCCACACCCACATCGTCATCGGTAACGCTAACGCCGGTGATGGATAGTGGCGTGTCTTCATCAGTGCTGCGGGTATCAAGCCCTGCTTGGGTATCAGTTATTTGTGGTGGGCCGAGCAAACTAGCAAAACCTGTCACCTCAACGGCTTGTGTTTCAATATTACCGGCTTGCCACTCCAAATCCCAATCACCACCTAAGCCTTTTGCCCCAGTGGGGTCAGTAGAAGCTGCTATATCGGCTCCGGTCGCCGCCGCCAAAGCAGCCACAAAAGATTGGCCTTCAGCACTGCTTGCCACATCACAACCATAAAGCAAAATATCGGCATCACCCGATAAAGCCGCACGTATTTGGCTTAGGGCCGCACTATAGTCTTGTGAGTCTTGCCTTAGTGCCGCTTCATTAACAGCACTATTGCCTAGCTGTAACTCCCCATCGCTGCCGTGGCTGAATAAATGAATAGCGTCAATATCGTTGCGCCCAGCTACTGCCGCAGCAATTTGTAGCAAACCATCTTCTTCGCCATTGAGTAAAATAACTTCGCTATTGGCGAATTGATTCGCTATTGATTGTTGATTTTCAATACCCGCATCAATAAAAACTAGCTGCCGAGTTTGGGGGCTTTCAGCAAATATTTCAGGGGAAAAATCACTGAGTGATTCCGCATCTTGGTGGGCTGCGGCCGTTGTTGATGGCTCGGTGTTAGTGGTGTTATCCACCTGCTCAGCGATAGCTATTGGCAGCGCTGCATCAAAGACTATCCGCGGCTCAAGCGCCAAACGCTGAGTTTTGGGCTTGAAGATTGAGCTGAAACCTTTTTGCTGACTCATATTGCCAATAACCATTGTTATAAATTTTTAGAAAATAACTAATTAGAAAGGGACTTATTAGAAAGGGATAAGCCTTAATCTTTAGCTGCGAATAAAAACCAGCCAACAAACATCACCATCCTGCATTGAATTTAGTATAGCCTATAAAACAAGTTACAGCCTTTTAATGTTGGGTTAATTGAATCACAAAAGAGAACATAAACGTGTAATAGGTTACCCAACCAAAGGGTTCGAGTAAATTTTAATCAAAAACTGCATGACCAGAGCGCTATCGTCAAGCTTACGTACAATTAGACATCTGTGATGTTAAACAGCATAACGCGCCAAAATTTACCGATACCAACTCGTTTATAGCCAACACTTTTTGGTGGTGGTTGATGCGATCTTCTTTCCCTATCAACGCTCCCACCGTTGAGAACAATACTAGCAATAGCACTGAGACAACGGCCGGTAAAACGCGCGATTAATTGGCTATCATGTGTAGCAAGGCCTTTCGGAAACCTTAATCAACTAGTACGGTTTTTTCTGAAAATGATCCCAGTGGGTAAAGCTGCGCGTCTCAGTTCATATTTGGCCTTAAGGTTATTGTCAGTGTTGTCAACGGTATTTCTGCGGGTATTAGGTGGCCTAGGTACCGCCCGCCTGCCACTGGATCAGCACTGCAAGACTAATACCTTCATCATTACTGGCAATAACTCTAGCCCTAGCCGCGCCCGAAGACATGGGAGCGCGCACCGCTGTCAGCCATAGCTGCCCTTCGCTTCTGCAGACAATAGCAGGCTGTTGAAAAAACCATTTCTTCAGGCTTTTCCTCTATCCCTTTCCCGATATTTTGATAATGACCGAATGATCTATTCGGTCATTAATTTGTTGTATCTCATGCCAATTTTCGTGACTGACGGCAATTTGATCGCTCGCCTTGAAAGTTACGCGCTTAGTCACTCTTTTTTTACGCCAATAGCGTTTTCAATCTCGTGATATTGTAAGCCGCTGCTGTAAATCGGAAAATCCAGGCGGTTTTCGACTGTCCAACATGGCGAAGTTTTCGCATTAATCCGATGTCTTTCATCCAGCCAAAACATTCTTCGATACGTTTCCGCTTCACCTGGCTCATTCGATAACCCCAAGTGTTGGTTGTTCGACCATCAATTGAGCTTCTTAGTGACTTTTGTGCCACATGGGGAGTCACTGATAATCCTCGGCAGCCATTTACGAACTCACCCGTATCGTAACCTCTGTCTGCGCCTACCGTCATTCCGGGGCGAGCACCTTGAGCGGCCAGCATCGTTGTTCCGGCATCCCATTCCTGACGAGTACCCGACTCGGTAACTTCAGCTTCAACAATCAAACCGTTTCGGTTTTCTGATAAAAGATGGCCCATGTAGCAAAGCTTGGATTCTTTACCGGCCCCTTTTCTAAAGAGTTTGGCGTCAGCGTCTGTCGCTGACGCATGGGTTTTATTGCTGCGCTTTTGGCCGTGAAAATTTTCTCCGTCATCTTCATTACCTGACCCATCTCGCGGCTTGAATGACTTCATGGATGCGCAAGCTTCCAGCAATGTGCCATCGACCGAAAAGTGATCGCGGGACATCAGTTTTTTGGCATAAGCTTGTTTCTTGATGGCATCAAAAAAAAGCTCATCAATATTACCGAGCATCAGTCGATCCCGATTCTTCGAGAAAACAGAATGGTTCCAAACTCGGTCATCCATGCTCAAGCCAACGAACCAGCGAAACATCAGATCGTAATCCAGTCGCTCGACCAACTGCCTTTCTGATCGAATGGTGAAGAATATCTGGAGCAACATAGCCCGGATCAGCTGCTCAGGTGGTATCGAGGGCCGACCAACTGAGGAATACATATCGTCGAATGCAAGCTCGATCTCTTCAATGGCCAAATCAACAATCTTGCGGACTTTACGAATCGGATGTGAGCTTGGAATTCGAGATTCCAAGCTCACATAGCTGAATAGCTGCCCTTGATTTTTTGTATCGCCACGCATTTATTTTTACCCGAAATTAGAAAGGAGCATTATCTCATTTTTGGGGTTTTTCAACAGTCTGCTAAATGAGGCTTACGTCTTTTCATGCGTTCTTTCGGAATCGTCCAAAGGGCTTCACTAAAATTAATTTCATCCCAGGTTGCGTTGGAGAGCTCTGACTTTCTCACTAAGGTGAGTAGTAATAATTTAATCGCAGCTCTGTATTGAGGTGATGTCCCTATTCGGTTCATGTACGTGTACATCAGATCGATTTCAGCCGGTGTTAACGCTCTATCACGCGGTACAAACCGAGCGATGGTAGTTGGCCGTACCATTTCAGCAGGATTCTCAACATTCTGCCCTCGCTCAATCGCCCAACGGTAGACGTTTAAAACTACCTCGCGCGCATGAACAGCCGTTGCCGGGGCACCTCGTTCCACAATAGCGTCGGTCAAAGATCGTAGATCTTCATGGGTAATCTCAGCCAACTTTTGATTGCCAAAAGTCTTCTTCAACTCTCGGTTATAGACAGACTTGCGCATATCGCGGGTTGAATCCGCCATCTGATATCCACGTAACCATTTATCTGCCCATGCGCCAAATGTTTCGGCACCTTTCACTCGCGCCCTATCACGAGCCTTTTCTTTCGCAGGAGACTTACCAGAAGCAATCATTTTCTTTGCTTCGTTAAGACGCTCCCTGGCCTCAGCCAAGGTAATACCACCAACGCCATAGCGCCCGATGGTCAGCGTTTCCTGGCGACCATTTAATGAATAGTTGTACCTGAATGAAACGACACCGGTCTTGGATACAGCGACGTAAAGCCCGTCGCGGTCGACAACTTTGTACATTTTGTCTTGAGGTTTCAGGTTTCGAAGCTTGGTATCAGTCAACATAAAGGCACCCTCTCAAAACGCCCCTAATACCATGTTGAAAACTAGCGATTTTTAGGGTGTTTTTCTTTTAAATAACAAATACTTACCGGAATCCAATACCATGAAGGCCTTAAAAATCACTGCATGGTATTGTCTTTGGTCATCAACATTGAAAAAGACGATACCATGGAAAATGCCATGAACAAAGTTTGCTTGGCGGTGCTAGTGCGGCTTAACAAAAGTTCGTAGAACTTATTTGTGATTCAATTGTCTATCATAGATGCGTACTCTATGGAGATAAACATGACTGGTAGGCCAATAAAAACGCTGGAGATTTCAAGCGAAGACCGGGAGGAGCTACAGCGTTGGTTACGTCGAAGACAAATGCCTGCGGCAGAACAAACTCGAGCGCGAATTATACTGCTTAGCACTGAAGGTTTAACAGGAAAGGAAATAGGCAAGCGTACTGGCGTAACTGCACAAACAGTCGGAAAATGGCGTGCCCGCTTTGAAGCGGATGGAATCAACGGACTAACAGATTCCCCAAGAAGCGGTCGCCCACGTACGATCAGTGATGAGAAGGTTGCAGAAGTGATTGAAAAAACACTTCAGACGAAACCCACAAATTCAACGCATTGGTCAACTACGCTAATGGCAGAAGAGACAGGGTTAAATGCCATGGCTATCAGTCGAATTTGGCGAGCGTTTGGGTTAAAACCTCACCGCTTGGAAACCTTCAAGCTCTCGACCGATCCGCACTTTGTTGAAAAGGTTCACGATATCGTGGGGCTGTACATGAGCCCGCCAGATAAGGCTCTGGTGCTTTGCGTAGACGAAAAAAGTCAAATACAGGCACTGAACCGCACGCAGCCAGCACTGCCGTTATCCTTTGGTTATAGCGAGACGAAAACTCATGACTACATACGCCATGGCACCACTACATTATTTGCAGCGTTGGACGTTGCAACCGGTGAGGTCATTGGCCGATTACATCGTCGTCATAGAGCGAAAGAATTTTTGGCCTTTTTAAATGAAATCGATAAAGAAGTTCCAAAAAATCTAGATGTTCATATCATCATGGATAATTACGGAACTCATAAGACTGAAAAAGTACGGGGATGGTTTGCCGCTCGCTCTCGTTACCATGTTCACTTCACCCCAACATCCGCGTCATGGATTAATTTAGTGGAACGCTTCTTTGGAATAATATCGGAGCGTTGGATCAAGCGAGGTTCACATCGGAGTACTATTGAACTGGAAAGATCGATACGGGAATATCTGGAACTATACAATGAGAATCCAAAACCTTTTTCATGGAGAAAGTCCGCAGATCAGATCATTGATTCAATCGCAAGGCTATCTGACAAGCTTAATAAGCCTGCGAACTTTTGTTAAGCCACACTAGAAGGTGCTTGAAATTACCAAGCCCATAAAGAAAAAACCCATTGAGAACAATGGGTTATAGTAGGTTTACTGCTTGTAGATGCTTGGTGTTGCCAGACGTGGAATCATTCCCACTCGATCGTTGCAGGCGGCTTGCTGGATACATCGTACGCCACACGCGAAACGCCGGAGATCTCGTTAATGATACGGTTGCTGACTTTTTCCAGCAGTTCATAGGGCAGGTGCGCCCAACGAGCCGTCATAAAGTCTACAGTCCCTACTGCGCGCAGGGAGACTACCCACTCGTAGCGACGGGCATCACCAACCACACCTACAGATTTCACGGGCAGGAATACGGCAAATGCCTGACTGGTTTTGTGGTACCAATCAGCGGCGTGCAACTCTTCTAGGAAGATGGCATCAGCCTCACGCAAAATGTCGGCATACTCTTTCTTCACTTCACCGAGAATGCGTACACCCAGCCCCGGTCCCGGGAACGGATGGCGGTATACCATGTCGTACGGCAAACCGAGCTCCAAGCCAATCTTACGCACTTCATCTTTAAACAGCTCACGCAGAGGTTCTACTAGCTCAAAAGCCATATCTTCCGGTAGGCCACCCACATTGTGGTGCGACTTAATTACATGCGCCTTACCGGTTTTTGCAGCGGCGGATTCAATTACATCCGGGTAGATGGTGCCTTGGGCCAACCACTTCACATCTTTCAGTTTGGCGGCCTCTTCATCGAACACTTCGATAAAGGTGTTACCAATGATTTTGCGTTTGGCCTCCGGGTCAGATTCACCTTCCAGCTTACCCAGGAACAGAGCTTCGGCATCGGCGCGAATCACTTTAACGCCCATATTTTTGGCGAACATGTCCATTACCTGATCACCTTCGTCCTTGCGCAACAGACCATTGTCTACAAATACACAGGTCAGCTGATCGCCAATGGCACGATGCAACAGCGCTGCCACAACCGAGGAATCGACACCGCCGGACAAACCAAGCAACACCTTGTCGCTACCCACCTGCTCTTGAACGCGCTGGATGGCATCTTCCACAATGTTCGCCGCATTCCACAGAGCTTTACAGCCACAAATTTCCAGAACAAAGTGTTCAAAGATGCGTTTGCCTTGCAGGGTATGAGTTACTTCGGGGTGGAATTGCACACCGTAAAAGTCCTTCTCTTCGCAGTACATGCCTGCAATCGGACAGGAATCGGTAGAGGCCATTAGTTCGAAGTTCTCTGGCATGGTGATCACTTTATCGCCATGGCTCATCCATACATCCAGCAAGGAGTTACCGTCGTGATCAACGTGGTCGCGAATGTCGTGCAGTAGCTGACTTTTGCCGTGAACTTTGATCTGCGCATAACCGAATTCGTGTACTGGAGAATTCTCTACTTTACCGCCCAATTGCTCGGCCATTGTCTGCATACCGTAGCAGATGCCCAGTACAGGGATACCCATCTCGAACACACACTCTGGCGCGCGTGGAGATTTACCTGCTGTTACTGACTCTGGGCCGCCAGCCAGAATAATTCCCCGTGGATCAAAATCGGCAATCTCTTCAGCGGTCATATCGAATGCACGAATTTCACTGTAGACACCCACTTCGCGAACGCGTCGTGCAATCAGTTGAGTGTACTGGGAACCGAAGTCGAGAATTAAGATACGCTGAGCGTGAATATCTTGGGTCATGTCCTGTCTCGTATAACTAAAAATTAAATCTCTATAAACGCAAATCGCTGAGCAGCATAAGCATACTCAGCGATTGTCTGGGATCTATTCAGAGGCGATGCTTAACGCCCACCTACAGGATAGTTAGGTGCCTCTTTGGTAATTTGCACATCGTGCACATGGGACTCTCCCATGCCGGCGGCAGTCACTCTTACAAACTCCGGCTGGGTGCGCATGGTTTCAATGTCCACGCTACCGGTGTAGCCCATAGCCGAGCGCACACCACCCATCATCTGATGCACGATTGCAGCCATTGGGCCTTTGTATGGAACGCGTCCTTCAATACCCTCTGGCACCAGCTTCTCGGCACCCTGGCTGGCATCCTGGAAATAACGGTCAGAAGATCCCTGGGTTTTCGCCATGGCGCCCAGTGAACCCATGCCACGATAGGCTTTGTAGGTACGACCTTGATACAGTTCAACCTCGCCCGGAGCCTCTTCGGTACCGGCAAACATAGAACCCATCATAATGGCACTGGCACCTGCAACCAGTGCTTTGGCGATATCGCCAGAGTAGCGAATACCACCATCGGCAATCAGAGGTACGCCAGTACCTTTA
>Ga0256829_1002609_pt1 | contig 13266 bp, 16 predicted proteins | sample 131447metaG_FD_185979 | JGI IMG/M metagenome (GOLD analysis project Ga0256829, IMG submission 185979) | Hydrothermal vent microbial communities from Lau Basin, Pacific Ocean - 131-447 | ecosystem: Environmental > Aquatic > Marine > Hydrothermal vents | place: Pacific Ocean: Lau Basin | collected...
TACCTGGTATTAAAGATAAACATTTAAAAAAAATTTTTGAAGATATTTATCATAAAATAAATTCAGGTCAGAGTTTATATGAATCTTTTAAAATTCATGAAAATGAACTTGGAATAATTGTAACAGCTATGGTTTCACTTGGTGAACAAAGCGGGGATTTAGCCCAGGCATTTAATAGCTTAATTCAAATTTTAAGTGAAATTAATGAAAATAGAAAAAGATTTAAAAAAGCAACCCGTTATCCTATGTTTATTATTTTTGCAATGATTATAGCTTTTACAATAGTAATTCTTTTTGTTATTCCTCCTTTTAAGAGTATTTATGCACAAATGGGAGCGAATTTACCTTTACCTACAAGATTTTTACTTTGGATTGAGGGTGCAATTGAGCATTATGGTTTAATGATTTTATTTATTATAGCGGTTGTTTTTGGAGTTATCAATTATTTTTATAAAACTTATGAAAAAGTAAAATTATTAATAGATAAATATATGCTTAAAATTTATATTTTGGGTAAAGTTATAAAACTTGCAATGCTTGGAAGATTTGTTTTTGTTTTTAATTCACTTATAAACAGTGGAATACCAATTGTAACAGCCATAGATATTGCATTAAGCATTGTAGAAAATGAATATATGAAAAAAAAATTGATGTTAATAAAAGATGAAATAGTAAAAGGAGGTAAGGTCTCACAAGGCTTTGAAAATACAGAACTTTTTGAACCTATGATAATACAAATGGTAAATGCTGGTGAAGAAAGTGGTAATTTAACTAAAATGTTTGAGAAAATTTCCGATTATTATTTAAGAGAATATCGTTATATTGTTGATAATATCTCAGTATTGATAGAGCCAATTTTAATAGCGGCAATTGCAGGGTTTGTATTTACGTTGGCTCTTGGTATTTTCCTGCCTATGTGGAACTTGACAGAGGCTGTTAAATAAAGGTATAATATGGGTATCGAAAACGGTAGTATTGTAACGGCTATAATTAGTGCAATTATTCTTGGATTTGCATTGTGGCTGATTTACAAAATAACAAATATTTAAGGAGAAAAAAATGAGAAAAGCGTTTACTTTAATCGAACTTATTTTCGTAATTGTAATTATCGGTCTTTTAGCAGCAATTGCAGTGCCTAAATTTTTGAATTTAAAACAAAGTGCACAAGCTAGTTCAGTGGTAAAAACTACAGTTGATGCTGCACAACAAGCAGCAGAAGCGGCGGTAAATGAATTGGATTTAAATGATAAAAATGCTAGTGATTTTAATTTAAGTAATTTAGTAGATTTAAGAGGAAAAGGATGGCGATATTATAATACTACTGCAGGGGGTGGTAGATATGAATATAATGATAGTGTTAATAACAAATTAGTGGCTGAAATTAATTTCAGTGCTGCAGAGAGAGAAGTTAATTATTCTATAAATTGTAATAAATTTAGTGATCCTCGAACTGTAAAAAAATGTGTGAACTTATTAAATAATAAGAATGATGGTAATATTACAACTGTTCATTTAACATTCTAATGCAAAAATCTTTTACTCTTATCGAGCTTATTTTTGTAATAGTAATAATAGGCTTTTTGGCCGTTATTGCTATCCCTAAATTTGTTCATCTGGCATCTCATGCAAAAAACGCTTCTATTAAAACAGTTGTTAATTCTGTGGATGAATCAATTGAAAATTTTCATGCAAAATGGCTTGTTAATGAAGATTTTGTTTGGAATCCGGCTGCTGATGGGAAAAACCATAATAATGATTGGAATAGTTCTACAGGATATCCCAAAAAGCTTGATAGTGGAGCAGGAGAGAGCAATCTTTTTAAATATGTTTTGAAAGTTCCTATAAATGCTTGTGCTAATTCAAACAATATAAATTGCTGGGATGAATATGATGATAATAAATATGAATATATATTTAATTCCAATAAAAAATTAAGACTTGAGTATAACCAAAGTAATGGACTTTTAGAATGTATTGACGGCGATAGTGTTTCTAAGAGTGATTGTGAAAAAATTATTTATTAGTAAGTTTTATTATAAAGCCTTTTTCTTTTTTACATAAATTTATTTCTCCGTTATGTTTATTTATAATCTCTTTACTAAGGGCAAGTCCTAGACCATGTCCTTTTGTTTTTGTTGATTTAAAAGGTTCAAAAAGAATATTTTTATTTTCAAAATCATTTCCGTTATCTAAAATTTTAAATGAGTTATTTTCATAAATAATTTTTATTATCCCTTTTTTAATTTCACTTTCTTCAATTGAATCTATTGCATTAAAAATTAGGTTTTGAAATACCAATAAAAGTAAATCATAATCTGCATAAAGTTTGGGATTTTGCTTTGTAAAAATAAATTCAATATCTTTTGTGTGTTGATAATATTTTATCGTTTTTTTAAGTTCTTTAAATAAATTCTGAAGTAGAAATTCTTTTTTTCTTATATTTACACCTTTACTAAAAAGTAATGTGGATTTGATAATTCTTTCAACTCTTAAAATGGAGCTTTTCATCTCATCTAATATCTCTTCTTCTTTACAATTTTTTTGAAGCAAGGATAAAAATATATTAAGTGAAGCTATCGGATTTCTTATTTCGTGTGCTAGGTGTGCTGCCATTTGTCCCATTGCTATTAATCTTTCGTTTCTTTTTTGTTCAGTTATATCCGTAGCAGAGATTATTTTTTTATTTTTTATATTTGAAGATTGAATTAAAAAAAATTTTTCTTTATATTCAATTTCTCCCTCTTTTGGAATAAAATCAAATTTATCTGCTTTTGAATTTTTGATTATAATTTCTTCGTTTTCATCAATAACCCATAAAGCCTGAGGTAAAAATTCAATGACTCCATTTAATATATTTTTAAGTTCTTTAAACTCTTTTTCAACTACAAAAGTTTGTTCAATTAATGTTTCTAAATTTTCAAGAAGTTCTTTTTGGGATTTTGGAAGGTCCATTTAAATCCTTTTAAAGGCTAAAATAAAAAAAGAAGGGGGAATTATAAAGCAGCTTTTGCTTGCTCTACAATTTTAGAAAATGCTTCTGGTTCATTCATTGCTAAATCAGCTAAAACTTTTCTATCTAATTCAATTCCGGCTTTATTAAGCCCGTTTATGAATCTTGAATAACTTATGTCATTTAATCTGCAAGCTGCATTGATTCTTATAATCCAAAGTTTTCTAAATTCTCTTTTTTTCTGTTTTCTGTCTCTAAAAGCATATACTAAACTTCTTTCAACTTGTTCTTTTGCTTTTCTAAAATGTTTTCTTCTACCAGAGTAGAAGCCTTTAGCCATTTTTAATATTTTTTTATGTTTTTTTCTTCTAACACTTCCTGTTTTTACTCTCATTTATTCTCCTTAATTTTGGCGTGCATCTTTTGCAACTTAGCGTTTAACGCGAAAGCTTATAAGCTTTACTTTGCCTCTTCTTCACATAGTATGTTTAAATACCAAGCATTGCTTTTATTTGTTTGATATTTGTTGAATCAACCAAATGAGGTGCTCTTAGATTTCTTTTTCTTTTTTGTGATTTTTTAGTTAAAATATGGCTTCTATAAGCACAACCTCTTTTAACTTTTCCACTTTTTTTTACTTTAAATCTTTTAGCCGCACCTTTGTTTGTTTTCATTTTAGGCATAGCTTCTCCTTTTTGGATTTGAATTGAAATTATAACATAAAAGAAAAAATTATGATAAAATAAATAAAAAAGGTTTAAAATGTTTTTGAAAGAATATATTGACCAGATTTTTGCAATGGATTTGAATGAAATAAGAGATTTGAGTATAGAAGATGTTATATTGCATTTTCATGCCAAAAATTTGAAGAGAATGTATATTTTAGATAAAGATAAAGCTGTTTTTGTGATAACTCCAAAAGAAATAGTTGATTTTTTTATAAGTTATGATATAAAACAAAATGCTTATGAATTTTTAAAAAATAAAGAACCACTTGAATGTTTTGATGCAAAAAAACATATTATTGATACATATTACGAAATGAGAAAAAGAAATTTGGATTTTATGCCTGTTTGTGAAAATGATAAAATCATAGGAGAAGTTGATTTTAATATTTTAAATCTTAAAATTTCTTATATTGTAATAAAAGATGAATTAACAGATGTATATAATAAAAAATATTTTGATGTAATAATTGAAGAATATTCTGATTTTAATAAGTCTATTGGAATTATTTTTATTGAGTTAGAAAATTTATCTATTTATGAAGGTTTATATGGAGTTAATTTTTCGCAGGAAGTTATAAAAAACTTTGCAAATACAATTAAATATAGTATAAGAAAAATAGATTTTGTTTTTAGATGGGATAATCAATTTAGAATTATTATTTTTAATAATTTAGAAGTAACTTCAAAAATTTTTATAAGGATTCAAACAAATCTTAAAAATTTAATAACAGATGATATGCATTTACCTTTTAAAATGTCTTTTTCACATATTCCAGAAATGCAGGATGATATTTTGTTAGCCATTGAGAGTTGCGAAGAGAAATTAATTAAAAGGAACTAAAGCACTCCCCCATGTAAATCCTCCGCCAAAAGCGTCAAGAAGCATTAAATCTCCTTTTTTTATTTTTCCTATATTTACCATTTCATTGATTGCCATAGGAATTGAAGCGGATGAAGTGTTGCCATATTTATGAACAGTAAGTACCGATTTTTCTTTTGGCATTTTAATTGCCCTTGCAACAGCATCAATTATTCTATAATTAGCCTGGTGTGGAACAAACCAGTCTATATCTTCACTTGTAAGGTTGTTTCTTTTTAAAATATCTCTTACAGATTGTGAAAGAGTCTTTACAGCTACTTTAAAAGTTTCATTTCCTTTCATTTCCAGCCAAATTCTGTCTGTTTCACATCCGTATTTTACGCCACGTCCCGGGGTTATTAAATAATCTTGATATTTCCCATCGGCGTTGATATCTATGTCAATAATAGCTTCTTCTTTATTTTCTGTTGCACTAATGATTGCAGCTCCAGCGCCGTCTCCAAATAAAACACAAGTTGTTCTGTCTTTCCAATTTACTATTTTGCTAATAGTCTCAGCTCCGATTATTAAAATATTTTTATACATTCCGCTTTGGATAAATGCTTTTGCCTGAGCTAGGGCATATATAAAACCTGTGCAAGCTGCTGCAATATCAACCGCAGGTCTTACTATTCCTAATTTATCAGCAACAACACACGCAGTTGAAGGCATAGTGAAATAATCAGGACTTATTGTGGCAAGTATTATCATATCAATTTCATCTGGTTGCATATTTGCATTTTTAAGAGCGTTAAGAGCTGCTTTATAAGCTAAATCACTTGTGACTTCATCCTTGGCAATGTGTCTTGTTTTAATACCTGTTCTTTTTGTTATCCATTCATCGTCTGTATCTACAATTTTTTCTAAATCTTTATTTGTTAAAATTTTTTCTGGAACATATGCTCCTATACTTGTCATTTTTGCAAACATTAATGAGCCTTTAAAGATTCTTTTATTTTTTCATTAACATCATTTTCCACAAAGCTTATAGCTTGAAAAATGGCGTTTTTTATAGCTTTTGGATTACTTTTTCCATGAGCAATTATAACACAACCGTTTACTCCAAGAAGCGGTGCACCTCCATATTCTGCATAATCGGTTGCTTTTTTAAGAGCTTTAAATACAGGCTTTAAAAGTAGGGCACCTATTTTTTGGAGTATTCCTGAAGAGTTTATCTCTTCTTTTATAAGTTTTCCTATAATTTCAGCTACACCTTCACTTGTTTTTAAGACAATATTTCCAATAAAACCGTCTGTTACAATTACTTCTACTTCACCTTTGAAAATATCATTCCCTTCAACATTTCCTACAAAATTATCAAAACTCTCTTTTAGCATTTTAAAACTCTCTTTTGTAACGCTGTTTCCTTTAGATTCTTCTTCCCCGTTACTTAAAAGTCCTATTTTTACATTTTTTTTATTCAATATTTCTTTTGCATATACTTCTCCCATTAAGGCAAATTGAAACAGATTATGAGCATCACAATCCACATTTGCACCTACATCTAAAATGATTGCATAAGATTTTTTAATTGTAGGCATAAAAGTTGAAATAGCTGGTCTTCTTATACCTTTTATTCTTCCTAGTCTAAGAGTAGCTAGACTCATACTTGCTCCACTATGTCCTGCTGAAACAACTGCATCTACTTGTTTTTCTTTTAAAAGTTCAATAGATTTATAAATAGTGGAATCTTTTCTTTTTAAACTCTCAGTTGCATTATCTGACATTTGTATAACATCTTCACTATTTATAAATCTAACTTTATCTAAAAGTTTATTTGGTATTAATGGTTTTATTTTTTCTTCTTTACCTACTAAATAAGGGGTGAATTTTTTTTGTTTTAAAGCTTCAATTACACCTTCTATAATTGGTGCGGGACCAAAGTCCCCTCCCATTGCATCAATAGCTATTTTCATTAATATTCACCACAGCTTGGGCATACTCTATGAGGTCTTTTATAAGCACCACAATGAGAACACTTTACAACAGTTGATAATTTAACTTTGTAATGAGTTCTTCTTTTTGCTCCTCTTGTTTTAGAGTTTCTTCTTTTAGGAACTGCCATTTTATCTCCTTAAAATTCTTTATTAAATTCTTGTTTTTGACAATTTTCACAAATATTGTCAAAACTGTTTTTTATTGATTCAACTTCACTTTGTAAAATTTCCTCAATATTCAGTTTTTCTTGTTCAATGATATCATAATTTTCATCAAATCCGTTAAAAGGGGGTTTGACTATTCTAAATTTGATATCTTCTTTTATATCTCTTTTAAAAGGTGTTAAACATTTTACACATTCAACTTTCACATCGCCTTCCAGCGTTCCTGTAATAAAATATTCATCGCCTTTTTTTTCACTTATCCCTTTTAGAGTAAGTCCTTCAAAAGTTTTTTGAATATTCAATTATAAAATCTCTCTTTCGGCAAAGAAAAATGCTATTTCTTTTCTTGCATTTTCTAAACTGTCACTTCCGTGAACTGCATTTGCTTCAATACTTTCTGCAAAATCGGCTCTTATTGTTCCAGGGGCTGCTTCTTTTGGATTAGTTGTACCCATAAGCTCTCTGTTTTTTGCTACAGCATTATTACCTTCTAAAACCATAACAACAACAGCACCACTGCTCATATATTCGCATAAGTCATTAAAAAAAGGTCTTTCTTTATGAACTTCATAAAATTTACCCGCATCTTCTTTTGTTAGTTTGATTTTTTTCATTGCAGCAATTCTAAGATTGTTGCTTTCGAATCTATCTACTATTTTACCTATAATATTTTTAGCTACCGCATCTGGTTTAATTATTGAAAGAGTTCTTTCCATATTTGCTCTCCTTGTAGTTTTAGAGAGGAATTATACAAAAAAAGAGGGGAAAAGGGAAGATTAGTCTATTACAGGTTCTCCTGCTTCTCCTCTGTTTTCAGAACAAGTTTGTCCATCTTTACATTCATCCCATACAATACATCCCTCAGTAGGGCATGCTTCAGCACATGCTGGAGTATCATAGTAACCTACACATTCTACACATTTGTCAGGATAAACATAATAAATTTCTTCTCCAGTTGGGTTTTCGCTATCATCAACAATTGCTTCAACCGGACATTCATCAATACAAGCTCCACAATTAATACAAGTATCAGTAATTTTTACTGCCATTTTAACTCCTTTATTTTTTATTAAATTGTACTTAAAAATATATCATTAATATCTTAAAATTTGCTTAAAATTGATAAAAATCAATTTTTTTATTACTTTTCGTAACTATTTAATATTTAAAAATTCTTTTATTTCTTCAACTTTATCTGTTTTTTCCCAGCTGAATATTTCTTTACCAAAATGTCCGTAAGCTGCTGTTTTTTTATAAATAGGTTTTAATAAATCAAGACTTTCAATTATCCCTTTTGGTGTTAAATCAAAAATTTTTTTAACAGCTTCTTCTATTTTTGTTTCATTGATTTTGCCAGTGCCGTGTGTGTTGATATAAATACTTACAGGTTTAACCACTCCTATAGCATAAGCGATTTGAACGGTAAGCCTATCAGCAACTCCTGCCGCTACTAGATTTTTTGCTACATATCTTGCCGCGTAAGCTCCGCTTCTGTCCACTTTTGTAGGGTCTTTTCCACTGAATGCACCTCCACCGTGAGGAGCTGCACCTCCGTATGTATCAACAATAATTTTTCTACCTGTAAGCCCTGCGTCTCCTTGAGGACCTCCAATTACAAATTTACCTGTTGGATTAATAAAATATTCAACATTTTTGCTAAGCATATTAGCTGGAATTACTTTTTTGATAATCTCTTCAATTATTGTTTCTTTTATTTCAGAATAGTTAATATCAGGTTCGTGTTGTGTTGATACAACTACTTTTTCAACACTTACAGGTTTTCCATCTACATATTTTACACTTACTTGTGCTTTTCCATCTGGTCTTAGCCATGGTATTATTGCCTCTTTTCTTGCAACGGCCAGTCTTTTTGTCAGTTTATGTGCAATCATGATAGGAAGAGGCATAAGTTCAGGTGTTTCTGTGCAGGCATATCCAAACATCATTCCCTGATCTCCTGCACCGATTTCTTCTCCTCGTTCAACTCCTTGGCGGATATCTGGGCTTTGTTCGCCAATACCGTTTAATACACCCGCGGTTCTATAATCAAATCCATATCTTGAATCAGTATAACCAATTTCTCTAATAACTTCTCTTGCAATTTCTTGCATAGGAGCGTAAGCAGTTGTTTTTAACTCTCCTGCAATTACACAAAAACCATTACTTAAAAGAGTTTCACAGGCAACTTTTGCGTTTTTGTCTCTTTTGATAATATAATCTAAGATAGCATCACTTATTTGGTCCGCCATTTTATCGGGATGACCTTCTGTTACGCTTTCGCTACTAAAAAGATATTCTCTCATTTATTTCCTTTAAGATTTTTTTGTATACTACTATTTTGAAAATATTTATTTAAATATTTTCAAAAGACAATAATATACTCTTGAATTATAACAAAAAATTTAGCGCGTTTTTTGAAGACATTCTCTTGAAAAAAATACAAGAGAATTTAAAACATCTTTATCTGCAGAATGATTGGCAAAATATATATATGGGAAAGTTTCTTTTATTTTATTAAACATACAATTACAATATTGATATTTGTTTGGTAAAGAAGAATTTTGCATACAAGAATGCATAAACTGAAATTTATATTCTAGGGGATATTCAAATGAAAATAAAAATAGAGGAATGAAAAAAAGAAATTTTTTCATTTATAAAGATTTTCTAACTTCTTTTGTAGCTTCAACCATATTTTTAAGACTTGGTTTTACTTCATTCCATTTTCTTGTTTTAAGTCCGCAGTCTGGATTTATCCATACTTTTTCAGTAGGTAAGACATCCAAAATTGCTTTGATTTGTTCTACCATTTCTTGAGTTGTTGGGATTCTTGGACTGTGAATATCGTAAACTCCAGGTCCTATTTCACCTTTGTATCCTCTTTCTTTGAATATTTTAAGAAGAGAATTATCACTTCTTGCATTTTCAATAGAGATAACATCAGCATCCATATCTTCAATAGCGTCCATAATATCACTAAATTCAGAATAACACATATGAGTATGAATTTGAGTCTCAGGTTTTACACTTGAAGTTGTGATTCTAAAACTTGTAATTGCCCAATCTTCATATTCTGCTCTTTTGTTATTTCTTAAAGGATATCCTTCTCTAAGTGCCGCTTCATCAACTTGAATTACTTTAATTCCAGCAGCTTCAAGAGCTTCTACTTCATCTCTTATTGCTAGAGCCATTTGATAAGATGTTGTTCTTTTACTTTGGTCATCTCTTACAAAAGACCAGTTAAGCATTGTTACAGGTCCTGTTAGCATACCTTTCATTGGTCTAGAAGTTAAACTTTGAGCGTAAGTTATCCATTCAACTGTCATATCTTTTGGTCTAGAAACATCTCCGAAAATCAAAGGCGGTTTAACACATCTGCTTCCATAACTTTGAACCCATCCGTTTTTAGAAAAAGCAACACCTTTTAGCTGTTCACCAAAATATTCAACCATATCGTTTCTTTCAAATTCTCCGTGAACTAATACATCTATATCAATTTCTTCTTGGAATTTAACTAAATCTTTAATCATTTCTTTGATTTGGTTTTTATATTCTTCTTCACTTATTACGCCGTTTTTATAATCTCTTCTTAATTTTCTAAGTTCCGGAGTTTGTGGAAAACTTCCTATTGTTGTTGTTGGTAAAACAGGGTATTTTAAATTTTCTCTTTGTAGTTTGATTCTTTCTTCAAAAGGCATATCTCTGTGTTTATCTTTATCTGTCAGGTTAGAAACTCTATCTTGAACGATTGTATCGTGAATTTTGCTAGAAGTTTTTCTAGTAGAAATTGCTTCTTTGTTTGCTTGTAAAACTTCTTTATCTGTTTCACTTAATTCTTCATTTTTAACAAGTTTATTAATAACTCTAATTTCATCAAGTTTTTCAAGTGCATAGCTTATCCAAGATTTAATGTCTTCATCCATTTTTGTTTCATATTTTAAAGTATATGGAACATGTAATAAACTGCAGCTGCTTCCTATATGAAGCTTATTGCTGTTAATAGTTTCAGTTAAACCTTTTACAAATGTAGTTGATTTTTCAATATCATTTACCCATACATTTCTACCGTTTACAATACCAATTCCTACTTCTTTTCCGCCTTCTACCAAAGTTTTAATAGAATTTTCGCTCCCTGCAACAAAATCTAAAAACATTCCTTTAATAGGAGTTTTTGCTAAAACTTCATTAGCTTCGTTTGAATGTTCAAAATATGTAGCTACGAAAATATTTGCATTGCTAGCTAGCTCGTTATAAACTTTTTCAAGAAGTTCTAAATCTTTGTCATTTGGATTTGTTACGAAATAAGGTTCATCCATTTGAATTGTATAATCTTTAAATTCAGAGATTATTTCCTTATATACAGGAAGTAATTTTTCAATAATTTTATCCCCGTTACCTTCAACTTTGCTAAGTCTAACGAAAGTAATCGGTCCTATAAGATTGATTTTTGGATTAATTCCTAGTTCTTTTGCTTCAGATATTTCTTCTTTGATTTTAGAAATATGAGGTTCAAAATTCATATTTTCATTAAGCTCTGGAACTATATAATGGTAGTTTGTGTTAAACCATTTTGTCATTTCCATGGCTTTATGGTTATTATCACCTCTTGCCATTGCAAAATATCTGTCTGTGCAGTCTTTTATATTTTTGTATCTCTCAGGTGTTGCGTTTAGCATTACAGTTGTATCAAGCATATTGTCATAAAGACTGAAATCATTTACACTTATCATATCAATTCCGGCATTTTTTTGATAAATCCAGTGTCTTTTTCTAAGGTCGCTTGCAGTCTTTTTTAATTCATCTTGAGTTATTTTACCAGCCCAGTAAGCTTCAAGTGCTTTTTTCAGCTCTCTTTGTTCTCCGATTCTTGGGAAACCTATAACATATGTTGCCATATTTGTCCTTTTTTGCGGAATTATATCATATTAATAAATTTCTCTAAATGAATTTTCAATGATTTGGTAAATTTTTGTTTTATAATCTATTTGATTATTAAAAATATATGTATCAAAATCATTCATATAAAATTCATCTCCTTTGGTGGATGAGTTATAAATTTTATTTAAAAGAATATTTGTTGAATAGTTAAGCCAGTTATATTTTATACCACTGTTTAGAATTTGATTATATTCTTCTAAAACAATAGGTATATTTAAAAGAGAATTTGCAATTATAAGTTTTTGGACATCCTGTGGCTGAGTAAGAGCAATTAAAAGAGGATCAAAATTTATTTGTGTGCTTAGCTGAAGTTTTGTTGTTATATTGATATGATTTGAAAGAGATGATAATATCCATGCTGTTTTTTTAGCAGAGGTGTTAAAAAATATAAATTGATTTTCAAATTCATTATAATTTATATATGGTAGTTTTATCTCTTTTATGAATAATTTTTCTTTTTCTTTTCTAAGAAGTTGTTTTGAAATAAATGAATTTGAAGTTACAGCTATGGCTTGTTTGTCTGTTATAAAAGAAGATAATTTATCAATTTGCTTTTTGTAATCTATTCCTCCAAAATATATATTATTAGCACTGAAATTTACATCATTTTTGTTTATTGCTGGGAAATAAAAATTAGTATTATTGTATTCATTTACAATAGTTTTATTTATATCAACAGAATAAATAATAATATTTTTATAATTTTTCAAAGCTGTTTGAAGCCCATTTTTATCATAAACTTTTAAATTAAATTCTATATCTTTGTTTAATAGATAAACATTTATAGAATTTATTAAAGAAGGTAAATATTTTTTTAATATTTTTTTATTTATAATAATTGCAATATTTAATTTTGGTTTTAATGTTTTAAAAGAATCTTTTAATATTTCAGTATGATAAAGAGGATTTAAAAATATAAAAGTACTTTTTTTTACAGGTTTATGTATTGGTGTTGTATTTGTTTCAAAAGAGTTATAAATAGTGATTCCGTTTATATTATCGGCTAAGATAAAATTAAAAATTAAAATAAAATAAATTATTTTTTTCATAACATACCCTTTATTAATAAAAAATCTTTAAAACTCTCTTTTTTAGCACTAGGATTTCTAAGTAGGTAGCTTGGATGAAATGTAGGTATCACTTTTTTCCCTTTATATTCAAATATTTGTCCTCTAACTTTGCTTATAGGCATATCACTATCAAGTAGATACATAAAAGCAGTTCTTCCAAGACATACTAAAATTTTAGGATTTATTATCTCAATTTGTTTTAAGAGATATGGTTTGCAAGTTTTAGCTTCTTCAATTGTAGGTACTCTATTATGTGGAGGGCGGCATTTTACAATATTTGCTATGTATAAATCTTGGCGTTTTAAGTTTAATACATTTTCTATTATTTTTGTAAGTAACCCCCCAGCTCTTCCTACAAACGGTTTTCCGGTTTTATCTTCCATTTCTCCTGGTCCTTCTCCTATTAGCATAAGTTTTGCTTTTGGATTTCCTTCTCCGAATACCACATTAATTCTAGTTTTACTTAAATCACAAAGAGTGCATTTTTTGCATATTTTTTCAAGCTCCTTAAGCTCTCCTGGCATATCTATTTTTGTATCTTTACTTTGAAAACCTTCAAAAAATTCAACTCCAGCTGTTTTTAGATTATAAAGGTATTTGAGTTTGCTTAGTTTGTCCA
>Ga0256829_1002610_pt1 | contig 13265 bp, 11 predicted proteins | sample 131447metaG_FD_185979 | JGI IMG/M metagenome (GOLD analysis project Ga0256829, IMG submission 185979) | Hydrothermal vent microbial communities from Lau Basin, Pacific Ocean - 131-447 | ecosystem: Environmental > Aquatic > Marine > Hydrothermal vents | place: Pacific Ocean: Lau Basin | collected...
ATGACACCTGAAACCCTTTCTCGTATCTTTAAGAAGTTTGCAAAGCTTGATTTTATAGAGAAGAGCTCTAGTGGTTATGAGATTACAAATAGAGAGGGATTAACTATCCTTTATGAGTAACAAGAAAATAATATACTTTTAATGATATAAAAGTGTTTTTGTAATTTCTGGAGAAGTAAGTTTAGCATTAATAATAATAAATTTAATTTTAGTTTTTTGAACTTTTGCAACATCTGAGTTATTTGTGATTAAAAAGAGCTGATGTCTTTTAATAATCTTGTCAAGAATTGGGTATGCTGTTGCCATTTGTGCTATGAATTCAATCCCATTTTTAGCATCTTGAGTTGTATAATTATAATCAACAATTATACGATGAGGTATATTTGCTTTGAGCCAAACTTCTAAAGTGCTTTTTTTTGTAAAAAGATGAAAACTCCAGTTATCAAAAGGGGATGCTGTTAATGATTTAAAAGTTTCTAATATATCAAGACTATTGGAAATTACGATAACCTTTTGATGATCTAATTTATAATCTTGTTTGTATTTATCTAATGTATATTTTTCTCTAGAACGTAAAAACTCTAAAGAGTTGGGCATCTTCATATGTAACTTCTGTTGTAAGTATGTGATAATTTCTTTTGATTCTTTAGCTTTTTTCCATATATAAGCATCTATAGCACCACAATAATGTTGCATAGCCCTTTCATTTTTGATACTAATACTCTTAAGATGTTTGTGAATAGCATTGTGTAACTGTGAATTCTTTTTGATAGCAGGAATAACTATACAAATCTTATTATCTTCCAAAAACTCCTCTAACCAAGCTTTAAATTCGCTTATCTCTTGAAGTTCAGAGAGTGATTTACTCAGTGAATCATCCATAAATTCACAATCAATTTTATTAAACTCTTCAGCTATATAGTTAAAATGAGTTGAAAATCTTTTGATGACTTGTTTTGGATAGCGTTTAACACTTGCTAATATCAAAGAAACTTTTTCATTTATGGGACCTATTAATTCATTAAGAAGTTCCTTGTTTGATAACTCTCTCTTCTGAATCTCTTTGAGAATTTCTTCAAATTCCCTGATAAGTCCAAATCGATTTTTTTCATGCTTTATCTTTTTATTTTGCTCTTTTATGATACATCGTATTTGTTTGATATTAACCACATGGCTACTCTCTATTTCAAAGAGATACAGAGAAAGTGTAGCATGGACTATATCACTATATTCACTCTCGTCAATTGATTCATCATGAAAATTATTGCAAATTTGTGCATCGAGTAGTTTTTGTTTATATTCGATATCATAACGCTTTAAATAGGCTTTAGATATTTGTAAAACAATCTCTTTTTGAACTTTTTGTTGTTTTTGAATTTTTCTTTTTCTTTTAACTCTCTCCTTATTGTCTATATATAATTGGTGCATTTTTTCATTAAAAGTGGTAGTATTAAAAGGTTTATAAATGACACCAAGTATCTTATTCTTTATTTCAGGTTTTAATATAATTTTAGTGGATGTAACAAAAATGACATCAATATGCTCTAGTTTATTTGTATCTTGTAGTATTTCTATAAACTCATCACCATTGAGATGGGGCATATTTATATCAGTGATAATTAACTTGATATCAGGTTTACTAGCCATAATTTCAAATGCTTCCATTCCATCCCTAGCAATGAAAATAGCACTTTCTTCAAAGTGTAAATCAGTACTATTCGCGAGAAGTGCTTTTTTAATAATTTTAGTAATCATAGTACTATCATCAGCTATGAGTGTTTGATAGGGATTCATGTATACCTCTTACTGATGTTAGTGTATTGAAACATATTTTATCATTTTATATTAAAGGCTCTATTAAATGCTGTAATATCAGAGGGTGTTAAGAAAAGCTCTTCTACCTGTTCCTCTTGCATCAGTGGATTCATAAGAGCCCCTTTTACTTCAACATGATCAACACCTACTAAGTGTCCAAGTTCATGTGCTAGAACTACTTTAAACTTTGCCAGTGTTTCAAAGTCATAAATCTCTATCTTATTCATGCTAATCTCTTGGCTTTTACTTACACTCTTTTTACCATTTTTTTGTGTAGTTGTGTAGGTCGTTTTTACTTGACTCTTTGTGATCCCTTTGACTTCTATAAAGTTTTTAGTAAGGTCTTCTGTGTCTCTTATAAGTCTATTATATTTTCGAACTAGCTGATTGTAGTGAGCTGTTTTTTGTTTGAGTTTATTAAAATTTTTATGAAATCGCCGTTTCTCTTTCTTTAGTTTTTTACTCTCTCTGTCTATCTTACTCTTTTGAGTAGAAGTGTATACTTTTACCTTATTGTACTCAGCTTTTTTGAGTCCATTTTTGTTTTTATCATTTATATCTTTTATGTAGTTGTTGAGAGCATTCACTTTTTTATTATGTTGTATATATTGTGCATTCAGTTCTTTCTGTTGTTTCTGAATACTTCTTTGATCCTGCTTTCTTTGTATCTCTAAAGTTTCCATTTTTTCTTTTAATTGAGCAATTTTTTGATTGTTTTTAGTGATCTTTCTTTTTTTTGCTGAGGGCTTGAGATAGACTATATTTATAGTTTTACCATTCTTTGCATAGGCAAAAACATCGTAACCAAGTTGTACTTTGAACTGCTTTTGAATCTGCATCAATGTAGTATAAATCTGCTCTTTCGTAAGTTTGTTCTGGTACTCTTTATCTATAGTGCCGATAGAAACAGTTTGAAATTTTGCGAAGAGAAAAGAGCTAAATAGTAGTAAAAATAATAATGTTTTCAAATGCAAACTCCTTATGCTAAAGTCTATTTTAGCATAAATGAGTTACATAGTGTGTAGTAGTTATGGGCGATTATTTACTTCGACCCTTGCATCAGTAACAGCAAACTGCCCCATCATATCATCATCCTCATGTTCTAAAAAGTGACAGTGGTACATGTAGCCTGTAGTTTCATCAACAAAATCACTCATCTTTACAATAACTCTTAGCGTACTAAATCCAGGCATTGCAACAACATCTTTATAACCTCTCTCATTTGCAGGTACGGCTTCACCATTTCTAGTAAGAGGAAAGAAGTGTGTGCCATGTATATGAAAGTTATGTGTTATAGGCATACGGTTAGTGATTTCCCAAATCTCTACTTCATCTTTAGGCACATACTCATCTATTCGGTTTATGTCCATAAGCTTTCCATTGATTGCCATATGCATTTTCCCATCATCTCCTCGAGCCATATTCAGCACAAACTTACGAGTACGCACTGCAGTAGCTGGGTCTTCATGTACTAAAGTTGTTAACTGCGATGGAATAGTTGAAGTAGTTATAGGATCTGTTGTGACATTAAACTTCATAACCTCTGCATTAGTCGTGGCGTTTAGCAAGGTAAAACTCTCGCCTTTTTTGTTTGTACAGTCTACTATAATTTCAGCTCGCTCTCCTGGTGTGAGAGACACAGATGTAAGAGTAACAGGCTTTTCTAAAAATGAATTATCGACTGCTATCTGTGTAAACTCGCGTTTATCGGAAAACTCTAGTTTATAGACACTGGCGTTTGAGCCATTAAGTACTCTTAGTCGTATTTTTTTTGCTGGAACATCTACGAAAGGATTGATGATGCCATTGACTAACATCACATCAGATTTGTAGCCCATCTTAGTCTCCATCATATTTGGAGAGTAGTCTATCTGTCCATTTGCATCAAATCTTTTGTCTTGTATAGCTAAAGGAAGATCATCTACACCATACTCTTTTGGAAGATTCATAGCATCACTTGCATCATCATCTATGATGATAAATCCAGCAAGTCCCATATAAACCTGCTGGGCAGTTTTGTGCATAAAATGTGGGTGGTACCAGTTTGTCGAAGCATTTTGCTTGACTGTATACTCTGCACTCCAAGTTGTACCTGGCTGAATATCATTTGTAGGACCTCCATCCATATTTGCTGGTACATGCATACCGTGCCCATGCATAGTTGTTGGCACTGAGAGATTGTTTGTGTAATTGAGTTGTACTTTATCCCCGTTATGTATACGGATAGTTTGCCCTAGTATATGAGCATTGATTCCATAAGTTTTTGTGCTTATACCATCAAAAAAATTTGTACTACTCTCGTTTATGTCAAGATTAAAAACTTTGGTGCCATTAGCATCCGTAGTGTAAGTTGCTAATGCTGGAATAGCAAGCGGTTTTGAAAATGCTATGTAGTTAAAATCACTAAGAGTAGTACTTTTTTGTACACCCATCGTGTCCATATTCATATTTTCCATCATTCCACCCATATTACTCATCATGCCACCCATCTTGTTTTGCATATTTTCTTTTGTTTGGGCTAGGTGTGTCATCGCTTCTTCTTTAGAAACAAAACGACCTTGAAAAGTATTGTCGCGATTTTTTATTTGTGCTACTATGTCATCGAGCTTTAGGTCATCAGTAGGAACTATTTTTTGAGTGATTTCACGAAAAAGTGAAGCACTCTCTTTGGCAACCTGTATTCCATTTTGGGCATTACCATCACTGTCTAATGACTGCAGTAACTGTGCTGTGTTCGTATCATCTTCTAAAATAGAGATATTATTTTTTAGTGAAGAAGCCTTTACACTACGAAGAAGAAGATCTCCAATAAAAAAAGCACAATCTTGACCCTTCTCAAACATGAAGCCACCCTCTGTATCTGTAGTGCCACTTTGTGAGCCACATACATAGGATACACCTTCTACTGCAGAGTCTATATAGTAAGCTGTTCCTATAGTTGAAGAAGATGAACTCCCTTGACAGCCAACTAAAAATGTACTTGCTATAACCGAGATAACCGAGACAATTTTTGTGCTCTTTTTCATGATAAATTCCTTGAGTTTTATTTATATTTTGTATTCTATAGAAGAATAGTTAGCGAAGTGTTAGCACTCTCTTGATGTAAATCAATACCATTGTTAACAATCTTGATTACAATTCTCATAAATATATAAACAAGGAAAACAAAATGTCAAATATACCAACAAATGCCGTGAAAATAGAAGTTAATGGTGCAACAGTAGATTTTTTTAAAGTGAGTGAAGATACACAAAGTACTTACTACTTTGATACATCAAAAGAGGGACCTCCACATCCTATGGTAAACGCGATGAGTGGACTCAAACTGATCAAGGGTACACAAGATAAACTGGTTATGATTAACCATAAGATGCCTGGTGGGCTTTTTGCAAAGCTTGAAGATGATGTAACACATGTTGCGGAAGACCTTGATGGTGGACTTGTGAAGGTGCTTTTCTCTTCGAACTCTGAATCAAGTGCCGAGTCTGACTTAAGTAAAACTAGCTGTGGTGGATGAGTAAAGAGTTATGACACCAATCTCTCAAGAGTTTGCTCCTCCATTTAAGCTTATAGCTCCCTATTTTATTATAGGGTCGATATTTTATCTACTGTCTACTCTTCTTCTTTTTATATTTGATGCAAGTAGTCTCTCCTATCTTGATCCTCAAGTGATAAGTTTTATACATATCTTTTTACTTGGATTTGTAATGATGACTATTTTTGGAGCGATGGCTCAACTTGTGCCAGTAGTACTTGAAGTAGGGCACTTCGCTGTGGAACTCTTTTATGCCATTTGGCCACTACTTTTGGTGGGAACACTTCTAATGGCGGCTGGCTTTGTCTATTTCCCTACACTGCTTCCTTATGGCGGACTTATTGTTCTTATCTCTCTTATGATATTTGTAGGGGAAATATTTTTAACTATAAAAAAAGTAAAACAGTTTACTATAGTAATGAGCAGTGTGCTTGTAGCAAATAGTTTTCTCTTCTTTGGAATAATAGTTGGGCTTATTATGGCATTAGGATATGCAGGGGAGATCAGTGTAGATATTCATACTTTACTTAAAGCCCATGTTTACTTAGTTATAGGTGGCTATGTTAGTATCACTATCATGGGACTCTCTGTAGTCTTACTTCCTATGTTTGGACTCTCTCATGGATTTTCACTTAAACCTCTTCATCGTGCAATATACATGATGAGTTTTGCAGTGCTTTTTGTGGTGATAGCTTCACTTTTTGATGTGGACTTTTTAGCTTACATAGGGTATGGACTCTCAATAGTGTCACAAGCCATTTACTTTTATCAAGTCTACACCATTTATAAAACAAGAGCAAGAAAAGAGAATGATATTTATGCAAAATCTTTAATATTTGCTTATCTCTCTTTAGTGGGAGCATTACTTTTAGGCTCATTATCACTTTTTGTAAGTTATGAACCACTCCTCCTCACAGCAGGTTGGTTGCTTTTTTTTGGTTTTTTTGGCTTTTCAATTACTGGACATGTTTATAAAATCATCCCATTTTTGGTATGGTTTGAAAGATTTTCTCCACTTGTAGGTAAAGAAAAAGTACCTATGCTTGTAGATATGCTTCCTATGAGAAGCTCTGAAGCTCAGTTTGTCTTTAATGGTGTTGGTGTACTTATAGTCATGTTTGCACTATTGACACAAAACAGTGTAGCTCTTAGTGCAGGGGCATCGTTTTTAGTTGTGGGTGCTCTTGCTTTTGTGCGAAGTGTACTCTATATGATAAATTTTAAAAAATAAGGAAATAAATTATGGCAATGTATTCAAAAGAAGAACTTTTTTTAGCTATCAGTACAGTAATCGATCCAGAAGTTGGGTTTAACCTAGTAGAAATGGGACTCATTTATGATGCAGTTTGTGATGATGAAGGTAATGTTAAAGTTACTATGACACTCTCCACGAAAGCCTGTCCTATGCATCAGATGATTCAGCAGTGGGTGAAAGAGGCTGTCGAGAAAATGGCAAATATAAAAAGTGCTGAGGTTAAAGTTGTATGGGAACCTGTATGGAACATTACCATGGCTGATGATAATGTCAAAAAAGCTCTAGGAGCAGTTTAGAAAATTATTTATACTCTTTTATATCAAAGAGAAGTTGCTTTAGATGAATATTATACTGTTCCATTATAGTAAGGTAACTTTTCTCATTTGTGTCATGAAGTGCTACTTTGAAATCTTGAGCAATCTTATGTAAAGGGTCAGCTCCAATATTAGCAGTGATACCTATGATATCTAAGAGAATTCTATCTACATGTTCTAGCTCACCATTATGGAGGAGCTTTTCTATTCTTTGACTTGAGTCTGCATAGTTTTGTACAAACTCATCAAGAATCTCACTATAAAAATTTTCATCACCACCACAGATTGAAAGACCTTTCTCTCCATCTAGCTCCTTTGTATTGATAACTTCTATGATATTATCATCTTGTTGAAGAGATTTTTCTTGGCCACTATAGGCATAAAGTATATCATATAGTGCATCTATTTTAAGAGGTTTCTCGAGTTGTTCGGCCATTCCAGCTTCTTGCATTTTTCTAATGTCATCGGCCGCTGTATCACCACTAAGTGCTACGACAAGGATATGGTCATAGTTAGGATTAGCACGGATAGCACGAGTCGCTTCAAAACCATCCATTACAGGCATATGTGCATCCATAAGTACCATTAAAAAGTCGCTATCTTCCTCTAAGATGTTGAGTGCCTCTTGCCCATCATTTGCCATGCTAAGCTCTATACCACTTCCTGCTAAAAGTCCTGTGATGACTTTTTGGTTGATGAGATTATCTTCTGCAACTAATACTTTAGTACCTGAAAACTCTGCGAAGTTTTGTTTACTTATCTTTCCATGTGCTGGAACTGCGCGTTTTGCTATTTGCTTCGTAGATGTTTGTTCTTCTATCTCTGGTTCTTCCTCTATTTTAAGAACTTCTTCTTGAATCTCTTTTGGAAGTTCACTTCCGAAGTCTCCCTCTTCACTTCCCTCAAACGGATCATCATAGGGATCTTCTACATGTTCTTCAAGCATTGCAAGTTTATCTGCTCTTTTTTGAGTATCTATATCACTCACTTTATTTTTTTGAGTCTCTGGTTCTTGCACTTTTTTCTTTGACTTAAGTATAAAAAATAAAATAATTACTAAAAGAAGAACTCCTGCTGCGATGAGTTCATATTGGAAGTTTGCTAACATAAGAATATTACCTTTTTTTATTTATCATACCCTATTAAGATTTAAATGTAAATTATTTATTAGATAAGTTAATGTATAATCCATTTAAACTACTTAAACTATATATAAAGGCTTTTTGTGCAAAATATTCCTCATGTTCCTGTTCTTTACCGCGAAGTTATATCTGCATTTGAAAATATTGAGAGTGGGATAATTATCGACTGTACTATGGGGTATGGTGGGCATTCAAGTATGATACTCGAAGCAAATCCAAATATAAAACTTATAGCTATAGATCAAGACCAAACTGCTATAGATTTTTCTAGTGATCGTTTAGCTAAATTCGGTGATAGAGTGAGTATCCGTAAAGGGCGTTTCTCAAATGTGATAAAAGAGATTTTAGAAGAGGTGGATGCGAGCGAGATCAAAGGGCTTTTAGCTGACATAGGTGTCTCATCTTTACAGCTTGATCAAAAAGAGAGAGGCTTCTCTTATGAGAGTGAGAACCTTGATATGCGTATGGACAAGGGTGCTGATCTTACAGCAGAAATGGTTGTAAATGAGTACACGCAAGAGGAATTAGAAAATATTATTTTAGAATATGGTGAGCTTAGAAACTATAAAAAACTTGCAAGTCAGATAGTGCAAAATAGACCTTTTAGCTCTGCAAAAGCATTGAGCCAAACATTAAAAAAAGATCTTCCTCATGGAAAAAATATCCATCCAGCGACACTACTCATGCAAGCGATAAGAATAGAAGTCAATGATGAACTAGGAGAGCTAAAATCTCTTCTTTCCTCTTTAGCAAATGCAGGTCTCACTGAAGCTCGCATAGCCATCATCTCTTTTCACTCCCTTGAAGATAGAATAGTAAAGCAGGAGTTCAAAAAATGGAGCGAGTCTTGTATCTGTCCAAGTGAAGCTTTTCGTTGTGAGTGTGGGAATAATCACTCTCTAGGAAAAATAGTTACACGAAAACCACTTATGGCAAAAGAGGATGAACTTCAAGAAAATATTCGAAGCCGAAGTGCAAAGATGCGAGTCTTTCAGATGGGAAGTCGATGAGTGAAGTAGCACAGAATTCTGACTCTCCAAATGAAAAAGAGGAACTACTTAGGGAGTATGAGACTGTTTACATTCCTAAACGCCATCTTGATTTAAACTATTTTCTTTACATAATGCTCACTCTCATATTTATTGGGATGTTTGCATTTCCAAAGATTTATATAACACAGCAGATTTACTACAAGAGTAGAGATATTTCTAAACTCAAACGCGAGTATGATACGCTTAAAGAAGAGAACAAAATTATATCGGCTTCAGTAGAAGAGATAAAGTTTAAAAACCAGATACTAGATACACTTTTTTAGGATAGTCAATGATAAGAAAATTTATAGAGTTTGCCATAGAAAAACCACTTCTCAACCATATCCTTTTAGTATTTATATTTATTCTCTCTATCTTTGCTTATATAAATATTCCAAAAGAGATATTTCCTCCTACTCAGATGGATAGAATAAGTATTATTGGTGGCTATGTAGGAACTTCAGCTGATGTACTTGATAAGATGGTTGTTAAAACTATTGAAGATGAGCTGCAAAATATTACCGAACTAGAAACGGTAAAAACAGAGATTAAAAATGGTTCTTTTGATATATTTGCTGACATTAAAGCAGGTTCAGATAATGCAAGTGTACTCAATGATGTAAAAGATATTGTAGCAGGTGTCAAAAAAGATTTGCCAGCAGATATGAGTGAACCTATTGCGAAGATAAGAACACATGCCTTTCCTCTTGTGCTTATCGCTATCTCAGGTGATGCGAGTAAAGATGTCTTGCTTAAGCGTGCAGATGAGTTAAAAAGTGATCTGAGTCGTTATAAAGAGCTGAGTGATGTTACTATTCGCGGTGATGCAGATGAAGAGTTAGACATAAAGCTCAACACTCAAAAGATAGTTGCTTATGGACTTAAACCTACTCTTGTTGTAAATGCTATTAAGAGTATTAGCTCTATATTTCCTGTTGGGACTATTAAACAAAAGGCACATCACCTTTATATATCTACTTTCAATGGTGAAAAAACACAGAAGAGTGTGGAAAACAGTATAATAGATGTAGGCGGACAGAGACTTCGCATCGGTGATATAGCAGATGTGAAGTTTAAGTTGAGTGATGAGGTAGAACTTTCTCACTACAACGGAAAACGTAATATCTCGCTTAATGTATCTAAAAGTAAAGATGGTAATGCCATTGCCCTTGTTCGTGACATCAGAAAGATGCTTAAAGAGAAACAAAAAGAGCATCCTGAACTAGAGTATAGTATTTATACTGATACTTCTATTTGGATTAAAAATCGTCTCAATACTGTGTTTTCAAACATTGTGTTTGGTCTTATGCTTGTCTTTTTAGCGATGTTGATTTTTATCAACCGAGGTATCGCATTTGTCGTGGCACTTGGTATACCTGTAAGTTTTATGATAGGGCTCATCGCTACAGAGATCATGGGTGACAGTATGAATATGCTCTCACTTTTAGGGGCTCTCATCGCTCTAGGTATGCTTGTAGATGAGGCTATAGTCGTGGCGGAAAATATCTATAGACACTTAGAAGAGGGGATGGAGAGAAAAGAAGCTGTCATAGTTGGTGCTAGTGAGATGTTCCCTGCCGTGCTTACTGCCACACTCACAACTGTCTTTGCATTTTTACCAATGCTACTGATGACTGGTGAGATGGGAATGTTTATAAAAATCATCCCAATCATGATAACTGTTCTTTTACTCTCTTCTCTGTTTGAAGCATTTTACTTCCTGCCTCTGCATGCACATGACTTTTTAAAAGTCTCTCATGGGGAGAGTTTTACGAAGAGGTTTTGGGAAAAGATGTATGTTATTTACAATACAATGCTCCATTTTCTCTTCAAAACGAAAAGTGTTGCTGTGCAGATAAGAAGTAAGACCATACACATTCCTTATAGACATAGATTTATCTCACTTTTTCTTATTGTGAGTAGTATCTTTTTTGCTACAGGTATCATGGCAAAGCACTCAAAGTTTCAACTTTTTCCTGACTTTGATACTACACAAGTTTATGTATATGGAAAAGTAAATATAAATAATGAACTTCAAGATACGGAAAAAATTGTTACAGGTGTTGAAAATATACTTTTAAAAAATATAAAAAAGTCTAATGTCTCTTCTGTGACTTCTGTTATTGGCTTTAAGATGGACTCGAAAAATAGGGCTGAGTTGGGTGAGAATATGTTTCATATATTCATAGATTTGAATGAGCATACACCTGTCAATGCATTTGATAAGTATATAAGTCCTCTCTTATCAATAGAGACGGGAACGGGTGTGAAGATTCGAGAAGATGATGCTCGCGTTATTGCTAAAAAGATAAAAAAACTTTTAGCAGGTGAACATGAGTTAAAAGATAAAAAGGGCAATCCTGTCTTTGAAGAGTTAGTAGTGAAAGTTCCAGGTGCTGGTGTCGTAGCGAATGATATAGAGGTGGCTCTAAGCTCTAAAGATAATCGCGATGTAGTCCCATCTCTGAAGTATTTACAAGAACAGCTCTCTAAAATAAAGGGTGTTTTTAATATTTCTGATGATGCAAATATTGGAGAAAAAGAGCTCAAACTTCGTGTCAATAGCTATGGGCAAGAGTTAGGATTTAATGAAGCTATAGTAACGAATGAACTGCGTGCTTACTATTTAAAAGGAGAGTATGGAAAACTCTTTAATGCAAATGGTTTAATCCGTATTAAGCTAGAAAGTAATATAAATAAAGATATAGACTCAATAAATAGCATTGAGCTTCAGGTTCCATCAACAAACCAGATGGTTTCCCTTAAAAGTATCTGTGACTTTGTCTATAAACAGAGTTTTGTGACACTCAAAAAAGAGGATGGAAAACGGATCCGAAGTCTATTTGCCTCTATAGATAAAACAAAAGTGACTTCTAGTGAAGTGATGTCCAAAATGCAAGCTGCCTTTGATAAGGTACGAAAAAGTGGTATAACAGTAGATATAAAGGGTGAAGAGAAAGAGAATAATAAAAACAAAAGAGAAATGATGCAGTCTGCTGTTATGGCAATCTTCTTAATCTTTATCACTCTTGTATGGCTTTTTGACTCTATATTAAATTCATTTATTGTTATTAGTACTATACCTCTTGTGCTTCTTGGTGTTTATGTTGGACACTGGATAATGGGCATCAACCTTACAATGCCAGGGATGATAGGGATAGTTGGACTCGCTGGTGTAGTAGTTAATGATGGACTCATTATGGTGGACTTTATCAAAAAAGCCAAAGATACAGAGGAGTTGATGCGTAGAGCAAGAACGAGACTGCGACCGATTTTACTGACATCCTTAACGACAGTATTAGGACTACTCACTCTTATCTTCTTTGCATCAGGGCAGGCAGTAATACTTCAGCCTATGGCTGTATCTTTAGGTTTTGGTATAGCATGGGCAACAGTATTAAATTTACTGTATATCCCACTCGCATATTCTGTTGCTTATAGTATAAAAGCTTGGTTAGTTAAAAAGATACAGTGGTTAATAAAAAAAATACAAGGAAAATAGAAATGAATTTAGAAATAACATATGCACAGTTTGGAGTAAGACCTCCTGTACAAAAGCCAATACCAGAGTTTTTGATAGAGATAGGAGAAGAGGGTTTAAGAAAGCTTATTTCTGATCACTATGATGCGATAAAGAAGAGTGATATATACTTCCTCTTTCCTCAAGATGATGCTGAGTTTGAAAAAGCTAAGATACACTCTTCAGACTTCATGATACAGATATGTGGAGGACCAGCATACTTCAACACAAATAGAGGTGCCCCACAAATGGTAGGACGTCATGCTCCTTTTGCAATAGATGCTAAATCGAGAGAGCGATGGTTAGAACTTTACAAACCACTTATTGAAGAGCTCAAAGAGAAGGGAATTACAGAGACTTCTCTCTACTCATTTTGGGGTTATCTCAATATATTTAGCATTTGGATGATAAATACACAAAGCTAATACAAAAGTAAGCATACTCTAAGCAACTGATATGTATAATTTCGACCTACAAACGAGAACTTCTCTTTGTTTAGTGGGTCTTTAGCTCAGTTGGTTAGAGCCCTCCGCTCATAACGGAGTGGTCATGTGTTCGAGTCACATAGGACCCACCACTTATTCTTTTTTGAAACAATCATATATAAATATCACATTTAATTACTAAATATCACAATATAAATTTTTACTTTA
>Ga0256829_1002611_pt1 | contig 13259 bp, 14 predicted proteins | sample 131447metaG_FD_185979 | JGI IMG/M metagenome (GOLD analysis project Ga0256829, IMG submission 185979) | Hydrothermal vent microbial communities from Lau Basin, Pacific Ocean - 131-447 | ecosystem: Environmental > Aquatic > Marine > Hydrothermal vents | place: Pacific Ocean: Lau Basin | collected...
TTCTCCCTGTTTCTTACGTATCACCGGCAGTACCAGCAATTGTGTAGTAACAAAGGAAGATACCGGGTTGCCTGGTAACCCGCAGAATACGGTGTTCCCTATCTTTCCTAGCGCAAAGGGTTTACCGGGCTTAATAGCGATTTTCCAGAAGTCGATCTTACCGAGATTTTCTAAGATATCCTTCACAAAATCAGCTTCGCCCACAGACACACCGCCGCTACTTATCATAATATCGACGTCTTGCTGCGCTCTAGAAAACAAATCCGCGAGCGCTTGTTTATTGTCTTTAACAATACCAAAGTCAACAACTTCTACGCCCAGTTTGGCGATAAGCGAGGCCACACCAATCCGATTGGACTCATAGATTTGGCTCGCCAATTTTTGTTCGCCCGGTGTAGCAAGTTCATCTCCGGTGGCAACAATGCCGACTTTAACTTTTCTAAAAACTTGAACCTCACACATGCCTTGTGACGACAGCAGCATCAAATGCTCGGGCTGCAACCGTGTGTTTGCTGGCACTAGTACTTGCCCAACGGCGATGTCGTTTTCCTTGACGCGGATGTTCGCCCCTGCTTTGGGTGACGACAGAAAGGTGACTTGATCATCACCTCCGTCGGTGTTCTCAATCATCTCAACCGTGTCTGCACCTTCTGGAACAGGCGCACCCGTCATTATTTTAAAGGCATAACCGGGCTTGAGTGCTTCGTCTGCACTCATACCTGCCGTAAGCGTACCCTGTATAGGGAGCGTTTTGGTTGTATTGAGATCATCAGCGTTGAACGCATAACCGTCCATAGCAGAATTGTCCCACGGCGGAACTGGAATGGTTGCTACAACATCAGACGAAGTAATACGACCGAGTCCTTCAAAAATCGAGACGGTTTGAGTTGTGTTAACTGCGCTGGTGGCATCAAGAGCTTGTTGTAACGCTTCTTCTAGGGCAAGCCATGGAGAGGGCATAGAAAATACTCCGTGTTAAGGATGCGAGATTATCACTTAAAACTGGCGATAAACCAATGTGTAAGGGTGACAACTTGGAATTTAAAACAAAAGAGGCCAAATGAAAGGCCTCTTTGAATTTTTGATGTGACGCTTGGCGTTGAGTTATACAGGCTATTCAAAGTCCTGGTTGCTTATCCAAACCACCTGATAAGGCCTTAACTTAATAAAGTGAGTATCATGAGCGATTTGATCTCGTGTAATAAGATCGATCCAATCGTCGGTACCTATCAAGTTAATATCAGACAGCAATACAGATTGCTCTTTGTCGGAGATATTGCTGATGCAAAAAATACTTTGCTTACGGTCTAAGCTCTGGCGCCAATAACCAAAGACTTGGCCTCCCAATTGTAACGTGAATTGGGTGGCGTTAGGGTGGAACGCGGGCTGTGCTTTGCGAATACGTATTAGCTGAGACATGCGAGTAAGCACTTTATGATGCTGAGAGAAGGGAGAATCCAATAAAGACTCTAATTCAGTCATGTTCCATCGACGGCGGTTAATCGAGCGATTTTGACCCGTGTTTTCTACTTTCTCATAGTCATTCGAAGTACCCAATAGACTATGAATATATAATCCAGGGATACCCTCTAAACCTAACATAATTGCGTGAGCACAAATAAAGCGGTCAATCTGCCACTTATCTGGCCCTTTTGTTGTCCCTTGAAGGGCATCAAACAAGGTTACGTTAATTTCGTAAGGCTTTTGCTGACCATTGTCAGTCGCGCGCCACGACACTTTGCCGCCGAAACTCTGCATAGTATTAACTAACGTTGATATTTCGTCTTCGCTTAATAAGCCTTCTGCTGGTCGCAGACCAATACCGTCATGAGACGCAATAAAGTTGAAATAAGCCGTACCATTTTGTGCTGGTGGCATACTCATCATCCAACTCTTCAAATACTTACAATCACCTGTTACCAGGGTATTTACCAAAAGTGGTGGCAATGAAAAGTTATAGATTGCGTGGGCTTCGTTAGCATTACCAAAGTACGTCAGGTTTTCTCTGTTAGGTATATTGGTTTCGGTAATGATAATGATCGACGGATCAATATGTTCAATCAGGGTTCGCAGCAATCGAATAACTTCGTGAGTTTGATCTAGATTGATGCAGTTGGTACCTACAATCTTCCACAGGAACGCAACGGCGTCTAGTCTAAATAGCTTTGCGCCTTTTTCGATATACAAACGAATGATATCGACAAAGGTCAGCAGTACTTTTGGGTTTCTAAAGTCAAAATCTACTTGGTCATGACTAAAGGTACACCAGACGTGTTTGGTCCCATCAGCGGTCTCTGTTTCTCTTAGCAATGGTGATGTTCGAGGTCGAGTTACCATGGAAAGGTCGTCTTCCGGATCGCCGGTAAAGAAAAAATCTGAACCAGTGCCTTCGCCTTTAATAAAGTTGTCGAACCATACACTTCTTGCTGAACAATGGTTAATGACCAAATCAGCCATTAAGCCATAGTCTTTTGATATGGCTTCAATGTCGTCCCAGTTTCCTAAAGATTCATTCACACTCGAATAATCAATGACCGAGAACCCATCATCGGAGCTGTAAGGAAAAAACGGCAGTATGTGCACATTGTTGACCGTGTTCTTACAGTAGGTGTGTAAAAAGCGATTCAACGTGGTTAACGGGCGTTCGTTATCATCAATTACACTATCACCATAAGTGATCATGATAATATCTTCCTCATCCCAATAGTTACAATGTGGACGAGGCAATTCGATAGTACTGTTTTCATTCAACCCAATAGTTTTTATAAGGTCAGTCGCCAAAGACTCGTAACTTTGCTCCAATGGAACATCGGCATAGATGAACTTTAAGTGATGACACACTTTGTCATGCAGGATCTGCCACGTCATTTTTATTGCTCCATAAACTCCGCTGTATCTGCCTCTACCGCTTCAAGAAGCCGCTCAAGAATATCAGGGATAGCACTTGTGACTCGGTTCCAACTAGGAATGAAAGGTGTTTCCATTGGGTTTTCTAGGAAGTGCGTACCAGCTTTCATGATATTGCTGGCAAACATTTCTACGGCTTTTTCTTCATCGTGAATATCAAGAGTCAGGCCGTTCATAACAGCGTCGTTGTGGTAGGTTTCAATGAAATCCAGCGCAATCCTAAAATAAGTCGCTTTAATTGAACGGAACATTTCGTTACTGAACGTGTAACCTTGCGTGGCGAGCTTTCGGAAAACAGCTTTGGTGATGTCGATAGACATTTTCGATAAACCACCTTGGTCATTATTCAATGACAAATCTTGGTGTTTGTGGTCGTAAATGTCACAGATATCAGCTTGGCATAAACGGTTGTGACTGTAGTTTCTGTGCATTTCAGAAAGCACACCAATTTCCAGACCCCAATCGCTTGGAATACGAATATCGTTAAGCACATCTCTACGGAACGAGAATTCACCTGCCAATGGGTAGCGGAAACTGTCCATAAACTCCAAGTATTCGTTGTCACCCATAATACGCTTGAGCGCACGCAACAAAGGTGTCACTAAAAGTCGCGAAACTCGGCCATTGATTTTTCCGTCGGCAACGCGAGCGTAGTAGCCTTTACAGAACTCATAGTTAAATGTGGGGTTGGCTACTGGGTAAATGAGTTTTGCCAGTAAATCTCTGGTGTAGGTGACAATGTCGCAATCGTGCAATGCCACTGATTCAGCTCGATTCGACGCAAGTACATATCCCATGCAGTACCAAACATTACGGCCTTTACCCAATTCCTTGGGAGCAAGTCCTTTGGCTTGTAGTTCTTCATCAAGCGCTTTTAATCGAGGGCCGTCATTCCACAGTACGCGGTGATGCTGTGGGAGCTTTTTAAAGAACTTAAGTGCGTGTTTGTATTGCTCTAAGTTCGCACGGTCTAAACCAATAACAATTTCTGACAAATAGGGAACGTCAGTCAATTCGTTCACGATATGTGGCAGTGCGTCGCCTTCGAGTTCAGAAAATAGCGAAGGTAAAATTAACGCCATAGGGCGCTTTTGAGAAAAGCGAAGCAATTCAGCTTCAAGTTCTTCAGTGGGTCGACGAGACAGGTTGTGTAAGGTTGTTACCACACCGTTTTGATAAAAGTCTGCCATGTGTCCTCCTGAGTTATAGGGAAAGCAGTTGGGTTAGCATTTCATTCCAGCCCTGAGGGCCGGGTAGGGTGCTGGTATATACCTCTTCTTTTTTTACTTCTGGTGGAGGGTTTACCGGTGATAATATTCGTACCGCAGTGTCTGCGGCTTCTAGCATTGCAATGTCATTTTTACCGTCGCCAAGGGCGATGGCGTTTACTTTTTGTACATTTTGCCTTTGGTATTCAGCAACTAGCCATGCTAAGGCTTGCCCTTTGTCGCTATTACCTGAAACATGAACGAAACGTCCTCCTTCTAATGGTGTTGCGCCACGGTCGCTAATTGCTTTGATAAACGCTTGCTTTCGTTCGTTAGTGCCTTTCCATAGCACGGGTTCACCAAACTGGCGTTGACTCGCAAGCATTGCCGATTTTGCATCTAGACCCGTTGCCTCTTGAATATCTTCGATATCCATTGCAGAGAATTGAGTAAATTCGTCCTTAAATTCTTTACTGACTTTATCCAAAAGCTTGAGCCAGTAGTTTTTTGAAGAAATAAACGCTTTACACCAGTAACCGTCTACCCAAACTGTTCCCGCAGGTTTTTGCTTAAAGAAGCCATGGGGAATGTATACCGCCGCACCGTTTTCTATGATAAACGGTCCGTTCAAGCCAATTTGGTCGCGAAGTACCTTCATTTCAGCAAAGGTTTTGCTGGTGGTTGGTATCACTGGGATTTGTTTTTGTTCTAAGGCATTTAGCGCAGGTTTAGCAGCGTCAAAAGAGTACGTATGATGATCTAACAGCGTGCCATCCATATCGGTAAATACTAACGTACTCGTCATTCCCTTACTTCCTCCGATGAAATTATACGTTGGTGATCTAGTTTAAATACGGTGTTGCACTGATCAGGCAGGGTTTGTAATGCATGTTCAGTTAACCGTTGATAATGTTGAATAAAGCGAAGAATGGCTTCATCTGACATGATGTGCGTGCCCTCTGCGCCTGATTCAGCGAGTTTGTGTTCCTGCTCGCAGCGCCATCGGTAGACACAGTCGAACGAAGGAGCCTTGAGCATGATTTTATAGTCTAGTTGACTAAATAATGTTTGGTAAGCATCGGCGAGTGCGCTATTAGAATATTTACGCCAAATACCCTCGCTGTCTTCATTTGCCTCCAATGTATTGATTGGAGATTCCAATAGTTCATCGTCTTGAGCCGTAACGCCCACACACCATCCCTCAAAAATAATGACGTCTGGAGCACTGGTTACCTGAGGCCACTCATTGGAGGGAAATGGATTGTCGGTTGCTTTATTGAATCTTGGGATTGTTACAGGTTGGTCAGATTTCAAGCCTGATATAACCGAAAGCGCAAGAGCTGTGTCATGTGTGCCAGGAACACCACGAGTAACAAAAAGCGGGTGCACCGTTTCACTTAACGCTTGCCTGTGTGCTCGGCTGAAATAAAAGTCGTCAATAGATAAACAAACTACTTTTTTTGAAAAGGTTTCCGCAAGATAGGCTTCAATATAGTGAGATAGCGTAGACTTTCCCGAACCTTGCGAACCATTTATACCAACCAAAATTGGTACCTTTGCACTTGATTGGTGCGAATTTATTCGTTCACAAAGTGGATTGAACCATTTTTGTGCGGTGACGGCGTAGGACTGAGGTAAACGATGAGTAGCTAGAAACCGCTCTATGTCCACAATACTTCCTCTTTAGTTCGTAACCTTAAAACATCTTAGTAGATAAAGGTTACAACTATTGTGCCAAGACTTATGTCTTGGCACGTTAAGAGCGGATCAGCGGATGAGATTTATACCAGCTATTTTTTATTGGCGACTAAAACGGCTCGTTGTGGTGCAGGGTAGCCTTCTATGGTGCGTGTTTTATCGTTGGGGTCTAGAAAGTCTACTAATGACTGAGATTCCATCCACGAGGTTGAGCGTTGCTCTTCAGTGGTTGTGTGATTGCAATCTACAACTCGGATGTTTTCGAAGCCCAAGCGGGATAACCACACGGTTAACGCTGCGGTACTGGGTAAAAACCACACGTTACCCATTTGCGCATAGCGTTCTCCGGCCATCAATACGGTTTGTTCATCCCCATCAACCACAAGAGTCTCTAATACTAATTCACCGCCTTTACGTAACTGTTGCTTTAACTGGTTGAGAAACAGCATTGGGTCTTTTCTGTGGTAAAGAACACCCATAGAGAAAACTGTATCGAACGCTTGCAAAGGTTGCATTTCTTCAATACCAAGAGGTAAGAAATGAATGTTTTTGTGCTGGTGAAAGTGTTTAATGGCTTGAAACTGTATTAAGAAAAGCTGCGTTGGATCAATGCCAAATACACTGCGAGCACCAGCACCCAGCATTCGCCACATGTGATAACCGCTGCCACATCCAACGTCTAGCACATTACGGTCTTTTAGTGACGAAATGTGCGGAGCTACCCGTTCCCATTTCCAATCTGAACGCCATTCTGTATCGATATGAATACCGTGGATAAAAAAAGGCCCTTTTCTCCAAGGCATAAACTGTTTTAACAATCCCTGTATTTGTTTGCTGGTATAGACGTCAATGTCATTTATGTCACCGATTTCAACCACATTTTCTAACTTGATTGATGAAGGGGTGGTTTGCGGAAGTTTATTTAGTAATCGGCACCACTTATCAAATTCTCCGTGTTTACCGGATTTTTGCCACTCGGTAAGTTGGGCTGGAAGTGTTTCTAGCCAATGGGCAAGGGGGCTGTCCAATAAGGTTTGGAAGCATTCTTTAAACCAGACGGATTCAGGTCGCATGAGAAATCTCTATAATTTATTTGGGCGCTTTAACCGCGAGCATTGAGGTGAAGTTGTAGCATTTAAACCACATAACTACATCGCTAAAACCCGCACTTTTGAGCCTTTGTTCATGGGTTGCAAAAGTATCAGTAAGCATCACTTTTTCAAGTGCAGCACGCTTCTGGCTAACTTCCAACTCGCTATATCCATTGTCTCGCTTAAATTGGTGATGAAGATCAATAAGCCATTCGTTACCCACGTCACTAGGGTGCTTTATTTTCTCTGATAGCACTAGAACACCACCGGGGTTTAACCCTTCAAAGATACTAGACAACAAAGCAAGTCTGTCGTTTGGTGGAATGAATTGCATAGTAAAGTTCATTATTACCATAGATGCATTTTCAAACCTTGTATCCTGCGCGTTTTGACATAGTATTTCGATTGGGTTGGGTAGGGTGAAACCCTGTACCATACGTTGACAGCGTTCAACCATAGCTTTTGAACTGTCGATACCAATGATTTCGCAAGGGATATTTTTAGTGGCTCTTGCCGCTGACAACGTAGCAGCTCCCAACGAGCAACCAAGGTCATACACTCGTGATCCAGGTGTAACCACTTTCCCCGCTACTTCTCCAATAGTATGAACAATGGATGTATAGCCAGGCACAGAGCGCTGTATCATATCAGGGAACACATCTACGACAGACTCATCGAATGAGAAATCTTCGACTTTACCCATGGGGTTGGCGTAGAGGTTATCTGATTTTTGCACAATAAATACTCGTATAGCGTGTGGTGGCGGGCAATTTTACCCTTCTGTCATAAAATGCCAATCAAAATCGGAATAAAAACCCCCGAATGTTATTATTTTTAAACAATAAAGCTTTAGTTAATTAGCCGAAAGTATTACTCTATATTAGACATAGTTAATGGAAGCTGTAGCCCGAATGACGAGAATATTGGTAGCCGACGATCATCCTCTTTTCAGAGAGGCGATTAGTGGTGCATTAGCAGCGCATTTAGAGAATGCGGAAATACTGGAAGCCGGAAGTTTAGATGCGGCGGTTGTTAAGTTAAACGAGAACGAAGGAATTCAACTTATCCTTCTAGATCTTAATATGCCGGGTGGTGAGTATTTCAATGGGCTAATTACTCTAGTTGAAAATTACCCCAATATTCCTATCGCTGTTATTTCTGGAACCGACAGTGTTGAAGTAGTTGCGCAAGTGATGAGTTTAGGAGCAAATGGCTTCATTCCAAAAACTTCACCCACCAAAGACGTTGCACACGCGATTACTGAAATTATTCAGGGTAACAAATGGCTACCCGAAGGTATGGAAGAAGAACTTGATAAAGTTGACGATGAGTTAAAACTACTTTTACAGCGCTTTAGAGAACTTACCCCAAAACAAATACAAGTATTGTCTTACTTGCGCTCTGGGCTCATGAATAAACAAATAGCCCATGAAATGAATGTGACTGAAGCAACAATCAAGGCGCACATTAGTGCAATACTAAGAAAGCTTGAAATCAACACTCGTACTCAAGCTGTGTTACTTATGGACAAACTACAGCTTAGTTAAGTGAATTACACAAACTAGATGAAACACAAAAACCGGTTTTACCGGTTTTTGTGTTTAAGCGGAATGTATCTTCCACTTCCTCTTGTAGGCGATATAGCAAACTTCGTACTTCAAAAATATCCTCGTAGACACCTAGCGCCAATAGAGGAGACAGTTACTTGGTTTGTTAGCGTCCCAGGGAGCTTGCGACCGACTTAATGTGATTCTTATACATCAAATCCCCGTCGATGCAGATAATCAATTTCGACTTCCATTTCGTGCAACGTCCGAGTTGATTCTAAGTTGAGACTGTCACGCATATTCTGGCGGTGAAGTTCGTATTCGGCGCTCATTTCAATGTCAGCTGCCTTTCGATAAGTTTCCTCGTTAGGCCATTGGGCGTAGGCTATAAATGCTCCATCCTTATCTCGGTGCAATCTGGAACCAAGGCTTCCTTTGAACAAATAAATACCTTGCGTAGTTTTGGGCCATGATGCGAGAAATTGTTCTTCGAAACCATCCTTCACTACGAACTCAAACATTACTATAAACAATGGTGAATCCTCCTTGATGTATTTAAACCAGTAACCCACGCAGACGGTTGTGATTTGAGCATTTTTGTTACACGCGTCTTATACCGCAGCCAAATTATATGGGGATACATGTAAAGAGCTTTGATGTTGCCTTGTTTGCCATAAATCAAAAGCATTTTGCAAACGTAGCCAATGGTCAGCTGAAGGCTTACCAAAGACCAGCTCTAGACGAAGTGCCATCTCTGGGGTGATGGCTCCTTTACCATTAAGAACTTTTGACAGTGTTTTGCGGCTAACATCTAAATGCTGAGCAACATCAGTGATGGTGAGTTCTAGAGCATTAATAACAAGTTCTTTGAGTATCTCACCGGGATGTGCTGGGTTATGCATATTCATTAGTGATAATCCTCGTAGTTAACGATTTCGACATCTCGCCCAACAAAGCGATAGGTAACTCTCCAGTTACCACTCACTCTGACAGACCAAATATCATTTCTGTTACCTTTGAGTTTATGCATATAAAGACCAGGCAAATCCATGTCATCAGGCGTTTCAGCTAGATCGAGGTTGGACAGGATCAGACGAAGCTTACTTTCATGCTTCTTCTGAATTCCTGATGTGGTTCCTTTAGCATAAAACTTATGTATTAAAACTCTTAATCATAAAGCTATTGTAACCTCATGGGTTACGAATCGTTAGTGGAATCTTCGGCGCGTATAACACCCACCTAAGGAGCAGTAACACGTGGGCTAAAATCCGAGCAAAGCGACAGAGCCCATGTGATGCTGTCCCAGCGAGCCTGCGAGCGGCTTAATGTGATTGTTATGCGCTATTGACTTACAATGCGCAAGTACCATAATTAGGTATATATTGGTACTTGGAGAAACCAGATGGCTAAAAACACCAGTATTACCCTTGGAGACCATTTTGATGGCTTTATCGCTAGCCAAATTCAAACTGGTCGGTATGGTTCGGCAAGCGAGGTGATTCGTTCAGCTCTTCGCTTGCTAGAAACACAGGAAACCAAATTAAATACTCTGCGTCAATTACTTGTAGCAGGTGAAGAAAGCGGCGAAGCTGAATACGACCTTGAGCATCTGATATCAGAACTAGATGGTGAATTAATAGAGTGAAACCGTTTAAGTTAACCGTAATAGCAAAATCAGATCTAAAAGATATTGCATTGTTTACGCAACGGAAATGGGGCCGAGAACAGCGTAATGTATATCTTAAACAATTCGACGATTCATTTTGGATGTTGTCTGAAAATCCTGATATTGGTAAAAGCTGCGATGAAATAAGAGATGGATACAGAAAATTTCCTCAGGGCAGCCATGTTATTTTCTACAAACAAACGGGCAGTCAGGAAATTCTGCTAATTAGAATCCTTCATAAAAGTATGGATGTAAATCCTGTACGCTTTGGCGCATAACACAATGCGAAAATGGCGGAGCCGCATTGTGTTTTTGTCCCAGTAGCCCGCGAAGCGGGATGTGACTTGAGCGTTTTATTAGGCATTTTTGTACTCGCTTACTAGGCTAAAGAACAAGTCAACAGATTTGTCATGTTGTGCTTTTGTTACGCTGAAATAATTGATATTCCAATCTTCATGTTCTGCTGATTTTCCCAATGAAGCAGCTAGCAATATTTCTGGATAACCTATAGTTAATCTCTCGTAACCAAATTTATTAGCCAACCAATTGTGAAATCCCGAAAATTCTGGAGTGCCAGTACTGGGAATGTTTGCTTCATGCATAGCGAGAGCATAACCATCGAGGAAGCTACGAATATGAGATAAAGTTCTCTTGCCCGTATACAATTCGGTTCGCTTGCTTATCTTTTCTATCAAGTCGTAAATATTATAATTCATGCTGATACTAAAAAAATGCCTAACACTATTCATCTCAAGAAAAACTCCTTTCTACAAATAGGAACTTTTCCTCCTATCACTTAAATATTCCTTTTTACGCCAATCAAACTTACAAAAAGGAAAAACTCCGCCATTCATACGCACGGAAATACGGAGCACTTCCGCCTTTTAAGCTAATGGCGTACCTTATTTGTTAACGTTATCTCATAAAAACAACAAGATACAGTGTGGTGGTGTAGGTCAGTAACATAATTTGAAGCCTAACCCGCTGTGGCGGGTTAGGTTTTGAGGTAGAAATCTCGCATTTTAGTAGTTAGTCTGCGAAATACGCAGTTAAATCGTCACTACCACCGATGTGTTTTCCGTCAATAAATACCTGAGGTACAGTTTCTCTGCCAGTCATTGCCCGTAAGCTGGTAATTGATATTTCATTTCCTAGTACAATTTCTTCAAACGCTAACCCTTTCTCAGTGAGCAATGATTTTGCTTTTGCACAAAAGGTACAACCAGGTTTGGTGAACAATGACACCGACGAAGAAACCGTTGCCTCTGGGTTGATGTAGGCGAGCATGGTGTCTGCGTCAGATACTTCAAACGGGTCGCCTGGCTTTTGTGGTTCGATAAACATTTTATCTACCACTCCATCTTTAACTAGCATAGAGTAGCGCCATGAACGCTTGCCAAAACCAAGGTCGTTCTTTTCAACTAACATGCCCATGCCATCAGTGAAATCGCCATTACCGTCTGGAATCATAGTGATATTTTCAGCTTCTTGGTCAGCTGCCCACGCATTCATCACAAACGTGTCGTTTACTGAAACGCATAAAATAGCATCAACACCATTTTGTTTGAAAACACCAGCCAGTTCATTATAACGAGGAAGATGCGTCGAGCTGCACGTTGGCGTGAATGCACCGGGTAATGAAAAAACAACCACGGTTTTCCCTGAAAAAAGTTCATTGGTGGTTACATTTACCCATTCATCGTTTTGGCGAGTAGGGAAGGTTACGTTCGGTATGCTTTGGCCTTCGCGATTTTCTAGCATGCATGACTCCAATGTCTTGTAGTTTATAAAGTGGTGTATAGCTGTAAGAAAGATAGCCTATATAAACTAACTTACCAAACGTATAAAAATTATTAAATAGTTCAAGAAAAACGATTAGAAACTAGGGCGTTACCCCATTAAAAAAGCCACCGTTATAAATAACGGTGGCTTTATATTAGGGGAAAGTTTTTGCGATTACGCGGCTTTAACTTTCTTTACCGACTTTGTTTTGGAGTTGATTTTCGCCACGAGCTCTTCGTGATCAAAATCATCTACATTAATTGTGTTTAGACGCTCTATTTCGGTTTTACGTAACAGGGCTGCGTCGTCTTCACTAATAATTCCAGCCTCCAGTGCCTCATCGGCCAGTACATTTAACCGTACAAAAGGAAGCTTTTCTTGCTTGTGCTTGCAAATTTTGTCGAATATGGGTTCGCATGCAAGTACATCATCCAACGCCTGTTCTAAATCGCCTACCAAGTTTCCTGGCTCTCTTGTTAGGTATTGGCCATACCCCAATCGGCTTCGAGCAGAAGACGGTGTTTGCAATATTTTAGCAATGGCGTGTTCTGTGCTATCCGAAGGCTTTTTAATGCGTCTACCCAAAGGCATTACTAGCACTTTTAGGTAGATAGCCACAGGCTTGCTAGGAAAGTTACTAATGAATTCATTAATTGCGGTTTCGATATCATAAAGCGTTGTTTGCATTGCCCAATGAAAGAACGGCAAATCTTCTTTCAATCGACCATCTTCATCGTAGCGTTTCAACGTGGTACTTGCCATGAACAAACCACTCAAAATATCGCCTAAACGCGCAGACAATCTTTCGCGACGCTTCAAGTCACCGCCTAGCACACCCATTGAAATATCAGAGAGCAATGCTAAGTTGGCACTGTAACCCTGCAATAATTTGTAGTAACGAGCGGTTTCGTCGCTGAATGGTGCAGAGCTAAACATACCATTAGTTAACGAGAACCAACCACTACGCACTGTGTTTGCAATGGCAAAGCCAATGTGACCAAACACTGCTTTATCAAAGGCTTCAAGTGCTTGTTCCTTGTCTTCGATTGCGGCTGCGCGAATTTCGTCAAGCACGTAAGGGTGACAACGCATTGCACCTTGGCCGAATATCATCATGTTTCGAGTGAGGATATTTGCGCCTTCAACAGTGATTGAGATTGGAATACCCTGATACCCACGACCCAAGTAGTTGTTCGGCCCAAGCATAACGCCTTTACCACCGTGAACGTCCATAGAATCATTAACGACCTGACGGGCCTTTTCGGTAAGGTGATACTTAGCGATAGCGGAAATTACCGACGGCTTCTCTCCAATATCTACACCGACGGTTGAGAAACGTGTAACGCCGTCCATCAGGTAG
>Ga0256829_1002612_pt1 | contig 13248 bp, 13 predicted proteins | sample 131447metaG_FD_185979 | JGI IMG/M metagenome (GOLD analysis project Ga0256829, IMG submission 185979) | Hydrothermal vent microbial communities from Lau Basin, Pacific Ocean - 131-447 | ecosystem: Environmental > Aquatic > Marine > Hydrothermal vents | place: Pacific Ocean: Lau Basin | collected...
TGGAGAACAGGGCCGCCAAGCTGATCTTCACGCGGCTTGCCTCAACCAACAACGACACGCTGACCTCCTACGTTTCGCTTTTGATGACCTCGGGGCTCGATCAATGGCAGAACCCAGCCATTGATGAGGCGACGGCGGTCTCGGATTTTGATTTCCGGACCATTCGCAAGAAGCCCTTTTCGGTCTATCTTGTGGTCCAGCCGCTGATGGTCAAACCACTCGCGCCGCTGATCCGCCTCTTCTTCTCCGATCTTCTCTCCGCCATGCAGGAAAAGGACCCCGGGCCGGATGAGCCATGGCCGGTGATGATCATGCTCGACGAGTTCAATCGCCTCGGCAAGATGCCCATCGTGGTCGAGAGCATCGAGACCCTCCGCACCTATCGCGGCCACCTGGCCGTGGTCACCCAAACCATCCCCGCCCTCGATGAAATCTACGGCGAGAACACCCGCCGCGCCCTGCAGGGCAATGCCGGCGTGAAGCTTTACCTGACGCCCTCCGATGAAAAGACCGTCGAGGAGCTGAGCAAGGCGGTCGGCAAGACCACGAAGACCGTGGTCACGCGGTCTCAGTCCATCGGCAAGAACCCCTTCGAAGGACGCAGCCAATCCACACGGACCGAAGAGAGCTCTCTGCTCCCTGAAGACGAGGCGCGCCGCCTGCCGCTCGACGAGATCGTTATGGTCATCGACGCGCAAATGCCGGTTCGGGCCAAACGGATCCAGTATTTTGACGATCGGCTGTTTAAGGCGATCCATGCGGCGCAGACGGGAGAACTGCCGTTTCCAGAGCCGGGGGGAGGAGGATCACAGGGTACGCTGCCGCTGAGTATGCGCGCCATGCCAATGACGCCGCCACCGGACGGGCCTCTTGGATCTGAAGCCGATGTGGTGGCCGGACGCCAGGCTGCTGATGGCCAATCGTCAGAGCACACCCATGTCGCCCCAAAGAAGACCGCGCCCGTCGTTCATTTCGTTATCGCCGAGGAACAACGACAGATGGAGATGGATTTTGGGGGCCAAGTCACGGATGCCGAGGCAGCGAGCGCCGTGGGTGAGGCGCAAATGCGCTCCGCTGTCGATGGATTGGGCGATATGGAAGCGATGTTGCGAGAGGATGGTAGTCAAAAGCTGGTTGGCCGATAGGGTAGCAAGGGTCGTATGTCGGACGAGCGGCGGGAAGCCGACTTTCGTTGCTTGAGCGTTTGCGCCTGGCGCGACCAGCGATAGCTTACAATCAGCAACGGCGTTACCGTCGTACAGCGATGCATAGGCACATCACTGATCCAGTGTTCGCAAGTTGTTCTGATTTCGCTTGACCGAGAATTCAACACAACATATTTGTTGTGTCATGGCTTTAATGTACGATTCGTCCACAGGCTACCTTGCTCCCGGCGTCCATATTGTGACGTGGGATGAATTGGTCGCTTTATGTTCGGTCAACCAGCACCGAACGCGCCTGGTTGGCGGCCTCAAGAGTGCTGCCCTTAACCTCAGGGGAGCAGGCTGCACTTTGTTGCTTTTGGATGGAAGCTTCGTGTCTGAGAAGGACCTACCAAACGACTATGACGGCGCTTGGAGCCCTGTTGGCATGAACCCTTACCTTGTAGATCCGGTGCTGCTCGATTTCTCGCTATCCGGACGCGCGGCAATGAAAGCTAAGTACGGCGGAGAGTTGTTCCTAGAGAGCTCAGTCGCCGCCCCTGGTGTACTTTTTCGTGACTTTTTTCAATCCGACAGAAGTGGAAACGCTAAAGGAATACTGTCTCTAGACCTAGGGAGCATCAAATGATCACCAATGAGCGCCAATACAAAATTACTCGAGCAAATGCCGAGAAGTTTAAGGCTGCGATTGATGGCTTTGATGTCGCAGAAAGAGAGAAGGCCGGCATACACCCGACCTTTATTGAGGCCGAACTTAGTGGCTTGAATAGCCAACTGGTCGACCTTGAAGAAGAAATCAGAGCATATGAGGAGCTGCAGTCAATGCAAGCTCCCGTAATTAGGGTGGAGCGGATTGAAGACCTAGCCGAGGGCTTGATTGCAGCAAGAATTGCTTCCGGTCTATCTCAGCGTGAACTCGCGGAGAGGATGGGACTCAAACCTCAGCAGATCCAACGCTATGAATCGGATAAGTACTCGAGTGCAAGCCTAGCCAGAATTGTTCAAGTAACAGAAGCACTCAATATTGAACTTAGAAACGAAATACTGGTTCCTTACCAACCTGATGGTTTCGAAGGAGTTTTGCAGAAGTTATCTCAGGTAGGCTTGGACGCAGCTTTCCTAAGGTCTAAGCTTCTGAGCTCAGCGGATGAAAGCAGGTTTAGCGCTCTTACCGATGGGTCGCCGCAAGAGGCACCAACGGTCGTTGATCGCTCGATAGAGGCGATTTCGAGAGTCTATGGTTGGGCCAAAGACCAACTTTTCTCGGCACATCCCTTGAGTGTGCCAGCAATAGCTGGAGCGCAAGCAAGGTTCAAAATGCCAGCAAAGCGAGACGCTGATCAAACAGCTCTTTATGCGACATATGCCAATTATCTGGCTCGACTTGTTTTGAATGCGACGCCGGTAATTGAAGGCCCAGCGGTACCTGATGAGCCGGAGGAATTTCTGAGGTTGTTCCACGAACACTATGAAGAGTTTGGTTTCCGAGACTTGCTAAACTTTTCTTGGGATTTGGGTATCCCAGTGGTGCCATTGCGAGACGGGGGGCAATTTCACGGAGCATGTTGGAGAATATCAGGCAGAAATGTCATTGTAATGAAACAAAAGACTCCACATGTAAGTCGATGGATATTCGACTTACTGCATGAGCTTTACCATGCCTCTCAGAGGCCTGAAGAGACTGACTTCGTGATTCTGGAGGCCGCCGAAACCTCTGAAGAGCGCCGAAGCTCGGATGAGGAGGTGAGAGCAAGTCAATTTGCCGGCGAGGTTGGTCTTTCCGGCCAGGCGGAGGAGCTGACGGCGATTGTCGTCGATAGGAGCCGTGGCGACATTAGAAGGGTCAAATCCGTCGTTGCGCGGTTGGCTGAAGAGAGGGGCGTGGACGTTGGATTGCTTGCAAACTACCTAGCATTTCGCCTTCAGATGCAAGGGATCAGCTGGTGGGGGGCTGCGGCAAACCTCCAGCGTGATGGCGAAGATCCTTGGATGATCGCCAGGGATGTGTTTTGCGAACGGTTTTCTTTTGCAGGCATTGACGACGTCGATGGTTCAATTTTGCAAAGAGCACTTGATAGGAATTAAGTATGAAACCGTTGGTCGAACTCAAACCCCTCAAGATCAGCTGCACGGATAGCGACTGCGATAACGATCTTCATTGCTTCAAAGCGACGCGACAGATGGGGCGCGAGGAACGTGGAAGTTGCCGTTCTTGCGGTGCCAAATTGATCGATTGGCAGCGCCTGCATAGAAGATCGATCGAAGATGTTGAGTTTACGTTCGAGGCGCTACACAACGAAAAAATCAGGCATCATTTCTTCCACGTTGAAATTGATCAACGTGCAAAAAACTACGCCAAGAGAAAAGGTTGGTTGGAGCTTCGAGAGGCAGTCGAAACGCGGATCAGAAAGCATGTCGCAAAGTCAGGGAATCCGCGTGACGGAAGGCAAACGCCGTTTGAGGGCAACCCCATCTATTATGCGCAACATGCTACTGCGACGTGCTGCAGAACGTGTCTTAACTACTGGCACGACATTTCCAAGGACCACGATTTGACCGATGAGGAGGTCGATTATTGCGCGGACCTGATTGAGACGTACCTTCGAGAGCGTCTGGACGACGTCCAAGACGCGCCGCAGCATGTCCCCCCAATCCGATCGAAGACTATACGCTAGGAGGTTGGAACGTGGTCAGAGGCGTAATCAATACCGACCAACAGGCAGAGCATCTGCGCCAGAAATCGGTCAGCGCATCTGAACGGAGAGTGCTGCTTTCCAGGCTAAGCGGCTCCGACCAAGAACCTGACCTGACTGTTCCGACAAACTGCGAAGGCTTCGGTCGAATTCGTCACTTCAAAACCTCGACGGCTCCCAACTGGCCATCCAACCCACTACCAATCCTGCCGGCTGCGAAGGCGTTGGGGCTTGCAGACGTCCAGAACACCATGGAAGCGCAAGTCTATCAAAACGCGGCTTGTCCTTGGCGATGCTGGTACTGTTTCGTTCCTTATCCGCTATTAAGCGCCAACCCAAAAAAGTCGAAGTGGTTTACAGTCTCTGAGCTAGTAGACCTATTTGAGAACGAGCCGGATGGCTGTCCGAGTGTGATTGATCTATCCGGCGGATCGCCGGACTTGATCCCTGAATGGCCCGTTTGGATGATGGAAGAGTTGGAGGCTAGAGGGCTCGATCAGCAGACGTTTCTTTGGTCAGATGACAATCTCAGTACTGATTGGCTCTTCACTAAGCTTTCGAATGCGCAGCTGGAGCGAATGCAGTCTTACAAGAATTACGGTCGAGTTTGCTGCTTCAAGGGTATCGATGAAAGGTCGTTTGCGTTTAACACAAATGCAGAGCCAAGCGGTTTTGAGTTCCAGTTACAAGTAATGGATAGGGTGCTGGACCTCGATCTCGACGTCTATGGCTACATCACGCTTACCGACCTATCGTCTGAAAACATCGCTTCTCGGATGAGCGCCTTCTTCGACCGTTTGCAGAAAATTCATGAATTCCTACCACTTCGCATAGTCCCACTGCAGATTGGCGTCTATGGTCCAGTGGTGCCGAGGATGAATGACGAGTTTGATGCCAGTCTTGCTGTACAAGAAGTGGCAATCCAGCACTGGAATGTGGAAATCGAAAAGAGGTTTTCACTCGAAGATCGTAACCGGCCGATCACGGACGTCAGCTTGCGGAGGTCGCAGGCATGAAACACGCGCCGATCGATCTCTGGTCATTCGAAAGCAGGGTGGAGTTCTGGCTACTAAAGTCGCTATCGGCGGGGGTCACTAGCTTCTCAAGTCTGCTTGCCGAACTCCCCGGAGTGTACCCCACCGCCGCAATCGCGGGAATTCGTCGACTGGTCAAAAGTGGGCGCATTTCAGTCGAGTTGGGCCGAAAGTTAGCTCTCCAAGCACGTGCCGCATCAAGCCCCATTTCAACTTATATCGAACTTCCACCTCCGCATCCGTTGGATTTTGAATGGCGATTCAACCAGGAGACTTCTGAAGCACTCGCTTCTCGAGCTGTGATTCCCAGTGCACGGCGTTTTGCAAGGACGCTTTGCCTTGGCGTCCCGACAGTCGCCTTGGCCGCAATCAAGCTAGGTTTGGGTCAACACGTCGACTTCTTGGGAGAAGAAAATGAGATTTCAACGGCTGTAAGCGAACACGCACGAAGACGGGCTAGTTCGCTCGCAACACATTTCGGACCAAGCCGGGCTTCTTCGGCGTCCTATTCGAGTGTAGTTCTAGATCCTCCTTGGTATGATGATTGTCTTCACGAGATGATTCCGCTGGCGGCTTCTGCTTGCCAGCAAAACGGTACCGTTTTCGTGGTCGCTGCCCCATTCGGGTCGAGAAGATCGGCGATCGAACATCGCGCGAGTCTGATGTCCATTGCTGAACAGTGCGGTCTGGTTCTGGCAAAGCAAGTTCCAGCATTCGCGAGGTATCAGACCCCTTTCTTTGAAGCCAACGCTCTAAAGGCTGCTGGCTTAGCGGTGCCCGGAGACTGGAGGACGGCCGACTTGCTCGAGTTTCGAAAAGCCGGTGTAGGGAGCCGCTTGCCTTTGAAGGCTCGCACAAGGCCTCGCCCGTGGCACGAACTATCAGTTGGTCGGATGCGACTATTTGTAGACGTGTCCGAACCAGATGAACTTGGAGGTGATGTCACACTAAATAGCATCGTCGCAGGAGACGTGTTGCCTACAGTGAGCCGGCGCGACGAACGGAGGACTCGGGCAAACGTTTGGACGTCTGGCAACCGCATTTTTAAGTGCAACAGGCCAAATGAGTTAGTTGCTGCGCTCGAAGGAGACCTGTTGGCTCTTCCAGAATTTTACCATCACGATCCGTGTCGACCCTACCACCACAGAAATTTCCAACGATACGCTACGTTGAAGTTCCACCTTCAGAAGCTCTCCGCTAAAGAGCTGCAGGAAGAAAAGGAGCACTTTGGTGGGAACAGTGGCGCGGCGCGAAGAATTGCTTCACGAACTCAGGGCGAGGTTGCGTTCGCACAACTTTTGGGGTCCGCTCCTCGCAGAGATCCTTTCCAGCCGTTTGGACAGTAAGTTGCACGTGGCGATTTTTTCAGAACCATTTTTGTCGTTCCTCAAAGCTGGACAGAAAACAGTAGATACGCGCTTGTCCTCGGTGAGGTGCGCCCCCTACGGCCATGTATCCTCGGGTGACCTCGTTCTTGTGAAAGAAAACTCTGGGCCGATCACTGCAGTAACAAGAGTTTCGGATGCCGAGTATTTTGTTACTGCGCATCACTCGTTGGATGCAATTAGGGCCGATTATGGCAGTAGAATCTTGGCTGGAGATGATTTCTGGCGATCAAAACAGTACGCTAGGTTTGCTTCCGTTATTCACGTTGAGCAAACCACAGAGTTTGCACCGATCGAATTTGCGAAAACTGACAGACGAGGATGGGTCGCACTGGATGACGACCAGTTGGAGTTTGCTTTTTGACTGGCAAGGTAGTCCTCGCTTTTTCCGGGCAGATAGGCAGTGGCAAGAGTTCACTGGCAAAAGCAATCAGTGACGAGTTCGGTTTTCCCCGAATAAGCTTTGGTGGTTACGTCAGGCATTTGGTTCGACAGTCTGGCGGAGACGAGAGTGACAGAAAATCACTTCAAGACGAGGGCGAAAGACAGGTCAAAAAAGACCCAAGTGCGTTCCTATTGGCGACACTCGATTATCACGATGTAGACAATGCAAACTCCTTTGTTGTTGAAGGCTTGAGGCATACTTCGATCCTGAACGAGATGCGTAGGTTCTTCGGAACAGATCTTATCCACATTCATTTGGAGGCTGGCGATCAAATTGCCTTCGAGCGTGCGGTAGCACGCGGAGACGACCCAAAGGTCGTGGAGCGCGCTTTGCGACACACAGTCGAGGCCGACGTGGCGATAACGTTGCGCGAAGCCGCCGACTTGGTGCTTGCCGCTTCTGAGTCGCTATCGGAACTGACCGCGCAAATTATTCCGTTGGTAGAACCGAGAACCTGACGGACAAGTAAAGCAAGGAACGTGGACCTTCGTCGTTGCGACGTTGACCTTGCGGCTAACTCCCGTCCGTGAGTCTCGTAGAGCGTGATAGTCGTAGCAGATTGCTGCTGTCAGAAGTTCTCGATCCCAAGTATCGCTTTGATTTCTTTCGCACGTTCCGCCAACGGGGAGTTGGTCTGATAGACACTATCGATGAACCCTTGAGCCCATTGTAGCAGTTCATTCAGGCGCTCAGGTGGATCCGGTCGATAGGCTTTGTTGGCGTGGACGATATTGTTCCTGATCGTTCTAAGCTGTCTGTAGCAATTCTCGAATACCGACTTCTCTTGGTCGAACTCGATGTCCACATAGCGGTAGTCTTCGATGTTGCCGTCGTAGCGGCCAGGAATCCCGATCGCCTTTAACTCGTCAAACAGATCTCGTGGAAGGTCTGGTGGTACCTCGTGAAAGTGCTTGATTGCCCCCTCGAACGCCATCTCGTTCAATACCAAGCTAATGAGCTTGTGTTCTTGCTGGTTCATGTTGCCAGACTCCCACCGTATGCATTTTCTTACGCGCGTGCGCTCAGCGAAGCAACGTATTGGCGAGGTCGTTGACTTTCTTGATCAGACCGAAACGTACCATCAGTTCGCTGCCGACATGATTTCGATTTTGCAGTGAATGGCAGCGATGCGGACTGCGAATGCAGCATCTTGACCGGTTGGAGAACGGCAGAAATGGGGCCGTCACCGCCGCCCCAGCCTTCCCAACCGGGCCAGTTGCGCCAGCATCTGAGACCCGGCCCCCGGTGACCCAGTGCCGCTTGCCTGACCTGTCTGTCCCATGCCTTGCCGCACTGGCATCTGCTGCACACCAAAAAACTGCCGCGCCCTGAGGGCTGCGTATTCGGCGCCACTGGCACCGCCGATCAGATAGCGGTTGTAGGCCTGCTGGCTGCCCATTGCGGCGCGGGCGAAGCTGTAGCTTCCGCCAAGACCGCCGGAGAGGGCAGGCATCATGATGTTCCCGGAAATCGCGCGGACGATGAAGGGCGTGGCGATGATGAACCCCTTGGCCATCAGCACCATCATGAAGAAGGGAATGAGCGCGCCAATGTTGGAAGCGCCTTCCGGATCGCCGAGTTCGCCGATCAGGGCTGATGATACCCCGGTGATCGTTGCGAACACGCCGGCGACAACGATGGGGTAGAGCGCAAAGGAAACCAGTGCCGAAAGCCATCGCGCGAAGTAATCTTTGGTCACTTCGAAGAGGGTCAGGAAGATCATCACCGGGGCAATCCCAATCAGGAGCGCGATCATCAGTCGAGAGGCCACGAGAATGAAGGCGGCCAGCCCGCCGAGGATCGAAAGTAACAGCACCCCGACAATGTCGAGCATGGCACCTGCCATCCAGTTCAGCTCTGATCCGGCTGCATTGAGGTAGTCGCCGAGTTCCGCGATCAGCCGGTCAAACTCTTCGGCAAAGGTCCCAGAGGGGCCGGGGGTGCCGCCACCGACCGAGGCGACAAGCGCGCCCGCAATGCTGTCGATGCCGGCCAGGATAGCGGCGGAAAGCGCGTTGAACTGCACCCAGTTGGTAGAGAATATCCCGATCAGTCCGATCTTGACCGCGAGCCAGAAGGCCGTGCGGCCATCCATCGCTTTGTACTGGTAGATCATGTTCAGGAAGACGAGGATCACCACGAGCGTTGTTCCCAGGATGAGAAGCGTGCCGACCGTTGCCGCGACCGACCCGAACTGGGTTTCTGCGGCGGTGTCGAGATAGCCCTGGGAGGTTTCAACGAAATAGGTGACGACGCTCATAACGGGGCTACCCTACCAATTGCCTGCAGCTTCGCAGATGGCTTTGGCGGCAGGCCGGACGGCGCTGGCGCGGCGGTTGTAGGCGTCCGAGGCCTGCAGCATTTCCCAGCGTTCGTCACTGGCGTGGCGCTCACGAAACGCCCCCTCGGCATCGTCCCAAGATGGGAACCGGATCTCGCAAGCGCAGCTGCCAGTCTCTACGATGCGTTCAAGATTTTGGGCTCGGTAGATGTCTTGAACCAGCACGCGCTGATAGGCTTGGCGCAGGGGGATCTCCTGCATCCACACGGGTTCAGCGGGCCGTTCTGGACAGACGTCGAAACTGCTCTCGAGGGTCGGCACGAGATTGCGCTCAGCGAAGCCGGGTGCCGACGTCAGGCCCAGGACCAGCGCAGTCAGTACGAGGGTACAGCCCGCCTGCCTCATGCCGTGGCTCTGGCGGGTGTGGTCTCGCGCTTCAGGAAGACAGTGTGTCCCACATTGGCGAATTCCGAGGAGCTGATCGACACGACCTCCCAGCCTTCGGCCCCCTTGGCATTCAGGCTGGCCTGCATATCGGCAAGACTGGTCTTGCGGGTCATGGGAAAGCTGAGAATATCATATTCAAAGGTCTTCATTGGGAAGCTCCGATCTCGGTTGCGCCGGGGAGGTAGAATTCGGTAATGCCGCGCCGACCGTCGTGGCGGCCGGCCTGGATGATCACGTCGATGGAGTTCTCGATGTACTGGATCATGTCGGCATAGGTCATCGGGATCTCGGTCTTGAGGGCTGCGATCGCCAGACGCTGCACGGCCAGTTGCGGGGTTTCGGCATGAAGGGTGGTCATGGACCCGCCATGGCCGGTATTGATAGCCTCCAAGAAAGTCATGGCCTCCTTGCCGCGCACCTCGCCCAGGATGATCCGGTCGGGGCGCATGCGCAGCGTGGCAGTGAGCAGAACATCGGCGGTCTGGAATTCCGCGTCGCGGTTGGCAATCAGTGTTACGGCATTCGGCTGGGTCGGCAGAAGCTCGGCGGCTTCCTCGATGGTGACAATTCGTTCCTCAAAAGGGACGTGAGAGAGGATCTTGCGCGCAGCGACAGTCTTGCCGGTGGAGGTGCCGCCCGAGACGATCATGTTGAGCTTGTTCTCGACGCAGAAGGCCAGGGCATCGTCGATCACGCCTGCCGCCACGACCTCGCGTAGTTCCCGGGTTTTCTCGAGACGGAGTTCTTCGAGTTTGCGTTCCTTGCCATACAGGAAATCGAGCGCGATCCGATCGAGCGGCAGGCTTGAGAAAAACCGCAGGCTGATCGACATGGCCGAGAGCACGGCAGGTGGGGTGATGACCTGCGCCCGTATCGGTCTCCCCTTATAGGTGATCGAAACCGAGACGATGGGGCGGTCCTTACTCATCGTGGTGTTGGCGGAAGAGGCGATCTGGTTGCCGAGGTCTTTGACTTCTGTTGCGGTCAGCTTCTGGTCCAGTCTTCTCATGAAGTGATCGCCCTGGAATTCGCCCCAGCAGCTGCCATCGGGATTGATGCAGATCTCGATGACATCATCGCGGGCGGAAGCGTCGATCCGATCAAGCGAGGTCTGGAGATAGCTCAGCGACATGGGCTCAGAATATCTCCAGATCGCGGTCGACCATCACCGTCACGCGGGCCCCCTGGTCGACATAGATGACGGGGCCGATCGAAAGATAATCGCCAATCACGCTGTCCGTGGCATCGGCCAGATCATCGCCCACGTCTTCCAGAACATCCGCCGCGGTCTCATCCTGCACATTTGCAGCGGTGGCGCTTGGCGCGGCGGAGATCAGCGATATCAGTGCCGCCGAGCCGAAACGCTCATCGAAGCGTGTATCGACAAAGCCGGTCACGCCGGAGCGACCCAGCTCGTCACCCCCGAAGGAGCTGATCTGGATGGTTTGATTGTCAGGCAGGATGATCCGGTCCCAGGCGATGGTGACCCGGCGCTGCGCGATATCGACGCCAGAACGATACCGCCCGATGAGACGGGACCCGCGCGGGATCAGGAGGCGGGAGCCATCGAAACTGAACACGTCCTCGGAAACAACAGCACGGGTCTGGCCGGGCAGAGAGCTGTCGAGGGCGGTTTCCATGACGGCCTGGATCATCGTGCCCTGAATGATGGTGTTGGACGGATTGGCGATGACCTCTGCTTGCGTCACCGAGGTGGGCAGCGCGCCGTTCAATACAAAATCCGTCACCTCGCCAAAGGTGCGTTCGGTTAGGGCCGTCTCATTCGCGCCGGAGGTGCCGCCAAAGGCGATGGTGGGCGAGGTGATGCGGCGTTCCTGAAACGCGCGTTCCTCGGCCGCGCGGCGTTCGAGTTCCGCGAGCCGTCTTGCTTCTTCCTCGCGGCGCAACCGCTCTTCTTCCCGCGCGCGCAGCTCGTCCTCGGTGGGGCCGATGGGTGCCGGAAGGGGCCGGTTGGCCTCGAGTTGGGCCAGTTCAAGATCCATGCGGAGGCGCTCCAACGCGCGATCGCGCGCCGTGAGCTCATCGCGAAACTGCTGTTGCGCGGCTTCCGACGCAGCTTGCAGGGCGGCTATCTGCGCTGTCAGCGCATCAATGGCTTCAGCGGCTGCGGTATCTTCTTCAACCACGGGTTCGGGCGCATTGCGCAACTCCTCGATCTGGGCCTGAAGGGCGGCGAGCTGGGCCAAAAGCTCGGCGTTTGGTTCCACCGGGTCTGGTGCGACCAGAACGACTTCGGGCTCCGGTGGGGGGAGGGTTTCGATGGCGCCAAACCCGTCGCCTTCGTTCTGGAACACGTCCGGCGTGGCCGTGGGCAGGGCTTCCTCTTCCTCGGGTTGGGATAGGAGATAGAGCAGTGAACCACCCGCCCCGATCACGAGGACGACGACCAAAGCGAGCAGCGGCGAGCGCCGTGGGGCAGGAGGCGAACCTGCGCCCTTGCCTTGCTCGAGGGCGGCGAGGCGTTTCTCGAGGTCCGCGTTTCCGGTGTCGCTCATGATCCCACCCCCGCAGGCGGTGTGGCCTCGATGCACACCACCTCTTCTCCGATCCGCAGGACCCATTGCCTGTTCACCCCGGAGACCCGGATCACGCCGTGCTCGGTGGCTTGTGTGTTGACCGTCCGTTCTCGGCCATTGGCGTAGCGAAAGATTGCGGGCAACGGCGCGTTCCGCGGGAACTCGAAATACGTGAAGGTCCCGTCATCCCAGACGCGAGTCGGGGTGAACTCGGCGCGTGCACTGGCACCGTAATTGTAGTTCGGTGCTTGGGCGGCGATGGCACGCGTGGGCCGCGCATTGTCCTCAGGATAGCGGAACTGGACCACGTAGAAGGTCGGGCTGCGGGTCTCCTGGACGTTGAAGTAGTAGCTGCGGCGGTTGGTATAGACCGTGACATTGGTATGGACACCGCGCGCGACGGGCTTGATCGCGAAGGCCTGGCCGCCCGGCACGCCGTCGATCTCGAAGCCCTCCGTGTCGCCTGCGATGATCGAGCGGATGCTCTCGCCTTCCCCGAACTCGATCGTGGTCACATGGGTGAGCGAGACATTCAGTCGATAGACCTGACCTTCCTGGTAGGTGGCCAAGCGCACGCGGCTGTCATTGGGGCCACCGCGCGGGATGGCTTCGGCGAAGGCAAGGCCGGGCAAAAGGGCAAACAGCAAAAAGACAAAATGAGCTGGGAACAAACATGCGTTTCCGGAATGAAATGCGTCGCCAATACCCTGCCGCGCTGCGCGCTCTCGGGACATTGGCGACAAGGGATTTTGAATTGAATTCCAGAAACGCATTAGTTCTCCAATCTGTCGGAGCGGATGGAATATTCGAGGACCGTGAAGCCGAAGGGGTTCGTCCAGACCTCATCGATGGAGCGGCGGGTCTCGGGGCGGAACTCGAAGAGGAGCGTGGCGGTGAAAAGCCCGGTCTGAACGCCATTGATAGAGGTCAGGCGCTTGCGCAGGCGGACCGTGGCGCGGTTGGTGCCGATGCGATTGATGCTGAGGATTTCCACATCGAGCCGGGCATTGGGGCCATAGACCGTGGGCGGGTAGTTCTCGTTGGCACTGTTCCAGATCTGGCGCAACCCGCTCTCGGCCGCACCGTCCGAGCGGCGCAAGACGCTGCGGATGCGCAGATCGTTGTCGAGCTGGTTATAGACCTCGCGGTCAGTTACGTAGCGGAAGACTTCCGCCTCGATGATGGCCTGGTTGGCTGTGACCGAAGTTGCACCTACAGAGGCTTCGGGCAGGGCAAAGCCTGTCTCGGGATCGTAAGGAACAA
>Ga0256829_1002613_pt1 | contig 13246 bp, 9 predicted proteins | sample 131447metaG_FD_185979 | JGI IMG/M metagenome (GOLD analysis project Ga0256829, IMG submission 185979) | Hydrothermal vent microbial communities from Lau Basin, Pacific Ocean - 131-447 | ecosystem: Environmental > Aquatic > Marine > Hydrothermal vents | place: Pacific Ocean: Lau Basin | collected...
TTTTTTTCTATTCGAGAGGTGAGTGAACTATGTGGTGTTGAACCTCATGTTTTGCGTTATTGGGAAACCGAATTCAAGCATATTCGACCTGTGAAGAAAAGTGGAAACAGGCGCTTTTACCGTCATAGAGATGTTTATGCTGTATTACAAATTAAACATCTTTTATATGATTTAAATTTTACTATTCGGGGCGCTAAGAAGCGTTTAATGAGTGGTGATTTAAATGATATTGTAGAGCAGCAAGATGTTCAAACATCGTTGCGTATGATTCGTGAGGAATTAATATCTGCCCGTAATCTATTGGCAGAGTAATCACATTGAATAATCGGGGCGTAGCGCAGCCTGGTAGCGCACCACACTGGGGGTGTGGTGGTCGGAGGTTCAAATCCTCTCGTCCCGACCATGTGTCATCTTCTTATTTCACTTAGATTGGTCTGATATATGCATTCACTCTCATACGATCGACCTCGGCGTCGCATGGTAGAAGAACAACTCATTACTGCTGGCATTCAAGATGAGCGTGTTTTACAAGCGATGTCTATTGTTCCAAGACATTTATTTGTTGATGCTGCATTACGTGCACATGCTTATCAAGATTCATCCTTACCTATCGGTGAAGGTCAAACTATTTCCCAACCTTATATGGTTGCAAAAATGTCTGAATTGCTTTTATTGCAAGGGCATGAACGAGTTTTAGAAATTGGTACAGGTTGCGGCTATCAAACCGCTGTATTATCTCGTTTATGTAAGCGTGTTTATAGTATTGAGCGCATTGAAAGCTTGCATGAAAAGGCACGCAGTAATTTGCGACGTGCGCAACATGCCAATGTGATGCTAAAATGTGGGGATGGATTGCTCGGTTGGGAGGAATATGCCCCCTTTGACGCAGTCATTGTAACTGCGGGAGGATTTGCCTCTGATATATGGTTAGAGCAACTCAAAGTGGGTGGTATATTGCTGATGCCAGAAGGCAATGAAAAAAAACATCAACTTGTACGTCGCTTGAAGTTACAAGATGGTATTGAAGAAACATATTTTGATGCATGTACATTTGTACCATTATTAGAAGGAGAATTGCGGCGTTGATGAAACTTTTAGTAGAGAAAAAATCAGTTTCATGGTTGCGTAGAGCTTACCATTGGACGCTGGCATGGGCTGAGCATCCGCAAGCACAGTGGGCATTGTTTTTTATAGCCATGATTGAAGCGAGTGTTTTTCCTATCCCGCCAGATATTCTTTTGTTGGCTTTGGCTTTGGGTCGGTCTGATTTAAGTTTGCGATTTGCTGCGATTTGTACAGCAGGTTCAACTGTAGGAGCAAGCTTAGGTTATATGATTGGTATGCTTTTATTTGTGAGTGTTGCAGAACCGGTGTTACAGTTTTATGGTGCAATGGAGCAGTTCCATCATGTTGAAATATGGTTTTCGCAATGGGGGCTTGGGCTTGTTTTAATTGCAGGATTTACACCCATTCCATTTAAAATTATTACGATTGCAGCAGGAGCTTTGGGTTTACCTTTTGTAGGTTTTATTTTTGCGGCATTGTTATCACGTGGAGCCAGATTCTTTTTAGAGGGAAGTCTTTTACGTTGGGGTGGCGAGCGTTTGAGAATATGGGTTGAAGATTATTTTGAGTGGATTACGTTGGTTGTGGGACTATTGGTTGTGGTAGGTTTTGTGGGATTATGGCTACTACAATAAAATATATTTTAGTATTGTCTATACTATTACTTTCAGGTTGTTTTAAAACAGAGCTTCCTGTCTATCCACATAGTAGCTATAAAAAACATACATCACACCATCATGGTGTTTATACGGTGCATGCTGGTGATACATTATATAGTATTGGTAGGCGTTTTGGTATTTCTTATAAAACTTTAGCGCGCAATAATCACATTCGTTATCCCTATACGATTTACAAGGGACAAAAGATTTATTTGAGAGGCGTAGCTCCACGCTCACATGCTTTACCTGTTGCGAAAAAGCAATACAGAAAAACGCATGTGAAAACGAAAAGTAAAAAATCTTATCATGCAAAAAGAAATTATGCCAAAAGTGGTCGTATTCCGCATTTGAGATGGCCTGTTCATGGTGTGGTGACCAGTCCGTTTGGGAGAAGAGGCAGTCGTATGCACGATGGCATTGATATTGGTGTCAAAGAAGGTACGCCAGTTCATGCAGCCGCCGCCGGAGAGGTGGTATATGCTGACCATAGGTTATCTGGTTATGGCAATCTTATTATTATTCGACATAGTCATGATTTATTTACTGCCTATGCGCACAATCAACGCAACCTTGTACGCAAAGGTATGAAAGTGAAGGCTGGTGATGTTATTTCAAAAGTTGGGCATACAGGTCGTGCAACGGGTCCACATTTACATTTTGAAGTTAGGCGAGGTCCTACACCTGTTGATCCTCTCGTTTATTTACCAAAAAAATAGTAGCATTTTTATGCGATATACGATAATATAACTGCTCACTACCTTACTCAATAAGGTAGGTTACTTATCGGAGTAACTCCATGGATGGAGGAAAAGATGAATAAAAAACGCAGTGTTGAACCCATGACCATCTATATGCGTGATATATCGTATTACCCACTATTAACAGCCCAAGAAGAAATTGAGTTATCCAAACGTATTGCCAAGGGTGATGAGCAAGCTAGACAAAAGATGATTAATGCCAATCTTCGCTTGGTGGTAAAAATTGCTAGGCGTTATCGTCATCATGATCTTTCTTTGGCTGATTTGATTGAGGAAGGTAATATAGGTTTGATGCGAGCGGTTGAGAAATTTGATAGTGCACATGGGTGTCGATTTTCAACATATGCTACATGGTGGATACGTCAATCTATAGAGCGTGCCATGATGAACCAAGGGCGAACCATTCGTTTACCCGTACATATTGGAAAAGAATATAATGCTATGTTGCGTTCTACGAATCATTTGCGGAATATTTTAGGTTATGAGCCGAATGAGAATGAAATTGCTGTTCATATGGGTAAAAATACAGCTAGAATTCATACTCTACTCAATGCTGCTGTACGCACAGAAAGTGCCGATAGTCAATTGTATGACGATGGCGAACTAACATTATATGATATTACAGAAGATAAATCTGCACAGTCACCAAGTGAGCATTTAGATACCTCTATTCGCAATGACTTACTTCATGATTGGATAAAAAAATTGGGACGAAAAGAACAAGAGGTGGTACGTTTGCGCTATGGGCTAGAAGGGCACAATGATGCGTGGACTTTAGAGGCAATTGGTCAGCATATGGGTGTAACACGTGAAAGAATTCGTCAAATACAGGTGTCTGCATTGAAAAAACTACGAGTACTTATGGATGACGATCAGGTAGGATTGGAGGAAGTGATTTAAATGTCTGCTAATGCGGTTAATTTACGCGATTTTATCAGAGATATTCCTGATTATCCCAAGCCTGGAATTAATTTTAAAGATATAACGCCTTTATTGGCAGATAGTGATGCTTTTGGAGCCTGTGTATCGGAGTTGGCATGCTATATACCCAGTGATACGAATTTTATTGTCGGTATAGAATCACGAGGCTTTCTATTCGGTGCGGCATTGGCGCAATTAACAGGCTTGGGTTTTATCCCTGTAAGAAAGCCAGGCAAACTTCCTGCCGATGTGCATGCTATAGAATATGAGCTTGAATATGGTATGGATAGGTTGGAAATACATCGTGATGCATTATCAAAAGGTCAAAAGGTTGTTGTGGTTGATGATTTATTAGCCACTGGCGGCACTGCGAAAGCAACCATTGATTTGGTGGAACAGTTAGGTGCGGAAGTTGCAGCTTGTCTATTTGTCATTGAACTCTCTTTTTTAAATGGACGTGAACGTTTAAATCATACACCCATCCATCATCTATTGGCGTATTAAATTTTAATCGATTAGATTTGCGCTTTTTATCGTTTTCCTTGATATATTTTAGCCCTCGTAGCTCAGATGGATAGAGCGACCGCCTCCTAAGCGGTAGGCCACAGGTTCGACTCCTGTCGAGGGCACCAGTCAATATGGGTATATGCTGGATGATGTTTTTGTGCTACCGATTGAATATCAAAGTTTAAGAAAATAAAGCCATTTCAAAAGGTGGTTTTTTGTCCTATCTTACGCTATATAAATTAAGTTGTGCGGAAGGTGAACGGGTTGAACGCAGTTGAGATTGAAGAAGCAATATCGCAATTAGCTGAGCAAGATTTTGATTATGATGGGTTCCCTTTTGCATTCTTGGAAGCATTTGGCAACAAAAAGACCACAATTAAGCGATTAAAGAGTGGCACTGCCAACAAATCGGATATGGATAATGGTGTGCTACAATATAACAATATTCATATGGCGACTTGCCCAGTTGGTGCGGTAAAACAAACGCTGGATATACTTCGAGAAAGCCCCGCAACCAAGAAACAAAAAGCAAAGTTTATTCTGGCAACCGATGGCGAGGATTTTCAGGCGGAAGATATAGCCAGTGGTGAAATTATTGCCTGCGATTACAAAGACTTTCCCAATCACTTTGGCTTTTTTCTTCCTTTGGCGGGGATTAGTACGGTCAAGCAGATTCGTGAAAGCTCATTTGATATTCGAGCAACCAGCCGCTTAAACAAGCTTTATATTGAATTGCTGCAAAACAACCCAGACTGGAGCGGCTCTGAACATCGCCATGATATGAATCATTTTATGGCGCGGTTGATTTTCTGTTTTTTTGCAGAGGATACCGATATTTTTAACGATGGTGACCTTTTTACTGGTACAGTGGAAAAGATGAGTGCCAGAGATGCTTCCGACACGCATGAAATTATTAGCGAAATCTTTCGCGCTATGAACACCAAAAAAACTGAGCGTTCTTCTCAAAACATCAAGCGCTGGACAGACGGTTTCCCTTATGTAAATGGTGGCCTGTTTTCTGGAAGCACTGAAGTACCAACATTCACCAAAATCGCCCGCTCCTATTTGCTGCATGTTGGCTCGCTGGACTGGAAGCAAATCAACCCTGATATTTTTGGTTCCATGATTCAGGCGGTTGCCGATGATGAAGAGCGTGGTGCATTGGGTATGCATTACACCAGCGTTCCGAATATCTTGAAGGTATTAAATCCCCTCTTTCTTGATAATTTAAAAGCAGAGCTTGAAAAAGCAGGCGATAATCCCCGCAAGCTGCTCAACCTTCGCAAGCGCATCACCAAAATACGCGTATTTGACCCAGCCTGCGGCTCAGGGAACTTTTTGGTGATTGCCTATAAACAAATGCGAGAGATTGAGGCGGAGATTAACAAGCGGCGTGGCGAACCCAAGCGGCTAAGCGATATTCCTTTGACCAATTTCAGGGGCATTGAGCTGCGCGATTTTTCTGCTGAAATCGCCCGCCTTGCCCTGATTATTGCCGAATACCAGTGCGATGTAATTTATTGCGGGCAGAAGTTAGCGCTAGCTGAATTTTTGCCACTCAATGCAGAAAACTGGATTACGCAAGGCAATGCCCTACGTATGGATTGGCTCTCTATTTGCCCACCCACAGGTACAGGCGTAAAACTCCGTAGTGATGATCTTTTTAGCACGCCACTTAAACAAGCAGAAATTGATTTTGAGAATGAAGGTGGCGAAACTTATATTTGTGGTAATCCACCTTATTTGGGACGAAAGTATCAGTCAGATGAGCAAAAAGAGGAACTAAAAAATGTTTTTGCAGGCAAAACAAAAGATACTCTTTCACTAGATTATGTGTCTGGATGGTTTATGAAAGCAGCTAATTTTATGGATTACACAGAGGCTTCGGCAGCTTTTGTAAGTACAAACTCTATATGCCAAGGTATTCAAGTATCTGCAATGTGGCCAGTTCTTTTTAATAAAGAGGTATCAATTGATTTTGCATATCAATCTTTTAAATGGTCAAATTTAGCTAGTCATAATGCAGGCGTTACAGTGTCTATTATTGGGTTAACAAAGAATAAGACCACTCGAAAGCTCTTCTCTTTAGATAGTGAAGGTGAGATAACAGCAAAAGAAACTAATAATATAAATGCTTATTTGGTTGCGGCTCCAAATGTGTTTGTATCTCAAAAAAGCAAGGTTCCAGATGAAAGAACCCCAATGCAGTTTGGCAACCACCCTTATTATGCAAACGATTTGATGCTTACACCGTCAGAAGCTAGGTTGTTAATTAACCATTGTGATGATGTGATAAGTTTTATTAGACCGCTATACGGCTCAAAAGAACTAATTTCAGGAAGACCAAGAGCTTGTATATGGATTACTGAAGAAAAAAAAGAACAGGCTCAACAACTACCAGAAATATGGCAGCGTGTAGAAAAAGTAAGGCTGGTCAGAAAAGAAAAAACGAAAGACAAGCAAGCTCAAAAGTTAGCAGCAACCCCTTATAAATTTCGAGACCAATATGAGGCAAGGAACCAACTCCTTGTGGTTCCAATTGTAAGCTCTGAAAACAGGGAGTACCTGCCTGTTGGTGTAGTTACTAGCAGTGCTATAGTGCATAATAAGGCTTTTGCTCTTTATGATGCGCCATTATGGAATATGGCACTGATTGCTTCTCGTTTGCATTGGGTCTGGATTGGTACGGTATGTGTTCGTATGAGAACCGACTTTTCTTATTCCAATACACTTGGCTGGAACACCTTTCCCGTGCCTAAGCTGACCGAAAAAAATAAAGCCGATTTAACCCGTTGCGCCGAAGATATTTTATTGGCGCGGGAGCATCATTTTCCCGCCACCATTGCCGACCTCTACAAACCCGATGCCATACCCGAAGATTTGCGCCGCGCCCATGAGCGCAATGATGAAGTGCTGGAACGCATTTATATCGGTCGCAAATTCAAAAATGATACCGAACGCCTCGAAAAACTCTTTGATCTCTATACCAAAATGACTACTAAAAATTAAAAGGAGGTGAATATGATTGTTAAGAAAAAGAAACAGCTAACTGTTCAGGATAAAACCATCAATGTGCATGATTTTGATGGTGAAGATTATATTTGCCTCACTGATATGGTGCGTGGGGAAGAAGGCTCCGATCATATCAAAAATTGGATGCGAAACCGTAACACCGTGGAATTTCTTGGTTTATGGGAGTCTATGAATAATCCAGATTTTAAAGGTGTCGAATTCGACACCTTTAGAAAAGAAGCAGGCTTAAACAGTTTTACGCTGACACCCAAGAAATGGATTGAGGCTACGCATGCGAAAGGTGTCATCTCCAAAGCTGGACGTTACGGTGGCACTTATGCGCATAAAGACATCGCCTTTGAATTTGGAACATGGATTAGCCCTGCATTTAAATTATACCTTATTAAAGATTATCAACGCTTAAAAGAGCTGGAAAGTAACCAGCATAATCTTGAATGGAATGTAAAGCGTACACTTAGTAAAACAAATTACACACTGCAAACCAATGCGATTAAAGAGCATATTATTCCTGTATCTAAGTCGTGGAACAAAAAGTTAGAATATGCCAATGAGGCAGACCTGCTTAATGTGGTTATTTTTGGTTGTACAGCTAAAGAGTGGAAGTTGGCTCATCCTGAAAGAGATAAAGCGGGTGAAAATGTAAGGGACTCAGCCAGTATTAATGAGTTAAATGTGCTGTCAAATATTGAAAGTAAAAATGCAGAAATGATACGTGAAGGACTTGCCAAAGAAGCGCGTTTCCTCAAGTTGCAAGAATTAGCAGCATGGCAATTAAAGGCACTTGATGAAATAAATGCTATCAAATCAGTCAAAAAAACATCTGATGATATTTATCTGACTGAGAGCAAAAATACGGGGAATAAATAAAATGACAAATATCAATACAGTACCATCCGTATCCGTAAATTATGCCACCAATGGCAATTCGACCAAATCCAATGAGTTGGGCATGCGCATGATGCAAGAGCGCGCTTATGAAAAGCGTGGTGAGCAATACCTTCTGATTAAATCTCCTCCTGCATCGGGAAAAAGCCGTGCCTTGATGTTTATCGCACTGGATAAGTTACATCATCAAGGTGTTAATAAAGCTATTATTACCGTGCCAGAGAAATCTATCGGTGCTAGTTTTAGTGATGAAGAGCTTACTAAATATGGTTTCTATTATGATTGGCATGTTGAGCCGCAATGGAACCTTTGTAATGCACCTGGTGGTGATAATGGTGGTAAGGTCAGTTCTGTAAAGGTATTTCTGGAAAGTGATGACCCAGTGCTGGTGTGTACCCATGCTACGTTTCGTTTTGCTGTTGATAAGTTTGGTGTTGAAGCCTTTGATGGCTGCTTGATTGCCATAGATGAGTTTCATCATGTTAGTGCCAACCCTGACAATAAACTTGGCACACATTTGGCGCAGTTTATGGCGCGTGATAAAGCGCATATTGTGGCAATGACAGGCTCTTATTTTCGTGGTGATGCTGAGGCTGTGATGATGCCTGAAGATGAAGCGAAGTTTGAGACAGTCACATACACTTATTATGAGCAGCTTAATGGCTATGAATATTTGAAAAGGCTGGATATTGGTTATTATTTTTATCCAGGTTCATACCTCGAAAAAATCACGGATGTTTTGGATGCGAACTTAAAAACTATTCTGCATATACCCAATGTCAATTCACGAGAAAGTACCCAGCGAGGGAAAACCACTGAAGTTAGCGAAATCATGGATACTTTGGGCACATGGAAAGGAAAAGATCCAGATACGGGCTTTGATCTTGTGGAACGGGCTGATGGGAAAATATTGAAAATTGCTGACCTTGTGGATGATGGTCCTGATCGACACGCTAAAGTTTTATCGTCTTTAAAGGACCCTGCACAAAAAAACAATCGCGACCATGTGGACATCATCATTGCACTGGGCATGGCCAAGGAAGGGTTTGACTGGATTTGGTGTGAACATGCGTTGACGGTAGGTTATCGCTCTAGCTTGACTGAAATTATTCAAATCATAGGTCGCGCAACACGCGATGCAAAAGGTAAAACGCATACACGCTTTACCAATCTTATTGCTGAGCCAGATGCTTCGGAAGAAGCAGTGACTGATGCAGTGAATGATGCAGTGAATGATACACTCAAAGCCATAGCTGCCAGCTTGCTGATGGAGCAGGTGTTAGCACCGAGGTTCAATTTTACCATTAAGCGGGAAGGCAGTGGGGCAGTAGATGGATATAATTATGGTGAAGGTGGATACGATCCCAATAAGACCAATGTCGGCGTAAATGAAGAAACGGGGCAATTTCAAATTGAAATCAAAGGTTTAGCTGAACCGAAAAGTGAAAGTGCTACGCGCATTTGCCAAGAAGATTTAAATGAGGTAATCACTGCATTTGTGCAGGATAAAACTGCTTTGGAACGAGGGCTTTTTGATGAAGAAATGGTTCCAGAAGAATTGACACAAGTGCGGATGGGTAAAATTATTAAGGATAAATACCCTGAACTGGATGCTGAAGATCAAGAAGCTGTGCGCCAACATGCAGTTGCTGCGCTGAACCTCACGCAACAAGCAAAGCAGGTACTGAATTCAGGTCAGTTATCAGAGGATGTAGGCAATACGGCACTGATTGATGGGGTACGCAAATTTGCTATGGATGTGCGTGATTTGGATATTGATTTGATTGATCGCATTAATCCATTTGGTGAGGCTTATGCGATTCTGGCCAAGGCAATGAATGAGGATAGCTTGAAACAGGTGGCTGCTGTGATTGCAGGTAAGCGCACGAAGTTATCTATAGAAGAAGCCAGAGAGCTGGCTAAGCTAGCTCTGAAATTTAAGCAAGAGCGAGGTAGATTGCCATCGGTAACTGCGGCTGATCCATGGGAGCAAAAAATGGCAGAAGGTGTAGCGTTTCTTGCTCGAATGAAGGCTGAAGCTGCCAATGGCTAAGTCTATATTTACTGAAGATGATGATGCTCTACTGGCAGAGCTTGGTGTTGAGGCGGATGCAAAAAAGGTAATTACTCGAACGCCTAAGGAAGAGAGGATTATCGCGGGCTTTGAAGAGATTGAACGCTTTGTAAAAGAGCATGGTTATGTGCCGCGGCATGGTGAAGATAAGGATATATTTGAACGATTATATGCGGTTAGGCTCGATAAGATTCGCACATCAACCGAGTGCAGAGAAATATTGGATGAATTGGATACCCTTGGGTTGCTTGATACAGAGTCTGAAACCATTCAATTACCTGATGATATTGATGATGACACATTGCTTGCTGAGCTTGGTGTTCAGACTGAAGAAACGAGTGATATTACAAAGTTGAGATATGTTAGAACACGTGTGGAGAAACGAGCTGCTGAAGAAATTGCAAGACGCGATGTGTGTCATGATTTCAAAAAGTTTAAGCCATTGTTTGAGCAGGTAAAACAAGATATTACTGAAAATATTAGAGCTACTTTTACCATACGAAAAGATGCAGGTTTCTTAAAGACAGATATCAAGAAGGGCGATTTTTTTATTGTTGATGGGCAAACTTTATATATTGCTGAAGTAGGGCAACCAATTAAAGCACCCAATGGTGAATATGATGCGCGACTACGTGTTATTTATTCCAATGGTACAGAGAGTAATATTTTGCTTCGTTCCATTCAGCGTGCAATATATAAAGATATAACCAGCAGAAAAATTAGTGACCCAAGTGCTGGTCCACTATTTTCCTACAAACAGGAAAAAGATGATATAGAAAGTGGTACTATCTACATACTTCGTAGTAAATCAAATCATCCTGTAATCTCTGAAAAGCGAGAGATTCTTCATAAGATTGGGGTGACAAGTGGTAGTGTCGAGAAACGTATTTCCAGTGCCAATACTGATCCAACATTTCTTATGGCAGATGTTGAAGTTGTGGCAACTTACGAGCTTTTTAATATCAACCGCACCAAGCTTGAGAATCTTATCCATAAGTTTTTTAGTTCAGTTAAGCTTGATATTCAAATTAATGACCGTTTTGGTCATTCTGTAGTTCCTAGGGAATGGTTCTTAGTTCCATTGTTTATTATTGATGAAGTAGTAGAAAAAATAAGGAATGGGACAATTAGCGAATATACTTATGACAACGAAGCGGCATCATTAGTAAAAAGAAGAACATAATTTTCAAAAGTGGTATTAATGAATACAGGGTGTTTTAAAAAGCAGTATAACGGCACTTACACCAATAAACGACGGTATATTTTTTTGTGCAAACATCTTATTTATATCAGTATGTTAAGGAAATATTTTAAGTTCTGTCGAGGGCACTATACAGGAATCATAAGGCATAAGTTGCTCAATCAAGCCATTTTACTTTCTATGCATGGGGCAGAGTACTTGACCGTACATCCCGTGGTATTAGCACGCTGGTGGCTTGGGTTGTTTTAGTAGCTTGATGGCTTGCTGAACTCCTATATACTCCGTGATGCTTAGAAACTCTGATGAACAAAGGATGTCAAGATAGTTCATTCGATGATAATCAAGCGTTAAAATTTCATAATTTGTACTTACAAACCAATGGCACATGAGAATGTGTGGGAGATGATATGGACGAAATGTTAAATCCAGCGGCACCTGTTCTGATTGAAGAGGAGATGAAACGCTCGTATTTGGATTATGCGATGAGTGTGATTATTGGGCGAGCTCTGCCTGATGCGCGTGATGGATTGAAACCTGTACATCGCCGTATTTTATATGCCATGCAAGATTTGGGTTGTACCCATGATAAACCCTATAAGAAATCAGCGCGCGTTGTGGGTGATGTGATTGGTAAATACCATCCTCATGGTGATACAGCTGTGTATGATGCTTTGGTTCGTATGGCGCAAGAATGGAGTATGCGTCATGTATTGGTAGATGGGCAGGGCAACTTTGGTTCTGTGGATGGGGATTCGCCTGCGGCCATGCGTTACACCGAATCGCGCATGTCAAAATTGGCATCTGAATTATTGGCTGATATTGATAAAGATACTGTTGATTTTGGCCCCAACTATGATGACTCCTTATCTGAACCTAAGGTATTACCAGCCAAGTTTCCCTGTTTACTCGTTAACGGTTCACAAGGTATTGCTGTGGGCATGGCAACCAATATTCCACCACATAACTTGGGTGAAAGTATTGATGCCACGATTGCGCTGATTAAGAATCCAGAGGCAGATGATGATGAATTAATGCAAATCATGCCTGGCCCTGATTTTCCAACAGGCGGTTTTATTTATGGGCGTAAAGGTATGCGGGATGCATTTATTTCTGGTCGTGGTTCGGTCACCATGCGAGCCAAAGCAACTGTAGAAACTCACTCTAGAACCAAACGTTCAGCATTGATTATTTCTGAGCTTCCCTATCAAGTTAATAAAGCAAAATTGATTGAGAATATTGCACACTTGGTGCGAGATAAGAAACTGGAAGGTATTTCTGATTTACGCGATGAATCTGATCGCGATGGTATGCGTATTTATATTGAATTGAAACGCAATGAGATTCCAGAAGTCATCTTAAATAATTTGTATAAGCATACACAGCTACAATGTAATTTTAGCTGTAATATGCTTTCTTTGGTGGATGGTCAGCCGAAATTATGCGGTGTGCGTGAATTGTTATTGCACTTTATTGATCATCGCCGTCAGGTTGTCACACGTCGTTGTTTGTTCGATTTAAATAAAGCTGAAGCACGCGCACATATTTTAGAAGGCTTGTTGATTGCATTGGATAATATTGATGCAGTAATTAAGTTGATTCGAGCCAGCCAAACGGGTGCAGAAGCCAAAGCGGGTTTGATGGATAAATTTGGTTTGTCCGATAAACAAGCACAAGCCATTCTAGATATGCGTTTACAGCGTTTAACAGGTTTGGAATATGATAAGATTAAGGCGGAATATGCAGAAGTTGAGGCGTTGATTTCTCGATTAAAAGCGATTCTAGCAGATGAAAATCTGTTGATGGAAGTGATTCGTGAAGAGTTAGAAGAGGTTCGGGATAAATTTGCCAATCCGCGTCGCACAGAAATTATGGATGAAACCGCTGAACTATCGGTTGAAGATTTGATTACTGAAGAAGATATGATTGTTACGATTTCTAATGAGGGTTATATCAAACGTAATGCAACATCTTTATATCGTGCTCAACGCCGAGGGGGTAAAGGCAAAACTGCAATGACCACCAAAGAAGAAGATTTTGTAACACAACTGATGGTGGCATCCACGCATGATTATCTCTTGTTCTTCTCTGATAAAGGGCGCGTGTTTCGTAAGAAAGTATACGAAATCCCTCAAGCAGGTCGAGC
>Ga0256829_1002614_pt1 | contig 13245 bp, 11 predicted proteins | sample 131447metaG_FD_185979 | JGI IMG/M metagenome (GOLD analysis project Ga0256829, IMG submission 185979) | Hydrothermal vent microbial communities from Lau Basin, Pacific Ocean - 131-447 | ecosystem: Environmental > Aquatic > Marine > Hydrothermal vents | place: Pacific Ocean: Lau Basin | collected...
TGGGGATTTGAGAGTAGGTTAAAGTTGCTTGCAGATTTTGTTAAATATAGAAATGATTATATCAAATGGGGATTTGAGAGTAGGTTAAAGTACTTTACGACCTCGTTTCGTAACACCTTCCATTATATCAAATGGGGATTTGAGAGTAGGTTAAAGTTGTTCAACATCTACTATATAAGTGAGCTCAATTATATCAAATGGGGATTTGAGAGTAGGTTAAAGTCAACTGTTAGCCATAGAGTTATTGCAGAGGATTATATCAAATGGGGATTTGAGAGTAGGTTAAAGTATCATTTGTCTACCCAATAAGTAACACTTTATTATATCAAATGGGGATTTGAGAGTAGGTTAAAGTTTCTAAGCCTCTTTCCATGGCATCTGAAATATTATATCAAATGGGGATTTGAGAGTAGGTTAAAGTACTAGAAGTGGAGCATATAACAGATGTAATATTATATCAAATGGGGATTTGAGAGTAGGTTAAAGTTATAGATACATCTTTTTCAAATGATTTTTAATTATATCAAATGGGGATTTGAGAGTAGGTTAAAGTAAAATGTTATAAACACTTGACATTAATAACATTATATCAAATGGGGATTTGAGAGTAGGTTAAAGTTACACGGCTATAGCCCTAAACAAGTTCATTATTATATCAAATGGGGATTTGAGAGTAGGTTAAAGTTTGCTTGGCTTCTTCGGCTCTATCTTCGGCATTATATCAAATGGGGATTTGAGAGTAGGTTAAAGTTACTCTCTACTGTACTCTACTCCATATTTATTATATCAAATGGGGATTTGAGAGTAGGTTAAAGTTGTATAGGTAAAGGCACACGAGTCAGAGTATTATATCAAATGGGGATTTGAGAGTAGGTTAAAGTAGCAAACGATTTATATTTGCATTGATACTAATTATATCAAATGGGGATTTGAGAGTAGGTTAAAGTCATACTTTAGTTTCTCAAGACGTGTATTTTATTATATCAAATGGGGATTTGAGAGTAGGTTAAAGTTCTATCTTCTTATTAATTCTGGAGTAATTAATTATATCAAATGGGGATTTGAGAGTAGGTTAAAGTAACTATAGACTCTAATCTTCAAAAAAAATAATTATATCAAATGGGGATTTGAGAGTAGGTTAAAGTGTAGTGTTCTCTTAGTATTTTTCTTATTAAATTATATCAAATGGGGATTTGAGAGTAGGTTAAAGTATCGTCTCGTTGATTATCAAGGATTTTTAATTATATCAAATGGGGATTTGAGAGTAGGTTAAAGTTTCAAACCATTTTAAAGCTTTAGATATGTCATTATATCAAATGGGGATTTGAGAGTAGGTTAAAGTTTTGGTCTTTCCCGTCAATTCTGCCCATTCATTATATCAAATGGGGATTTGAGAGTAGGTTAAAGTAACTCATATTGTGTATAGTTGCCGTTGTCGATTATATCAAATGGGGATTTGAGAGTAGGTTAAAGTAGATGAAGCTGACATCATCTTTGTGGGTGAGATTATATCAAATGGGGATTTGAGAGTAGGTTAAAGTTGAACCGTTCTTGCCCTCTGCTTGGTCAAATTATATCAAATGGGGATTTGAGAGTAGGTTAAAGTCTATTTGCATGATACACTCACGAAATCATCATTATATCAAATGGGGATTTGAGAGTAGGTTAAAGTTTATGGGGTTAGCGTACAAAAATAAAAAAGATTATATCAAATGGGGATTTGAGAGTAGGTTAAAGTCAAAGAAAGGACTTGTTAGATCGATAGACAATTATATCAAATGGGGATTTGAGAGTAGGTTAAAGTTAGGGGTATTAATGATATGGTCATTAATCAATTATATCAAATGGGGATTTGAGAGTAGGTTAAAGTCCGTTTGTATCTAATGCTCTTACTCTCATAATTATATCAAATGGGGATTTGAGAGTAGGTTAAAGTCAAAATTCTACAGGTGCAGCAGGCTCAAGCATTATATCAAATGGGGATTTGAGAGTAGGTTAAAGTTGCACCTCTTTTTGCATCACTTGCTTTGTTTATTATATCAAATGGGGATTTGAGAGTAGGTTAAAGTTAGTGATTACTTTAACTGGCAATGACGTTTATTATATCAAATGGGGATTTGAGAGTAGGTTAAAGTCTCAATATTATCACAAATAGAAGAACTTTGATTATATCAAATGGGGATTTGAGAGTAGGTTAAAGTTCTTGCTTACCAAGCTTCTTAGGAATTGAAATTATATCAAATGGGGATTTGAGAGTAGGTTAAAGTTTAGAAACTATAAACATTTTAACTTTCTTTATTATATCAAATGGGGATTTGAGAGTAGGTTAAAGTCAGAGTTGTTTGTTCGTGTATTCAACGCTAATTATATCAAATGGGGATTTGAGAGTAGGTTAAAGTCTGCTGTTATTGGAATTCGTATTATCAAAATTATATCAAATGGGGATTTGAGAGTAGGTTAAAGTTTTGAAAATATTTATAATTTGATTAATCTATTATATCAAATGGGGATTTGAGAGTAGGTTAAAGTAATATTTTTAAATTCATCTTTAAGATGCTATTATATCAAATGGGGATTTGAGAGTAGGTTAAAGTACAGGCGCTACCACAACGTTGAAACAAGTATTATATCAAATGGGGATTTGAGAGTAGGTTAAAGTCTATATTCTTTTTTACGTCGCGGTGTGTAATTATATCAAATGGGGATTTGAGAGTAGGTTAAAGTACCTTAATGCTTCTTATTCTGTTGCTCTTTATTATATCAAATGGGGATTTGAGAGTAGGTTAAAGTGATTATCTAATATATTATCATAAGAGGAACATTATATCAAATGGGGATTTGAGAGTAGGTTAAAGTGTAAGTATGATATATAGTATAGATGCCATAATTATATCAAATGGGGATTTGAGAGTAGGTTAAAGTTCTGCGTCGCGGTGTGTAATTGTTTCACGTATTATATCAAATGGGGATTTGAGAGTAGGTTAAAGTGATAAGTTTAACTATTACGTAAAGGAGTGTATTATATCAAATGGGGATTTGAGAGTAGGTTAAAGTAGTATAGTACAAGAATTAATAAAAAGACTGGATTATATCAAATGGGGATTTGAGAGTAGGTTAAAGTGTAAGTATGATATATAGTATAGATGCCATAATTATATCAAATGGGGATTTGAGAGTAGGTTAAAGTATAAGATTGATTTTTTTCCACTACTTTCATATTATATCAAATGGGGATTTGAGAGTAGGTTAAAGTTAAAATCTTTTTTCATATTAGTGTAAGGCTATTATATCAAATGGGGATTTGAGAGTAGGTTAAAGTGCGTGGACAATCATTCCACCACTCACGAGTATTATATCAAATGGGGATTTGAGAGTAGGTTAAAGTCAATATTATTTAAGTTTGTTTTTATAATAAATTATATCAAATGGGGATTTGAGAGTAGGTTAAAGTAGGGGAAGAAATTGAAGTAAGATAAGTAGATTATATCAAATGGGGATTTGAGAGTAGGTTAAAGTTTATCAATTCTCGTCATAGGAAGAAAAATAATTATATCAAATGGGGATTTGAGAGTAGGTTAAAGTTCTATTAATGTAGATATATTAACAGACTTTATTATATCAAATGGGGATTTGAGAGTAGGTTAAAGTCAATGATAGGAAGAGTAGACAAAACAGGTAATTATATCAAATGGGGATTTGAGAGTAGGTTAAAGTTTAAAATTCTTAATGATGATAAAAAAGTATATTATATCAAATGGGGATTTGAGAGTAGGTTAAAGTTTAATATGGGTGAACTTGATACTCTAGTTTATTATATCAAATGGGGATTTGAGAGTAGGTTAAAGTCCATCAACGGAGGTATTGGAAGAGGTAATATTATATCAAATGGGGATTTGAGAGTAGGTTAAAGTTATTCATGGATATGGCATCGGGATTTAAGATTATATCAAATGGGGATTTGAGAGTAGGTTAAAGTAATATGATGAACCATAATGACAACTTGGTAATTATATCAAATGGGGATTTGAGAGTAGGTTAAAGTGCTGGCTTCCTTGTTCTTACTCTGCCTCTGTATTATATCAAATGGGGATTTGAGAGTAGGTTAAAGTACAACCACTATAGGGCTTATCTAATGAATTATTATATCAAATGGGGATTTGAGAGTAGGTTAAAGTCTGATGATGGTTGTTCGTTGGAGTTGGTTAATTATATCAAATGGGGATTTGAGAGTAGGTTAAAGTTTAGAAAGATATTAGAGTCACAGACAGTTATTATATCAAATGGGGATTTGAGAGTAGGTTAAAGTCAGTTAAGTTGGAATACACAAGACACAACGATTATATCAAATGGGGATTTGAGAGTAGGTTAAAGTTCTACTGTCAATCTGATAGTGATTGTCCTTATTATATCAAATGGGGATTTGAGAGTAGGTTAAAGTCCTGCAAAAACATAAACGACCCTATTTTTGAATTATATCAAATGGGGATTTGAGAGTAGGTTAAAGTACTGGAGATGTGATAGTAAATGGAATTTCAATTATATCAAATGGGGATTTGAGAGTAGGTTAAAGTTTGGTTTTCCTGTTCTTTCAAACAACAAAAATTATATCAAATGGGGATTTGAGAGTAGGTTAAAGTAATGCAAAAAACTGTTATTACATTTGCAAGATTATATCAAATGGGGATTTGAGAGTAGGTTAAAGTAGTATAAAGTATCAATTAGATAAGGCAAAATTATATCAAATGGGGATTTGAGAGTAGGTTAAAGTATAGTAGAGAACGGCATGCCGTAAACGCCTATTATATCAAATGGGGATTTGAGAGTAGGTTAAAGTCACTTTATAGGTATTGAGTAAAAAGACAAATTATATCAAATGGGGATTTGAGAGTAGGTTAAAGTCTACTTGAAACTACACCTAAGTCATAAAATATTATATCAAATGGGGATTTGAGAGTAGGTTAAAGTAATATGAGTTAATACTACTGCAAATGTTTTTGATTATATCAAATGGGGATTTGAGAGTAGGTTAAAGTACCTTGAGATTTAACGAATACTTCAAAGAGATTATATCAAATGGTGATTTGAGAGTAGTTGGAGATTGTTAAACTATATATATGTGTTGATTTTATAAATAATAGAAAGATAGTTTTGCAAGAGTTCCCTCTTGCAAGTAGGTAATATAACCAAGTATTGATTAACGTTTTGAGAATTGTGGAGAACGTCTCGCTTTTTTCTTACCTGGTTTCTTACGCTCAACAACTCTTGAGTCACGAGTAAGTAAACCTTCTGGTTTTAAGATAGCTCTAAACGTTGGTTCATAAGCTACTAATGCTTTAGTGATACCATGTTTTAAAGCATCTGCTTGAGCAGCATAACCACCACCTAATGTAGTTGCTTTAATGTTCATGCTCTCTAGTTGCTTAGTAAGCTCTAATGGAAGTCTGACTTTCATTTTAAGTGTTTCATGTCCACCTAGCCATTGGTCAAGTGTTTTACCGTTAATTAGCATTTCACCGTTACCTGGAGTCATCCAAACTTTAGCTATAGCCGCTTTTCTTTTTCCTGTTGCATAAATAGTTGCCATGATTACGCTTCCTTATTGATTTGTGCTGTATGTGGGTGCTGTGAACCTGCATACACTTTAAGTTTTTTAAGCATCGCTCTACCTAAAGTAGTTTTAGGAAGCATACCACGTACTGCAAGTCTGAAAAGTTTTTCAGTCTTATTTTCTAGCATGTCACCTAGTTTTTTACTTTTAGTTGAACCAAAGTAACCAGAGTGAGTGAAGTACTCTTTGTCTTCTAGTTTAGTTCCTGAGAATTTTGCTTTTTCAGCGTTGATGATAACTACGTAGTCACCACAGTCTACATTTGGAGTAAATGATGGCTTATGTTTACCTCTAAGAAGTGTTGCAACTTCTGTTAATATACGACCAAATGTTTTACCATCTGCGTCTATTAAAACCCAGTCACGTGTAACGTCAGCAGGTTTAAGTACCTTTGTCATTTTCATGATATTTCCTTGTTTGATTAGAATAATAGATTACTCTACTGTTCGTTTGTGGGCGGATTGTACCCAATTAACCTTAATATTTATTTAAATTCAGTTTAGTTTAAGTTTATATGTAGATATTTGTTGCTTGAGTATAATTTTTAGTAGATATAATAACTAAAAATTTTTAAAAAGATTATATATGCAATATCTAATGGCAATAGACGCAGGAACAGGTTCCGTAAGAGCAGTGATATTTGATACCAATGGTAGTCAAATCTCCGTAGCACAAAAAGAGTGGACACACCTAGAAGTAAAAGGTGTGTCAAACTCTATGACTTTTGATGTAGATAAAAATTGGGATTTAACGGAGTGGTGTATAAGAACGGCACTTGAAAACGCAGAGTTAAAAGGTTCGGACATCTTAGCAGTATCTGCTACTTCTATGCGTGAGGGTATTGTGGTTTATGACAAAGAAGGGGTTGCCATTTGGGGAGTTGCCAATGTTGATGCAAGAGCAGATAAAGAGGTACGTTTCTTAAAAGATAATTATGAGGGCATAGAAGAGTCATTTTATGAAGAGTCTGGACAAACTTTTGCTCTAGGCGCATTGCCTCGTTTGTTGTGGCTTAAAAATAATGAACCTAAACTATATGAAAAAGTAGCTTCTGTTAGCATGATAAGTGACTGGGTATTGGCAAAACTTTCAGATGTTATAGCTACCGACCCTAGTAATGGAGGCACTACTGGCATATTTTCTTTAAAAAAACGTAAGTGGTCTAGGCATATGGCAGAAGAAGTGGGTATAAAAGAAGACATCTTTCCTACTGTACTAGAGTCTGGAACTCCTATGGGAAATGTTACAATAAAAGCTAGTAAAGATACAGGACTTTCGGCTAAAACTAAAGTTGTAATGGGCGGTGGAGATGTACAGTTGGGAGCCGCAGGATTAGGTGTTGTGAGAGAGGGTCAAGTAGCTATACTCGGTGGTTCTTTTTGGCAACAAATAGTAAATATAAAAAGTTCGGTAAAACCTCCTGAAGATATGAGTATAAGGGTAAATCCTCATGTTGTAGAAGGGTTATCACAAGCAGAGGGTATTACTTTCTTTTCTGGACTTGTTATGCGATGGTTTAGAGATGCTTTTTGCGATTTTGAAAAGCTTGAAGCTAGTAAAAGAGGTAAGGACGTTTATGAGATACTAGAAGAAAAAGCAAAAAAAGTACCAGTAGGTTCACATGGCATACTTCCTATCTTTTCGGACAGTATGAACTACGGAAAATGGTACCACGCTTCTCCTTCGTTTATTAATCTATCTATTGACCCAAATGTGTGCAATAAAGCTTCTATGTTTAGAAGTTTAGAAGAGAATGCCTGTATAGTTTCTGCTATTAATCTGGAAAAGATAAAAGCATTTACAGACTTAAAAATAGATGAAATAGTCTTTGCAGGAGGAGCTAGCAAAGGTGACTTGTGGTGTCAAATACTAGCAGATGTAACAGGTTGTGTTATTAAAATACCTAAAGTTACAGAAGCTACGGCACTTGGGGCTGCCATGTTAGCAGGAGTTGGTGTGGGTGTATATAAAGATATAGTAAGTGCTACAGATAGTTTGGTAATTTGGGACAAAGAATACACTCCAAATAGTGAAAATACCATAAAATACAATACTATAAAGAATAAGTGGCAAAAAGTTTACGAGAGTCAATTACATCTAGTTGATAGAGGATTGACAGATAGTATGTGGACAGCTCCTGGAATTTGAATTAATATTGTTTTGGATATAATCAAGTCAAATTAAAATGCATATTGTAAGCAGGATATATGAAAGATAAAATAGCAATTATAGGACTAGGTTATGTTGGTTTACCATTGGCACATGCGTTTGCTAAAAAGTATGAGGTAATAGGTTTTGATATAAATCAAAGCAGAATTGATGAGCTAAATAAAGGATATGATAGAACTTTAGAACTTAGTGATATGCAACTTAAAGAGGTGCAAGATAACATGTTATTTTCTACTTCTTTAGACGATATAGCAAAATGCAATATCTATATAGTTACTGTTCCAACACCAATAGATGATAGTAATCGTCCAGATTTAACACCTCTTATAAAGTCATCACAGATGATAGGGGAGGTTTTAAATAAAGGGGATATTGTTATATATGAATCTACAGTATACCCTGGTGTCACCGAAGAGATATGTGTAAAAGAGCTTGAAAAAATATCAGGATTAACATTTAATATAGACTTTTTTGCAGGGTACTCGCCAGAGCGTATTAACCCAGGTGATAAAGAGCATACTGTAACAAAGATACTTAAAGTTACATCTGGTTCTACTCCTGGTATAGCAAAAAAAGTAGATAACCTTTATGCAAGTATTATAGAAGCTGGAACACATTTGGCATCTTCCATTAAGGTAGCAGAAGCCTCCAAAGTCATAGAAAACACACAAAGAGATGTAAATATAGCACTTATAAATGAGTTGGCACTTATTTTTGATGTTATGGATATAGACACAAATGAAGTCATAGAGGCAGCATCTACAAAATGGAACTTTATAAAACTTAGACCAGGGCTTGTAGGTGGTCATTGTATAGGCGTAGATCCTTATTATCTAACATACAAAGCAGAAGAATTAGGATATAAACCAAATCTTATACTAGGTGCTAGGCAAATCAATAATGGTATGGGAAAATATATCGCAGAACAGACTATAAAAGAGATGATTAAGCACGATAAAAAGATAAAAAATGCAAATATATTAATACTCGGTGTTACCTTTAAAGAGGATTGTCCAGATATGAGAAATACCAAAGTAGTAGATATTATAAAAGAGTTAAAAACCTATGGTTGTAATGTTGATGTCTACGATCCATGGGTAGATATAAGTGAGCCTAAGCAACACTATAGGCATGGACTTATTGGTAATCCTTTTGAGTCAGAAAAAAAATATGATAGTATAATCTTAGCAGTAGCACATAAACAATTTAAAGAGCTAAACACAACATCTTATGAAAATATAAGCACAAATAAAGCAGTACTTATAGACGTAAAAGGGGTTATTGAAAACCCAACATGGAGATTGTAATGGATAAGATTAAAAATTTCGCACTCATTGGTGCATCAGGATATATAGCACCTCGTCACATGAAAGCCATTAAAGATACAGGCAATAATCTCATTGTGGCACTTGACCCTTATGATGGTATTGGCATTATGGACAGTAATTTTCCACAAGCTGAATTTTTTACTGAATTTGAACGATTTGATAGGTTTGTGGATAAATGGCGAAGAGATAATAACAAAAAAATAGATTTCGTCTCTATTTGTTCGCCTAATTATCTCCATGATAGCCATATTCGTTTTGCTCTCAAATCGGGTGCTGATGTTATTTGTGAAAAACCTCTCGTACTCAATCCGTGGAATATATACCAACTCAAACTCATAGAAGAAGAAACAGGGCAAAAAGTCTATAATATTTTACAACTGCGACTTCACCCTTCTATTATAGCTCTCAAAGAAAAAGTAAGCAAAGAGTTAGAAAAAAATCCCAATAAAATCTATGACATAGACCTCACTTACCTTACAAGCAGAGGAAAATGGTATTTCATCTCATGGAAAGGCGACCAAAGTAAATCAGGAGGCATTGCCTCAAACATCGGCGTACATTTCTATGATATGCTTTGTTGGATATTTGGCGAAGTCGAAGAAAACATCGTCCATGTCAAAACCCCCGACACCAACGCAGGATATTTCAAACTCAAAAACGCCACTGTAAGATGGTTCTTATCCGTCAATTACGACTATATCCCAAAAGAAATCCAAGACGCAGGACAAAGAACGTATAGAAGCATCACTGTTAATGGAGAAGAGCTAGAATTCTCAGGAGGTTTCACCGACCTACACACAAGAAGCTACGAAGAAATCCTAAAAGGAAAGGGCTTTGGACTAGACGAAGCCTATGGTTCTATCAACACCGTATCCCAAATAAGAGGGCTTGATGCTGTGGGATTGGTGGGGGATTATCATGGGTTTTGTGAGAAGGTTGTGACAAATGGATAATAATCCAAAATATTTAGATAAAAAAGCATGGAAAAATAGACAAATAGCAAGAGGTCTTAGAAAAAAAAAGGATGATTTTTTTGTACACTCTACAAGTATTATAGATGAAAATGTATCTATAGGAGAAAATAGTAAAATTTGGCACTTTTCACATATTTTATCAGGCACAACTATTGGTAAGAACTGCTCTTTTGGTCAAAATTGTGTGGTCGGTGGCAATGTGACTATTGGAAATGGGGTGAAAGTGCAGAATAATATCTCTATTTATGAAGGGGTGGAGATTGAAGATGATGTGTTTTTGGGACCGTCTATGGTTTTTACCAATGTGATTAATCCTCGTGCTTTTATTGTACGAAGAGAGGAGTTTAAAAAGACACTTCTTAAAAAGGGTTGTTCCGTTGGAGCAAATGCGACGATTGTTTGTGGTGTGGAGATTGGAGAATATGCAATGATTGGAAGTGGAGCAGTAGTAAACAAAGATGTCAAGCCTTATGCTCTTATGGTAGGTGTTCCTGCTCGTCAGATTGGCTGGGTAGGGAAGAGTGGGAATACTTTGAGCTTTATCAATGACGAGACTATAGACGCTTATGATGGGAAGAGATATATTATAATAGATGAAAAGTTGGAGGAATTATAATGCAGTTAGTTATTGATATACAAGATACTCATTTAGCTGATAAGATTATCAAAATTTTAGAGGTTTTTAAAAATGATGGTCTGAAAATACAAAAACAAAATGTTCAAACTAAAGAGAAAATAGAATATAGTGATGTTTATATAGAAAAAAATTGGAGAGAAATGATAATGTTAAGTAATTCTGATGCAAATTATTATAAAAGTAAACAATATGATGAAGATAGAGGAAATTATTTGATAGAGAAGTATCAATAATGAATTATTTAATTGATTTAAATATTATTTTTGATTTTTATAACAAGAAACGAAGAGAAAAGTTTCCTTTTTCAGTAGAAGTTTTAGAAATATTATTTAAGCAAGAAGATAGTAGCATTTTTATCTCCTCCTCTTCATTGGATAACATTGCTTTCATTAAAGCACAAGAGTTGAAGAGGGCTTATGGTTTTGCAGATAAAAGGATTTTGAAATATTTTATGAAAGATATTTTAGCACATTTTAAATTGGCTAAAACACCATCATATATAGAAATGGATTACGAAGACCTAGAAGATGCTCAAGTGATTGCTTCGGCAAAATCGTTAAATGCTAAAGTGATTACGAGAGATAAAGGAATGCTCAAAAAATATCCGAATATGGCAATCACAGCAGAATATTTTATAGAAAATAGAGAAAAAGAAAAAATTAAAATAGACTTCGCAAACCTTAAAAAACAATATTTTATGTATGCTTCTGAGCTTGAAAAGGCAATGGATAAAATTTTGAATAATAGCTCTTATATCATGGGTGAGGCTGTGACTTCTCTTGAAAAAGAGCTAGAGGACTTTACAGGTGCTAAATATGCGATAACTTGTTCAAGTGGCACAGATGCCTTGCTTTTGGCGATGATGGCTTTGGGGATAGGGCAAGGTGATGAGGTGATTACGACTCCTTTTAGCTTTATTGCCACAGCTGAGACCATTGCTTTTTTGGGAGCAAAGCCTGTGTTTGTGGATATTGACGAGAAGACCTATAATATAGATAGTACGAAGATAGAAGAGAAAATTACATCTAAGACGAAAGCTATAATGCCAGTAAGCCTTTATGGACAACCTGCGAATATGAGTAAAATTCAAGAGATAGCTACTAGGAATAATTTAAAAGTGATAATAGATGGAGCTCAATCTTTTGGTGCTACTTATAAAGATAAAACAGATTCTAATTTAGGAGACATTTCAACGACAAGCTTTTTCCCTGCCAAGCCTTTGGGATGTTTTGGAGATGGTGGGGCTGTGTTTACAAACGATGAAGCCTTAGCCCATAAGATAAAATCGCTAAGAGTTCATGGACAATCAAAACGCTATCATCATCACTATATTGGCATGGGTGGACGCATGGACGCTTTGCAATGTGCTATTGTTTCTGTGAAACTCAAATATTATGCTTCAGATTTGGCATTGCGTCAAGAAGTGGCATCTAAATATACAAAAGCCCTAAAAGATAAAGAAATTATTTTACCTTTTATATCAGAAAATACGACCTCTGTCTTTGCACAGTATTCTATTAGGGTACAAAATCGTGAGGCACTTCAAACATCACTGAAAGCCAAAGGTATTCCAACGGCTGTGCATTATCCTATGCCTTTGCATCTTCAAGAATGTTTCGCCTATTTAGGACATAAAAAAGGGGATTTCCCTATGGCTGAATGTGTAAGTAATGAGATTTTGTCTTTGCCTATGAACCCTTATGTGAGTGATGATGAAATTACTTTTATTTCTAAGGCATTGTAAATGAATAAAATATTAAATCTAATAGGGCGAGATGAAGAACTCTTTTCACAAGATATTGAAAATCATAATAAAAAATTAAAAGAGATAGTCTCATCTTCATCTTTTTTAGTAATAGGAGCAGCTGGTTCCATAGGACAAGCGGTAAGCAAAGAAATTTTTAAACGAAACCCTAAAAAACTTCATGTTGTGGACATTAGTGAAAACAATATGGTCGAGTTAGTTCGAGATATTCGCTCCTCTTTTGGTTACATAGATGGAGAGTTTAAAACCTTTGCTTTAGATATTGGTTCATTGGAGTATGATGCTTTTATTAAGAGTGATGGAAAGTATGATTATGTATTAAATCTCTCTGCTTTGAAACATGTACGAAGTGAAAAAGACCCATATACACTTATGCGTATGATTGAGACCAATATCTTTAATACAGATAAGACACTACAACAATCTTGTGAAAATGGTGTCAAAAAGTATTTTTGTGTCTCTACAGACAAAGCTGCGAACCCTGTTAATATGATGGGGGCTAGTAAGAGAATTATGGAGATGTTTGTTCATAGAAAATCAAAAGATATTAAAGTTTCTATGGCTAGATTTGCCAATGTTGCTTTTTCTGATGGTTCACTACTTCATGGTTTTAACCAACGTATACAAAAACTTCAACCCATTGTAGCACCTAATGATATTAAACGTTACTTTGTAACACCACAAGAGAGTGGAGAGCTTTGTTTGATGTCTTGTATCTTTGGAGAAAATAGAGATATATTTTTCCCAAAGCTAAGTGAGCAACT
>Ga0256829_1002615_pt1 | contig 13227 bp, 14 predicted proteins | sample 131447metaG_FD_185979 | JGI IMG/M metagenome (GOLD analysis project Ga0256829, IMG submission 185979) | Hydrothermal vent microbial communities from Lau Basin, Pacific Ocean - 131-447 | ecosystem: Environmental > Aquatic > Marine > Hydrothermal vents | place: Pacific Ocean: Lau Basin | collected...
TCCATCCATAGAGTAAATGCCCTCAACAGTGACAATGTTTCTTTTAGCCTTTGAGTTTTGCAGCATCTCTCGCAAGGCCTGCATATCATTGTGAGGGAAAAAAGTAACATCTATTCCTTTAATGCTTGCCGCAAGCACCCCTGAAGCATGATAGAGCTCATCCATAAAGAGTCTATCCCCTTTACGCACAAGTGATTCAATCAAAGCAATATTTGCATTAAAACCACTTCCTAAAACGATGCCTGCTGCAAAACCATTCGCCTCACACAGCGCATCTTCAAAATCTTTATGAATTTGATGGTATCCGCTAACCAGCATCGAAGCCTTTGTCGCATGAACATCATTTTTTTCCAATGCAGTGCAGGTTTTTTGATGCAGTTCTTTTTTGTGTGCCAAGCCCAAATAATCATTAGAAGCAAAATCATGCAAAGAGCTTGAGACTACTTCTCTCGTTCTATATCGTCCTGCACGCTTGAGCGCTTCTAACTCTTTTTCGTAAAAATTCATCCAATTTCTACCCTGTTTCTGCCATTTTCTTTTGCTTTATACAAGGCTTTATCAACTCTTTTGTAAAGGTAATCTTTCTCTTCACCACTAATGTACTGCGCAACACCAAAACTCATTGTAACGGGAAGAACTTCTCTGTCGTTTGCAATCAATACTCTTAGTTTCTCTGCAATTTTTTGTGCATCTTCTCTTTTTGTATGCGGGAGTATAATAATAAACTCTTCTCCACCAATTCTACAGACTGCATCACCCTTTCTAAGAGAATTCTGCATTAATTCTGCACTATGGACCAATACCTCATCTCCAACACTGTGTCCATGTTCATCATTAATCTTTTTGAAAAAATCTATGTCAATCATAACAACTGACAAATCATAATGATATCGCTTGGCATTTTTCATCTCTATTTCTATTTGATTTTCATAGTATCTGCGATTATATATGTTTGTTAGAGTATCTTTCGTATTTATTTTTTCCAACTCATTTTTGTAGATCTCTTCTTTGGTAATATCTGAAAATATCACACTATAATGATTGTTATCCTCTGAAATAAGTGCTACATTTATTAAAAAATAATAGATTTTTTCTTCAATATTCATTTTTACTTTATGTGTTTGTTCTGAAGAATCCAACACGGCATCAAGCCAACTATAAACTTCATTTCCCTTATCCAGATAGCCCTCTTCTGTAACAAAAAAGTTACATATACATCTGTTTTCTCTTCTAAACGCATCTAAAGTTTTATATTGAGTAAAATATTTAAAAAATGTTCTGTTCGCCTCAAGAATACTTTTTTTATCATTAACCAAGATTATATTATGAGAAGAGTCAATAATATTTTTATAGTAAATTTTTTGTTGTCTCATTCTATAAAACATAGCAATATTTATAACACCTGCAACTGACATCAAAAAGAGGAGTGTTAGCACTATCCATCTAAATTGAAAATGTTTTAAATCATTGCTTTGTATAAAATCTAACTTTTTAAACGCGAGATAGTGCCCTATTGTTTTGCCTGTGATATCTTTGAGCTTATAATCAACTATAAAATAGTTATCTTTGATGACATACTCTTTATTAAAAAAATTCTCAATCCCATATTTTAAAAGTATGTCACACAGTTTTTTTGGTGCAGCAAAATTTGCAATATAATACTCTTTTAAAAACATCTTTGTAAAAGGGTGTGTCAGATGTTTAGTTTGCTCTTTCTCTGCCAAAACAACAGAACCAATCTCTTCACTTTTCAAGACCTTTGCAATCGAATTAAAATGAGAAACTATCTCTATTAAACCTATAAATTCACCCTGATGAAAAACAGGAATCATCGCTTTTATACTGAAATCATAACGTCCGACACTTATAGCATAACTTACTGTTTGTTCTTTTTTTACGGTGGAAATCTCTCTTCTTATCTTAAAAAGATTATCTCCTTTATTTTCTGTCCAACTTCTATAAAGAGATATACCCTCTTTATTCATCACTTGAATCCAAATATTTTGATAGAGTGTGTTTTTTTTATATCTTTGTATCAACTCTTCATAATATTTTTTAGGAACTTTTTCTTTTAAAATATGCTCTTTGAGGCTCTCATTTGATGCGAGGGAGAGTGCAACAGCTAAAGTCGATTTCTCTTTTAAAAGAAGAAGGCTTGCTATTCTAGAACGCATATTCTCTGCTGTTTGTTTATACTTATCTGTAAGAATTGTATTTTGTTTCACTTTTATATAATCATTATAAATAAACATAAAAAATGCCAATAGTAAAAATGCAGTAGCAGTAACTATATGAAACCAGTATTTCTTAAAAAGTTTCATTCAAGATCTCCGAAAGTTTTTAAGACCTCTACACAAAGTCCCATAGCAGTACTTTCAAAACCTCTTACCTCTTTGATGTAAGTTTTGCAAAAACCTTCCACCATGCAAGCCCCCGCTTTGCCTCGCCACTCTCCACTCTCTAAATATCGTTCCAAATCAGCCATATTAAACGCTTCAAAAAGATAGTCAGTTTTAGATATATCGATAATCTTCTTCTCTTTGCCATGATAAATCATACAGGTGATAATGCTCGTAATATTTCCACTTTGTGTCATTAAAATATTACGAGCATCATCGAGACATCTTGCTTTTCGAAGGATTTGATTTTGGGAAGTGACAACGGTGTCGGCCACTAAAAGAGGGTAATCTTCAAAGCCAAAAGCTTTGAGATTGGCTTCATACTTGCCAAGAGTTGCCTGATAGACAAAGTTTTTTGGGGATGAGGCAACTATGCTCTCTTCGTCAAAATCGACACTCTCTTGGATGAAGTTTATCCCTGCTTCACGCAGTAAAAGTGCTCGGGTCTCAGAAGAAGAGCAGAGTCTAATAGGCATTACGAAGTGTGACTCCGAGATAGATAGCAATAATTCCAAGAATGATATTTACCGGAACCATATATTTTCCTATCATTTCTAAAGCTTTTTTTGCACCTGCCATATCACCTTTGTCAAGAAGTTTTTGTGCTTTATTACGGCGTAGTATCATAACAAAAAGATTTGCCGACATAATCATCCAGATACTCTCTTTCACATGAACAAGTTTATAGATATGCATCGCATAGGTATCTATAACAACTCCGTTTGCATCTACAGCCGCAGCACGAAAGCCAAGCCCTACTGCCATAATGACTGCCGTGATAATCAAAATGATAACAAAAGGAGAAACAATCACAAAAAGACGTTTGAGTGCCTGCGAAATTCTCGCCAACCTGTGAATAGGCGACTCAATCTGCACAAATGAAGGATGCGCTGCAAATTTCATAGCAATCATACCACCAACCCAAACAACTGCAGAGAGCACATGTAAAAAGACTATTTGCGTTCTATAATCAGCAAAAAGTTCAATCAAAAACTCTTTCATTAGGCAAGCACCTCTTTTATAAATGCAAGCGCTTCACTTTTTGCTTCTGGAAGTTTTGTTTTATCTTTACCGCCGGCCTGTGCAAAGTCCGGACGACCGCCACCACCGCCGCCTAAAATAGGAGCGATTTTTTTGATCCAATCACCCGCTTTTGCATCACATCCTTTTACACCTGCGGCAATTAAAACTTTTTCGCCTTTTACCTGAAAGAGCATGGCACAAAGTTTTTCATTTTGGTTTTTAAGCTCATCTATCTTCTCTTTAATGTCACCATTAACAAGCTCGTCCACAACAACAGCCACACCATTGACATCATCTGCTTTTATTTCAACCTGTGCCGATGCCTGTGCCTCTTTGAGTTCAGATTTAAGCGCATTAATACTCGATTTGAGTCTACCTATTCCGGCAATAACATCAAGATTTTTCACCTCTGTCTGCGCCTCTTTTAGTAACTCTCTTTGTTGTGTGAAGTATCTGTATGCAGCATTACCGCAAACTGCTTCAATTCTTCTCACGCCGGCACTCACACCACTCTCTTTTGTGATAATGAAGTTTCCAATATTGGCACTGTTTTCAACATGCACACCACCACAAAACTCTACAGAAGCATCTGCAAAACTGACAACACGCACTTCATCACCATACTTCTCACCAAACTGTGCTTTTGCACCTGATTTTTTAGCATCTTCTATGTTTAAAACTTCCGTTTTTGCCGGAATCGCACGCATTATCTCTACATTAACGCGATCTTCTATCTCTGCTAATTCTGCTTCACTTACAGCCTTTGGATGCGAAAAGTCAAAACGCAGTCGCGCTGCCTCGACAAGTGAACCCGCTTGTGAAATATGCTCACCCAGTACATCAGAAAGTACAGCATGGAGCAGGTGTGTCGCTGAGTGGTGTTTTGTGATCTCATTGCGTGAAATATCGACAATTGCATCAACATTAATGCCAACTTTAATACTTGAAGTCACCTCAATTTTTGAGAGGTTCATGTCGAAGAATTTTTTGGTATCGACTACTTTTGCTCGGCACTGTAGCTCTCCGATGTCACCACACTGTCCACCGCTCTCAGCATAAAAAGGCGTCACATCAAACATCACCCAACCACTCTCATTTATATCTAAAGCATCCACTCTTTTAAAGTTCTCATCTAAAAGTGCCACTACTTTTGAAGCATGATGTGTTGTCTCATACCCTATAAATTCATTTGTGCCGAACTCTTCTAAAAGCTCTTTAAAATCACCTGAGACTGCAGCATCACCACTCCCTTTCCAGGCTGCTTTTGCACGTGTTTTTTGCTCTTGCATCAATGCTTCAAATTCCGCAGTGTCAAGCTCCAAGCCCTTCTCACGCAGCATATCTTCTGTCAAGTCAAGTGGAAAACCGTATGTATCGTAGAGTTTAAATGCCACCTCTCCGCTAAAAATATCTTTTGTCTTTTGCAGCTCCATGTTAAAAAGTGCTATTCCGGACTCGATAGTCTTAAAGAAACGTGCCTCTTCGAGTTCTATCTGCTCTTTTACAACTTCAGATTTTTCTCTTAAATAGTTATACTCATCACTCATAATATCTACAAGCGTATCGACAAGTTTGTACATAAATGGCTTACGAAGTCCTAGCAGATAGCCATGACGAACAGCACGGCGTAAAATTCTTCGAAGTACATAGCCGCGTCCTTCGTTGGAGAAGTTAGTCCCTTGAGAAAGAAGAAAAACAGCTGTTCGGATGTGATCAGCAATGACACGGTACGATGCACCGCTGGCATAAACATACTCTTTGCCTATCATATCTTCAACTTTACGAATCAGTGGCATAAAAAGAGAAGAACCATAGTTTGAAAGAGCGCCTTCTTTGATAGCGACAACACGCTCAAGCCCCATACCTGTGTCGATGGAAGGTTTTGCAAGAGCAATACGCTCTCCACCTTTTTCTTTGACTTCATACTGCATAAAAACAAGATTCCAAATCTCTAAAAATCTGTCACCTTCACCGCCCATATAATCTTCAGGACCACTGAAATGTTCTGCACCCTGATCATAAAATATCTCAGAACATGGTCCGCATGGTCCTGTGTCACCCATAGACCAAAAATTGTCTTTATCACCCAAACGTATGATGCGATCAGCTGCAATGTGTTTTTTCCAGAACACTTCTGCCTCATCATCATTGTCATAAATAGTCACCCAGAGTTTGCTTTCATCAAGGTGCAGCACTTCAGTAATAAACTCCCACGCGTAGGCAATAGCATCCTCTTTGAAGTAATTTCCAAAACTAAAGTTACCCAGCATCTCAAAGAAAGTATGATGGCGTGCAGTATGCCCTACATTCTCAAGATCATTATGCTTTCCACCTGCGCGGATACATGTCTGGCATGAAGTTGCACGCGAATTTTGCGGTCTTGGAACTTCACCTGTAAAGATTGACTTAAACGGAACCATTCCGGCATTGTTAAACAGCAGTGTTGCATCATCGGGAACGAGAGGAGCCGATGCTACTCTTGTATGATTTTTTGATTCAAAAAATTTTAGAAATTCTTCTCTAACATTCATTATATTTCTCTTTTATAAAATTACGCGATTATATCTAAAATGAACTAAATTTTGGAATTTTTTCCTCTATTTTTTTAGAATTAAAAATAAAGTTTCAAAAAACTACACTTATTAACTATAATTAATTATAATAATCAAATCTTAAACTTATGGAGAGAAAATGAAAAAAATCTTACTTGGTAGTCTCATGGCAGCACTGCTTACAACAACAGTAATGGCAGAAGATGTCAGTAGTTACGAATATGGCGCATATAAAAGTGCTACAGATGTCAAAAGTGCTTTGCGTGACAATGGCATGAAAATAGTAGGAGAATATGATGCAATGCAAAATCCTGCTTATCATGTTATCGCCTATACAAATGAAACACTCAAAAATGATGCTTCCAAAGAAGAGAGAGCCTTTGCAGCAGTACAAAAGGTAATGGTTTCAAAAGCGGACAACCAGCTTGTTTTTACAAATCCGGAGTATTTTTTACACGCTTATTTGCAAGATGATTACAATGCAGAGGATGCAAAAAAGCTCAATGCAACACTCACAAGTGCATTTGGAAAACTTGAAGGTTCCAAAGAGGCACTTGAAGATGGTGACATCGCAGGATACCACTTTATGATGGGTATGCCATATTACGAAGATATGATTGAAGTCGCAAAAGGTAAAGACCTTGCAGACAAACTTGAAACAAATGCGGCAGATAACATTGTTTTCAAAATGCAGGTTGGAAATGCGATACTCTATGGTATAGCCATGCCTACTGAAAAAGGTGAGAAGTACTATCTTTCTGAGATTAAAGGTGAGAAAAACGCAGCATTTTTACCTTATATGGTGATGATAGAGGGAGATGAAGCGAAGATTTTGCATCCAAAGTATTGTCTTGCGATTGCCTACCCAAACCTCAGTATGGGTGAGTTTATGTCCATCTCGGGAACACCCGGAGACATTGAAGAGTATATGACCGGACTTTTCAAATAATTTTTTAAGGAGCATATCATTATGCTCTTTATGCTCTTTATGCTCCTTGCCAACTCCTCACTCCCCTTAAAAATCTTATCTTATAATTGATATAACTTATGTTATTATTAGCTATAAACAACTTTAAGAAACAGGATAAATTATGGGATTTTTTTCAAATAATACAACACAATATGATTTTAGCTTTATAGATGCAGAAGTATCAAACATCTTGTCAGATGACAAAATAGTCGTTTTTGAAAATGAAAAATCTACACTTCAGAGTAACAATATGGAAGAAAAAATAAAAACACTTTTTGCCATTAAAAACAGAGAAATGTATTATTGGGATGAGTTTAAAAGAACATACCCAGTGGGAATGTTTGCCGTTTTACCTGATAGAAGATTTGTAGAATGGAATGAAGATTTCAAAAAACTTGTAAAGTGGAATGATCAAGATTTGAGAGATGTCAGCGGTGCAGGAAAAGTACTCTGGCCAAGTAACCCTAGTGAGTGTCAAGTCTGTAAAATTGTGAAACAGTTTGACATGACAGAGAAAAAAGCAGGCTATGGTAATGCAAATGTAGAAGATAAAAATGGAAAAATTATTCCTGTATTTGTCTATGTTATTCCAGTATTTATGAATGGTGTGCTTGACAGAACATTTGTTATCGTCAGAGACAGACGTAAAGAGTTAGAGACAAGAAAAGAGTTCTTACTAGAGCAGACTGCACCAATCATTTCAAGGCTTGTAAAACTGCGTGATAGAGATATATCTGAATTAATTTATTTAGATGATAATTCTGAGTTAAAAACACTTGAAGAGCCTATTAATGCCATTATAACGACCCTGCAGGGTATCGTCAGTCAGACAGAGACATCAGCAAATGATGTAGATGAAAATTCATCCAAAACCAAAGAGGTTGTTAAAAATTCGGTTGCATGGGCAACAGAAGAGTTTCAAGCGGCACAGGCAGAACTTGTAGAAAAAGCAAAATCATTAGAGTCTTCAACCAATGAGATAGAAAATATGGTCGGTCTCATCAAAGATATCGCAGACCAGACAAATCTACTTGCACTTAATGCTGCCATAGAAGCTGCCCGTGCAGGAGAGCATGGCCGTGGATTTGCCGTAGTTGCGGATGAAGTCAGAAAACTCGCAGAGAGAAGCCAGCATGCAACTTCTGAAATCACAGCGACCATTTCTGTCATTAAAGATGCAACATTTACTATGGTTTCAGACATCGAGCGCTCAAACAAAGATGGAGAGAAACTTGTAAATGACCTCTCTCAAATAGATGAAAATGTTGACTCCATTGAAACACATGTACAGACACTTAAAAATGCCATCGAAGGCTTTAAACTTTAATAATAGAGAAAAATTAGCTGGTAAAAAATAATCTTATGTTATTTTAAATATAATATTCTATAATTTAACTATATTTATTAAAGGGATTATGATGCAATTTTTAGATGAAGATATATATGAAGCTGTAAAAAACTACATTCCAAAAGTAAGTGAGTATGTCAATTCTCACGGTGGAGGAATAGAGCTTTTAGGATCAAAAGACGGCACAGTTTACATCAAACTTACCGGCGCTTGCGGTGGATGTTCTATGAGTCTGATGACAACAAAAATGGTCGTGCAAAAAAAGCTGCGTGAGCTTATTCACCCTACTTTAAATGTCGTAAATGTGGATGGCACAGCTGAAAATGAGATGCCTCAAGATGCTTACACAGGACCTAAAGAAGAAAAAGTCGAAGCAGCTCATGAAGAGAAACACGGTATTATTGACAATATCAAACATATCGTAGGGCTCTAAGATGATTGTTGATTATGCTGACAAAGAACTCACACAAAAATACCAGCTTATGGCACAGACAATCATCCCGCGACCGATTGCGTGGATTGTCACTCAAAACAAACAAGGTACTCTTAACATCGCACCTTTTAGCTATTTTATGGGGCTTAGTTCAGAGCCTGCTACCATGATAGTGAGCATCGGACATAAAAGTGACGGCAGCCAAAAAGATACACTTAAAAACCTGCGTGAGACAAAAAAATGTACCATATGTATGGTCGATGAGGCACACCTTGAAGCGATGCACCTTAGCTCTAAAGAGCTGCGTGAGGATGAGAGTGAAGCTGCTGCATTTGGCATTGAAACAAAAGAAGTTGTAGAAGGTTTTCCTCCTATGGTCACAGGTGTACCGAGTGCATTTTTTTGTGAATTTTATCAGGAAATAGACCTTAAAGGATCAAAAACTATTCCTCTCATTGTCGAGATAAAAGCACAATTCATTGATGACAAAATCATAAGTGATAAAGAGAAAATTACGCTTGATTATGCACCAGTGGCAAGAGTTGGGAAAAGCTATGCACTTCTTGGTAAAAACATCACACCACCAACTATAAAATAAAGATAATGAAAATAAAAACCACACCTTCCGTCGTTATTCGCATAATTTTATGGCTCTTTATGATAATAGGCGGTGCTTTATATGCGTATATCATTGACAAAAATGACTTCCTTTTTCACTCGCCACTCTTTCATCTGCTCTCAGCACTCATTGGTCTTTTCATACTGCGTTTGGCATTTCGCGCAGCAGCCAATGGCGGTAAGGAACTTGCACGTGGAAGAGGTGAAGATATGCCACGTTTAGAGACAAACAGACTTGTCACAACAGGCATTTACAAATGTATGCGCCACCCTATGCTCTTTGGTCTTACACTCCTACCACTTGGATGGGCACTGCTTTTAGGCTTGCCAACTTTCATTACTCTCATCGCTCCATTAGAGATGCTCTTCATCGTTTTTATGGTGATGGTTTTTGAGGAGATGGAAGTTAAAAGAAAATTTGGAAATGAGTACAAAGTGTATGCAAAAAAAGTCCCTATGGTCTCTTTCAAACGCAGCTGTTTACGCAAACTTTTTAGAAAATTTAAAAGATAATTTTTATCATTTACTAACTATTGTTTATCTAGTTTTATAATTTCAACATATCAAAAATATAAGGAGTTGCAATGGCATGTGACACTCCAGTTCAAGCAAAAAAAGAAGTTGTCTCAGACAATGAGACTGAAATAACAACTACAAAAAAGGAAAGTAAAATGAGTTCAACATTAGTAATGCAAAAAGCACCAGAGTTTTCTATGGAGGCGTATGACGCTAAAAGCGGTCACTACACAACTGTTAGCAGCGATGATTATAAAGGGAAATGGCATGTAGTCTGTTTCTATCCTGCTGACTTTACTTTTGTATGTCCTACAGAAATCGCAGCAATGAATGCAAAATATGATGAGTTTCAGGCAATGGGTGTCGATATTTTAGCAGTATCAACTGATACAAAATTTTCTCACAAAAGATTTGTAGAGACAGAACCACTTTTAAAAGATTTAAAACTGACTATGGGTGCCGATGGTACAAAAGAGGTAAGTCGTGCATTTGGTGTGCTTCTTGAAGATGAGGGTGTAGCTCTTCGTGGTAGATTTCTTATAAATCCAGAGGGTGTTGTAGTAGCACAAGAGGTACAAGCCCCATCAGTTGGTAGAAATGTAAATGAGTTCTTAAGACAAGTAGAAGCTTGGCAATACGCTACAAAAACAGGTGAAGTTTGTCCTGCAGGATGGAGACCAGGTAAAAAAACATTACCAGTAAACACAGATGTAGAAGAGATGACAGGTCGTGTTGGTGATTATATTACTCTTGAAGAAATTTTAAGTTAAAATAAAAAATATAAAGGAGAAAATATGGCAACAATTACAAAAGAGGCATTAGCACAAATCATTGCTAATGATGTTAAAAAAGAGAATTTAGGTCTTGTAGATTTACATAAAACACGTGAGTTATTGATGGATGCAGGTGCCATTCTTTTAGATGTAAGACCGCCTGCAAAAGTAGAAGGCGACAATGCTCAAGAAGCAGGAATTGCTAACGCTTTTTATACTCCATATCCAAAATTTGCAGACTCTTTAGATTTGCTACCAACAGATAAAAACACACCTATAGTTACAGGCTGTTTAAAAGCTTGGTTTGCTAACCGAGTTATGGGTTACTTGGAAGCGATGGGTTATACAAATGTTTATGCTTTAGATGTCAGCATTGTTGATCTCATTGAAGTACATTACGCACATACAAATCGCTAAGGCCTAACCTATTCGTATCGCCTTAGTATGTAAAAGAGCATCTGCTATCTTTTTTCTAGCAGACTCTATAAGACGAGAAAATGTAGTACGGGAGATGCCCATTTTATCTGCGCACTCCTGCTGATAAAGCCCTTCATAGTCTGCTAAACGCAGTGCCTCTATCTCATCTTCACGAAGTACGACTCTCTCAAGTTCGCTGCGTTTGACACCACACGGTTTAAAACAAACATGGCTATGATCTGCATCTATGTGTCTCTGTATCGGTTTTCTACCTCTCATCCAAATCCCCTAGATATTGCCATCTAAAAAGTTGCGGACAACTTCATCAGCTGTTGTGCCATGTTTTTGACGTATTTTTTTCACTTTTAAGCCGATGGATTCTAAAGCTTCTTTCATATTTTCACCTACAGCTTGTACTAAAATAATATCACAATCTTTGAGTGCTTCTACATCTTTTCTATGTGAATTTGTATGTTCTTCATGCTCCAAATGTGAGTGATTATGCCCACCATCATGATGCTTGTTTGGTACTACTTCTACAAATTTATCATCATCATAAATCGCGAAGTAAGCACTCTGTCCTGTTTTTTTTACTATTGTCTTTTTATCTTCATCTACTGCTAAAACTATTTTCATTTTTCATCCTTTTGTGATTTTAAAGAGAGTATCCACTCTGCAATTGTTTTTACATCTGCATCACTTAACTTTTTAAACGCAGGCATCACTGCACCTTTAGAACTTGCATATTTTTTCTTACTACCATTTTTAATGCTATGTATTAATACTTCCAAAGAGTTTCCTTTTTGAGTAGCAATATCTCTAAACGCAGGTCCAACAATCTTTTTATCTACTTTATGACAAGAGAGACACTTGTTTTGAAGTGCGAGTCGTTCTCCCTTTGGCATTGCATTGAGTTTGTTCTCAAGTAGCTGTGCTTCATTAAGATTTTTCTCTGTAAAGTGCGAGAACATATATTCTGCTATAGCTTGGAGTTCATCTTGTGTAACCTTCCCTTTTTGTGAAGGCATAATTCCATAAGTTTTCAAACTCTCTTTATCACAAAACGATTTACTCGCACTTGGATTAATGACATAATCTTTCACAAACGCAACGGCCTTTGGAATTCGCTGACTCTCATCCTCTGTTTTAATAAAACTTCTTATATGAAACGCAACTGCCATCATAGGCGGTGCTTTTTCATCTTCAAACGTCTTAGGAGGCAGATCAATATTATGACACTTCGTACACTTCTGCTCTAAAAGTTTTTTTCCATCTAAATTATTTGTTTTTTTGCCTTGTGAACATCCAGCCAAAAACAATGCAGCTGCTAATAACAATAATAGTTTCATTTCAAATCCTTCGTAATTTTAAACTTATAACCAAACCTACAAACAGTAAGAGAATGGTCAACATATATATGAGTACATAACTCTCAAAACTTTTAAGTAATAAGCCACCAAGTACAGGAAAGAAGAGCCCAAAAGAGCTCAAATTTGTCTGCACTGCAGTATAAATGGGGCGCTTTTCTTCTGGTGATATCTCTATAATGAGGTTCATTCCGCTGTTTCCAAAACCATCAAGAGCGATACCATAAAGAAAAAATATAAGCGCATACATATAGCTATTATACGCAAAAAGTGCTACTCCAAACGCAGCTATCATAAAAACAAAACTCAAAGAGAGCATTTTCTCATAATTGCTTATTTTCCTCCATAACAGAGAACTCCCTACAATACTTCCGAGCATCTGCACCATTATAAATCCACCTAAAATCCAGCCTGTAAGAGCCACAGTACTTTTTGCCTCTAAAATGACAAAAGGGATGGATAGGTAACAGGCAAAACTTAAAAAGATGGCTAAAGTTTGCTGTTGCAGACGCTTGTCTTCTTTGAGTAGTGTAAAGGCATTTTTTATAAAAAGCCCGAAATGTCTCTCTTTTTCTTGCACATTTTCTTTTAAAGGTTCATCATCAATAGTTGCAAAAATAAAAAAACCAATACCCATAATAAAACTACTGACGATGAACAGATAGGCATAATTAAGTGGTGCTTCAAAATGGCTCAGAACATACCCAGCGACACCACCACTAATGATTGAGGCAACAGAACCCGCTACCTGACGATTTGCCATCGTCTTTCCACGATACGCTTTAGAAAAAAGTTTTGCCTGTAGCTCTTT
>Ga0256829_1002616_pt1 | contig 13226 bp, 11 predicted proteins | sample 131447metaG_FD_185979 | JGI IMG/M metagenome (GOLD analysis project Ga0256829, IMG submission 185979) | Hydrothermal vent microbial communities from Lau Basin, Pacific Ocean - 131-447 | ecosystem: Environmental > Aquatic > Marine > Hydrothermal vents | place: Pacific Ocean: Lau Basin | collected...
GCCTGAACAGAGTTGTTTGTGTTCATCGAGTACGCCAGGAATATCCGTCAATAAAATCAATTTGCTGGCATGGAGTGCTTGTGCAATGGCACCTGCGACCAAATCGGCGTTGATGTTGTAGCTTTGCCCTGCGCTTTTATGGTAACCGATGGGTGCAATGACAGGGATAAAGTGATCTTGCTCCAAAAGTTTCAAAATCCCCGTGTGGATTTGATGAACTTTGCCCACATGCCCCAAATCAATGATTTCAGGAACATTCAATTCAGGTGAGTTTTTCTCTATTTTCAACTTTCGTGCGCAAATCAAGCCACCATCTTTGCCCGATAAACCAATGGCTTTGCCGCCCGCGCGGTTGATATTGGCGACGATTTCTTTGTTCACGCTGCCCGCCAAAACCATCTCCACGACATCCATCGTCTCGCTATCGGTGACCCGCATGCCTTCAATAAACTCAGCCTGCTTACCAAATTTTGCCAAGACTTGACCAATTTGAGGACCACCACCATGCACCACTACAGGATTGATGCCGACTTGCTTTAGCAAAGTAATATCTTTGGCAAAATTGGCTTTTAGATGTTCTTCAACCATGGCGTTGCCACCATATTTGATGACGATGGTTTGCCCTGAAAATTGTTGTAAATAAGGCAGTGCCTCAATCAGAGTGTTGGCGCGAGCGGTGGCATGGTTCATGATTATGCTGCGGCTTTACTTTTTTTATTGCTGCTGGGTTCGCAGTCCAAAAGCATCTGCCAAACCACCATGATGGCGCATACTGCCAATGCCAAACCAATGCTCATGGCGGTGTAACTATCTTTAGGATTCATAATTTGATGACCGACAGGAATAAAAATCAATAAAGCTGGTGCAAGCAATGCCAAGCGTGTCCAACGAATGCTTTGGTTTAACAAAACAGATGCCCCACCAGGTACAGACATCAAGGCAAACAATGTGGTTGCAATCCAATGGTTTTCCATATCCACTGAGGATAGGCGTTGCCAAATGGTGATACTTTTTTCGGGTTGTAGGTTGTTTTCAAAGGCAGCAGCTAAGACAAGCAAAGCCATAGCGGAAAGAATCCACAACAACCAACCCAGCCACTTACGCTGGCGAACCAAATGGTTGACCCAAACGCCATTACCGATGATGTACATCAAACCCGCAAAAAACATACCCCACGGGGCAAGTTGAAAATGAACCATAAAAAAAACTCCTTCAAGAAACAGGCGGCAACCCTAACGGTATGCCCATGCTTCGCCACCCGTTTGATGTGGGGTTTTTTCTAGGGATGGAAACTTTAGGGGTTTAGTGATGTGCTTCTGTATGTTCGTTACAGAGGTTATTGGAGGCTTGTACTACAAAACCTCTTTCACACATTTAGGAGCCAACGCTAAGCAGTGCGCGCTGTGTGTGTTCTGCGCGTTTACGCATGTAGATTTCAAGGCGTTTGAATGTTTCGGGGTGTTGTTGACGAATATACATCATGGCTTCCTTGTCCACGATAAGGAGATCCAATGCACTGGAGGCGATGGCGGAGTAGGCAGCTTCTTTGCCTTGATTTGCGGCAAGTTCACCCAAAACATCGTGGTCTCTGCGGATTTCGAGGAGGCGATCGGTTTGTTGCTGCTTGCGGTAAATTTCAACCGTTCCCGATAAAATGAGGAACAGCCCTTGCGGTTGTGTCCCTTGTTGGAACAACACGGTGTCGGCAGCAACTGTGGACACTTGGAACTTGTGTGAGAATGCCAATCTCAATTCATGGGATAAGGTTTGAAAAATAGGGTGGCTGAAAAAGAAACTGTTGAGAATGCGTTGGGATAAGACTTGTTGCAGGCGTTGCTTGAAGGCTTTATCTGCCTCGGTGACTTGCAACACAGCATCCGCATTGACGCGAATGATTTCAGAATCTTCAAGGGTGTAAATCGAAGCGTAATGGGCTTTTTTACGCAAGATGGCGAACTCGCCAAAAATGTCGCCTTGGCTAAGTTTGGCGATATTCTTATCTTCTTTCTGGCGTGCTTTATGCACAGAAACACTGCCTTTGCGAATGAAATACAAGCCTCGTGGATAATCACCTTTATGCAAGGTCTCAACATCTTGGTTGATATGTAAAAGCGTGCTGGCGCTGTTTAAGATGCGCATATTCAATGGGCTTAGCCCTTTTAAAATCGGAAAAACATCGTCATCAAGAAAAATTTGTGTCGATACATTGATGTTGGATAAATCAAGATAATCGCTCATGGGATACCTGCCTTGCGTGTCATCATATTATGAAATAACAAATTGTCGTGGGTGTTGGGTGAGGTTATCACAGCCTTGCGCGCGTACCACCACCATATCTTCCAGCCGAACGCCGCCCAATTTAGGGTAATATAAGCCTGGTTCAACCGTGACGACTTGTTGCTCTTGCAACACATCGTCACAAAGCGAAAGCCGAGGTTGCTCGTGAATATCAAGACCAACGCCATGCCCTGTACCATGAAAAAAGCCTTGTTGCTGTCCATCTTTGAGACCTGTTGGAAAGCCCTGTTGTTCAAAATGGGTGACAATAGCTTGGTGAATGCTGCGTGAGGATGCGCCAGCACATACGGCATTGAGACCAATATCTTGTCCTTCGGAGACGGTTTGATAGAGCTTTTTCAGTGTTGCATCAGGTTTGCCTTTGACATAAGTACGGGTCATATCGCCCCAATAGCCGCAATCGAGTAAACGAGGGAAAATATCAATAATAATGGGTTGATGGGCCATGATAGGACCGCTACCCATCTGGTGCGGATCGCTGGATTGGCTGCCACAGGCGACAATGGTATGTGAAGGCATCGCACCTTGAGCGATGAGGAAAGTTTCAATGGCGGCGCGTACATCTGCGGCAGTGACTTGGACGCTTGTGGGGTGGCTGAGGGTTTGATCATCATTGATACTGCATGCTGCCAAAAACTGTTCGGCTTGCATCATGGATGCACGGGTGAGGCGTTCAGCACGCGCTAAATGTTGAATTTCTGTTTCGGTTTTGATGGCGCGTTGTGGAAATAAGGTTCCTGAACATGCGTGTACTTCAAAACCAAGCTCGCGCAATATATCGGCATACATCAGAGGGAAATGCCCTGGTACGGTGATGCGGGTGATGTCGTGGGCATGTAGAAAAGCGGCTGCGGTTAAGGCAAGTGATGGCTCGCGTTGGTACTGCTTGGCTTGTTCGCGCCAAGGTGTATCCAAATGGACTTGATCCAATGCTGAATCTTTTTTGGCACGATCCACTTCCAATGGTGACAACAAGCCATGCCATGCTGTGCCGCTGTCATGTTCCAGCCCGACGACAATAAAAGCATCAGGGATGAACATGCGAGATACATAGAGCATATCGGCATGGTGTTCAGAATCAGAAATCAGCAGTTGCGCTGTGGACATAGGGTATCTCCATGAGGAAAAAAAACTTGGCGCTACGCTAAGAGGAATGGCTGTGATTGCTATGGTCGGGCTTGGAAGCAGGCAGGCTGATGATGCTGTGTTGCGTGTGGAGCCAATCGGCGAGCGTGGTTGAGGCTTTTGTATGCGGCGAGGTGTCGCTTTGTTTTTGAGGATGGATGGCTTGTGCGATGTGGTCTGCGGATATAAAGGCAGGGTCTTGTGCCAACCGAAAGGCATCCGAAGGGGCATCGGCGTGTTGTTCTTGTGTGAGTAAACCGTGTGCGGTCAATTGTTGGCAATGCTGTTGGATGCGTTCTTCATCCATGCCACCTTGTTGGGCTAAATCTTGGGGGTTGATGCTGCGACCGTGTTGGAATGCTAAGGCTGCTTCTTGTAAAATATAATAGGCATAGATGCCTTCGGAATGATGGGTGATGGATTGTTTTGATGTCGTTCCTTGTTGTAATACTTGGTGAAACTCTGCACCCAAAAGGACAATCACCCATGAAAGATAAATCCAAACAAGGAAGACAGGCAGCGTCCCTAAAGCACCGTAGAGCTGCTCATAATGTGCCCATTGGGTGATGTAATAGGCAAAGCCCAGTTTGCTTAGCTCAAAGAGTCCGCCAGCCATCAGGCTTGCCAGTGTGGCTGCACGCATGGAGATATTGATATGGGGCAAGGTGGTGTACATGGCGAGCATCGCCAGTGATGAAATCAACCAAGGAATAATGAACGGGATGGGTTGGTTGAATAAGGCATGTTCACCGAGATGGTGAATCAAGGGGATGGCAGCAAAATAGGATGTGATGGAAATGGATAGACCAAGCAGGATGGGTGATAAGGTCAATAACGACCAAAACATCATAAAGCGCGCCAAGTGACTGCGTTTCCGCTGAATCTTCCAAATATCGTGAAAGGTTTCATCCATTGTTATAAACAGTGCTGCGACGGTGATGATTAAACCTGTTGCACTGAGGATGGAGAGACTGTGTGATTTTTCGGAGAGGGTACTTAAATAACCCATAATGATGTGTTGGCTGGTGGGTAAGAGATAGGTAATCAAATGGTGCTGGATGCGCATGGTGAGGTTGTGCACGCCTTGGAAGCTGGCAAACATGGAAAAAAGTAAAATCACCAAGGGGACAATGGCGAGTAAAGTGGCATACGCCAATGCTGAGGCACGCTGGAAACAACGATCCTGATGGAACTGTTGCAAGGTGGTGGTGATGCAGTGGAGGTATCTATGATGATTCCAATTCATGGTCAAAGTTTATCAGATATAGCTTGGGTTTGCGTGGTTTGCTATGAAATGTTTGATTTTTGACTGTAGGGAAGATGCTTGTTTTTATGGGTATATAAGCTTTTTCTTGCTTGAATTTCTTATAGCGTCATAATTTTGACTTTTTATTTTGTTATTGTGGGAAGGGTGAAGCATGTTGGGTATGGGGGAAGGTTGGTTATGAAGCAGACTGCGTATGTGTTGTTGGTGGATGATGATGAGAATATTCGGAGCACCATTCAAGAAGTGTTGGAAGCGCATCATTATCATGTGACTTCTGCTGCCAATGCGACGCGTGCGCGTGAAGCAATGGATTTGGGAAGCTTTGATGGTGCGATTTTGGATATTCGTTTGCCTGACGGCAGTGGTATTGATTTGTTGAAAGAATGTCGCCAAAGCGCGCCTGATATGGGCATTGTGTTGATGACGGGGTACTCTGAAATTGATAGTGCGGTTGAGGCTGTTCGTTTGGGTGCAGATGATTTTCTGAAAAAACCTTTTGATCCGAGTGAGCTGTTGTTGCGGCTTGAAAAAGTATTGAAAAAGCGCGCATTGGCGAAAGAGCATCAGCTTTTAAAGCAACAGGTGAATGCGGCGGCGGGTGGTCGTGCCTTGATTGGGCAGTGCCCTGCGATTGGAAAATTGCGAGAAGTGGCGACGCTTTTGGGTGATTCGGATAGTACGGTATTGATTACTGGCGAATCTGGGACTGGCAAAGAGGTGATTGCCAATTTGTTGCACCAATCGGGTAGCCGCGCATCCAAACCTTTTGTGTCCATCAATTGCGGTGCAATTCCTGAAGAATTGTTGGAATCTGAATTATTTGGGCATGTGAAGGGTGCATTTACTGGGGCAGTTCGGTCGCGCCCTGGTCGTTTTGATGTTGCCAATGGTGGTACGATTTTTCTGGATGAAATTGGTGATATGAGTGCCAAATTGCAGGTGAAACTTTTGCGTGTGTTGCAGGAGCGTTGCTTTGAACCTGTGGGTAGCCAGCAAAGTGTGCATATTGATGTGCGTGTGATTGCGGCAACGCATCGAAATTTGGAAGAGGAAATTGAGCGAGGAACTTTCAGACAGGATTTGTTTTATCGTTTAAATGTCATTCCTTTGGAACTGCCTGCGTTGCGTGAACGCGGCGATGATGTGTTGTTGTTGGCAACATTTTTTATCGAGATGTTTAATGCACAAAAGGGTTCAAACATTACAGGCTGGAATGAGCAAGCACGGGCATCCTTGTTGCATTATGACTGGCCAGGGAATGTGCGAGAATTGCAAAACTTGATGGAACGCGTGGCGACATTGAAGCGAGAAGGTTTGATTGAACTGGATGATTTGCCTTCACGCATGCTGAATGAGGGGCAACGCGCCATGCAAAGCTTTCGTATTGATGTTGAAGCGCATGGGATATTGGATTTCAAGGGTATTGTGGATGAATTTGAAAGTCATTTGTTGATGTTGGCTTTGAAAAAATGCCAGTGGAACAAAAACCAAGCGGCAAAATTTCTTTCTATGAATCGCACAACTTTGGTGGAAAAAATTAAGAAGAAAGGTTTGGTTTCGCCCGAAGTGTGATTTCGGCATAACTTTTGCGGTAGGCGGGCATGTCGCGTCGTATTTTTCTTTTACCCTTCTTTTTTATGCTCATGGCTCTGCCTTTGCTGGTTCAGGCGAGTGATCGTGTGCATGGGGTTCGTGTCTTTTTAAGCAATGGCGACCCTGATCAAGCGATTTTGACAGCAAAAGTGCTGCTAAAACGCAGTGATATTCGTTCGGATGAACGCTTTGAGTTATTCCAATTATTGGCTTATGCCGAAGAAACACGCGCCCAAGCAGGGCACTACGAGAACATCCAATCTGCGATTCAAGCCCTACAACAATTGCAGCAAGCCTTCCCCAATCAGGTCAAACACGCGCCATTATTGTGGCGAATGACTTGGTTGTATTGGAAGCATGGCGATAACGGCTTGGCATTGAAGCAAGCGCGCGATTTGCGCGCCAACTACGCCCAACAACCCGAAGCCATGGAGGCGGCGATGTTGATGGCGCGTATTTATATTCAACAACATAAATATCGTGAGGCACGCAATAATTTAATGCGCTATGGCTTGGGTGCGGGTTCGGGAAGTCGTGAAGAAGCTTTGACCAAGGCTTGGTTGGCAGTGGTGGATGCGGCGGAGAAACGCTACAAAGTCGCTGCCAAACAATTGGATGCCGTGCAGCGTCAGTTTCCTGACATCATTCATAAAGATGTATATGTATTTTCGGTGTACATTCAGGTATTGCATACTTTGGGGCGTGATCAAGAAGCCTTGAAGCAGGCGAATGATTTTTTGGGTCGTTATGTGGGTGCTGATGAAGTGCCTGCGATTCGTTTGTTGCGCGCCGATATTTGGGTGAGTTTAAGAAGTGTCCCCATAGAACGCATCGAACGAGAATACGATGCGTTGGCACAAAAACACGCCGCATACAGCATAGGGAAACAGGCATTTATGCGGAAATTAATGCTGTTGTATGAGAAAAGTGTGACTTATTATGATTTAAAACCTGTGATTATTGCCTTGAAACGCTTGGCTGAGAACAATCAGCTCTCGAATGTTGAAAATGAAGCCATGTTTGATTTGGGTATGTTGTGGGAACGCTTGAGCCATAGCGATCCCAAACACGCACCCAAAGCTGCTATTTTTGCGGCATTGGATGATTTTTCCCGTGTCGCTCGTTCGGATGTGGTAGCTTTTCGTGGGCAAGCGAAATCACAAGGTTCTGCTGTGTTTGATCATTTGTTGGATCAGCTGGTGGCGCAACAAGCTTGGGATAAAGTGGTGGCACTGTGGCAACGCTACCCGCATTTGCGTGGGCAAAAAAAGATAGTGAAAGCGCGTGCTTTTGAAGTGGCACATGCGTTTCGTATATTGATGGATTATGCACAGGCGGAAGAGCTGCTTAACCGCTTATATGATGAAGCAAAGGAAACAGTTTGGGGGCAAAAAGTGATGCTAGAACTGGCGCACTTGTGGTTTGAACGGGGTGATGTGGATGCCGTTCCTAAGATTTTAGCATGGCTGAATGAGCATGAGTACACTTTATACCGCCCTGATATGTTGTTGCTCGTAGCGAAGATACAGTTGCGTGCTGGGCAGGCTAAGGTGGCATCGCAAACTTTTCACAGGGTTTCTGTGGATGATATTGCCAGTGAAGATCGTCATGCGTACTGGCAATTGCAAGCCGAAATCAACGAAGCTTTGAAGGATTGGCATGGGGCAGCAGGGGCATGGAAGCATTATCAAGCCAGCCAAGGTGGAGATATTGCCAAGGGCTTGTTGAAGCAGGCGGATGCCTTGTTTTATGGCAAGAAATATGCACAGGCACGGGTTTTGTATGCCAATGTAAAGCAAGAGCAGCACGATGCAGCATGGCAGTATCACATAAGTATGTGTCGTTTGCATTTGGGTGAGAAGAAAGATGCACTAAAGCTGTTGGATGCGCTTAAACAGGATAGCAATGCAGGGGTTTACGCATCGTTGGCAGCCGCAGAGCTGGCAAGCCAGAAGGCTTTGGATATTTTGAGGCAGCAACTATGAGTGCATCATCGCCTATTTACTTGATTGATTTTCCTACAGACATTGAAGCAGATATGCGCGTGCAGTTGGGACGATTGTTGCCCAATACTGGGGTAAGTGCGTATCAACAAAGTGAGCTGTTCGCTTATGGGCAGGATGATTGGACGGCGGAAGAAGATGCTGTGATTCTTGTTTGGGATAATGTTTTGGTGGTGTCGTTGATTCGTCGTTTGTTTGAAAAGCAGCCGCAGGCGAATGTGGTGGTGTTGGCAGAACGAGGCGACCCTGAACGCGCGAATGACATCATGGCATTGGGTGCGATGGATTATCGCATGTTGCCTTGCCCTGATGAAGTGATGGGGATTTATGTGCGGAAGGCTGGACATCAGGCGGAATTGACCCGCCAAGCCGAGCAGCAACGGCAAGGTAGTGATTTGTTTATCACACACGATATTGAGACGCGGCGCTTGTTGGATCAGGTGGCGTTGGTGGCTCCTAGCCAAGCTTCGGTGTTGGTGGTGGGGGAATCAGGCACGGGGAAAGAACGCTTGTCGCGTTATGTGCATCAATGTTCCAATCGTAGAGATAGAGCCTTTATTGCGATTAATTGCGCGGCGATTCCTGAAGGGATGTTGGAATCTGAATTGTTTGGGCATGAAAAAGGTGCGTTTACAGGTGCAACACAATCGCGCCCAGGGAAATTTGAAATTGCCCATGAAGGCACGCTGTTATTGGATGAAATCACAGAAATGCCTTTGCATTTGCAGGCAAAGTTATTGCGAGTGTTGCAAGAGGGTGAAGTGGATCGCTTGGGTGGACGCAAACCTGTTCAAGTCGATGTGCGTGTGATTGCCACCAGCAATCGAAATATTGAACAAACGGTTGCCGAAGGTGGGTTTCGACAAGATTTATTTTACCGTTTGAATGTGGTGACCATTCAATTGCCGCCCTTGCGTCAACGCTTATCCGATATTGAGCCTTTGGCGCATCATTTCTTAGATAAATTCTCGAATATGTATCACAAACCCATGCCAATATGTGATGCAGCGGTATTGCAGGCACTCAAAAGCCATGATTGGCCAGGCAATGTTCGGGAGTTGGAAAATTGTATGCACCGCGCCTTTTTGATGAGTGTGGATGGGACTTTGCATGTGGAACACCTTGGTTTTTCTGCGCCCGTCGCTGCGCCATCGTCGGCAAGTTCTGCCGCTGTGGATATGGAAGCAGGCATGACCATTCGTGATATGGAACGGGTGTTGATTGAGCAAACCATCAAGCATGTGCAAGGAAACCGCACCGAAGCTGCGAAACTATTGGGCATTAGTATTCGTACGCTGCGAAATAAACTCAATGATTATAAGAGTGGCACTCCGCTTGCTGTATAACCATATCGTCGTTGGAACAGTGACGGTGTGGGTTTATATCGAGGATACGATGTAAGCCAGTAGTTTTTTGCAAGGAGGATTGGCATGGCGCAAACATTGTTTGGCTCAGGTTTTTTGAAATTGGAATCAGCCATGGCGGCTCGTGAAAAGGTGCAAAGTGTCCATGCTTCCAATATCGCTAATGCCGATACCCCCAATTATAAAGCCGACACACGCAACTTTGCCGATTTTTTCGCGCAGTATCATGGTACGAAGGATGCAGGTCATCTGGCACGCACCAACCCAAGACATATGGATATAGGCTCATCGCCGAGCATCTTTGGTGGTGTGTTTCATCGGGATGATGAAGCCTTGCGTATGGATGGAAATAATGTGGATACGCGCAAAGAAATGACGCAAATGGCGGAGAATCAGTTGATGCATGAATTGAATATGCGTATTTTGAAAGGTCGCTTGAATGGCATGGCAAATGTCATCAAGGCAGGGAGTCGTTAAATGCCAAATTCTCTTTTTTCTTCCATGAATATTAGTGCTGCGGGCATGGCAGCACAACGCGCGCGTTTGGATGTGGTGGCTGAAAATATTGCCAATGCAGAATCAACGCGTACGGCAGCAGGTGGACCGTATCGCCGCCGTCAGGTGGTATTTCAAACGATTCCTTCGGCGCAGCAATCATTTGGCTCGGTGTTTCAAAGCACCATGAAAAGTCAGGCTAGTTTTCAATCGGTGAAAGTATCGCAAGTGATTGAGGATCAGACACCCTTTCGGCAGGTCTATGACCCTTCACACCCCGATGCAGATGCTCAAGGCATGGTCAAAATGCCCAATGTCAACACGGTACAAGAAATGGTGGATATGAATTCGGCAGCACGAGGTTTTGAATCGAATGTTACGGTGATGGAAGCATCCAAACGCATGTTTTTGAAATCATTGGAATTATTAAGATAAATAAGTGACATCAAGGAGTAGCTATGAATATTCAAGGTCTTTCAGGTTCAGGCTTGTTGCAACCCGAATCCACACAAAAAACACAAGGTACAGGTCAATTTGGTGCGTTGTTGAAACAATATGTGTCGGATATCAATCATACTAGTAAAACGGCAGGTAAAGCGGCTGAAAATTTAGCACTTCATGGTGTGGGTAGCCCTTCAGAAACGATGATTGCTTTGAAGAAGGCAGGCTTGTCGTTTCAATTATTGGTGGCAGCGCGTGGTAAAGTGGTAGATGCCTATCGTGAAGTGATGCGGATGCAGGTGTAGTCGCAGCACGGATAGGTCTTACTTTGAATCGTTAGAATTTTTTAGGAGTTCAATATGGCTGATGTTTCCTCCAGTCCAACTGGGTCTACGCCAGAATCACCACAGCATACTCAAGGCGCAGGCAGCGTATCATCGCAAATTCAGAATGTTCTTATGGCCAATCGTCGGCTGCTGATGCTGGTGGCAGGGACTTTGATGCTGGTGGGTTTTTTGAGCCTTATTTTATGGACTTCGAAACCTGCGTATCGTTCCGTGTATTCGGGCGGCAGTGATAAAGATGCGGCTGCCATCGTGGAAATTCTGCAAAAAGAACATATTCCGTATAAATTGGAAGGTTCAAGTGTGTTGGTTCCTGCCAAACAGGTATATGCCGCGCGTTTAAAGCTGGCGAGTGAAGATGTGATGCCGGGTGTCGGGACTGGCTTTGAGATTTTTGACCGCGCAGGCGAATTTGGCATGAGTGATTTTACGCAGAAGATTAATTTGCAACGCGCCTTGCAAGGTGAGTTGGCGCGTACGATTGAGTTTTTACCACAAATTACAGCCGCACGGGTGCATTTGGTGATGCCCAAATCATCGGCATTTGCAGATAGGGAACGCAAAGCGAGTGCTTCGGTGATGTTGCAAGTCATGGGGGGGCGGCGTTTGTCGGCTGGGAATGTGATTGCGATTGAAAATTTGGTGGCAGCAAGTATTCCTGAATTGGATAAAGAACATGTGACCATTGTCGATTCTCAAGGGCATTTGTTGAGCCAAAAAGACCAACAAGGTGGCATGGGGCAAGGGCAAGACATGGCTGGTTATCAGGCAGCTTTGGAAAAACGCCTGACTTTTCGCTTGAAAAGCATGTTGGAGCAAGTGGTGGGTGAAGGGCAAGCCGTGGTGCGTGTTTCAGCGACCATCAATCGTGAATATGTGGAACAAAACAGCAAACGCTTCAATCCCGATGAACAAGTATTGCGCAGTCAAAAAACCAATGAGGAAAAACGCACTTCAGCGCAAGGTTTGCCGCAAGGTGTCCCTGGTGTGGCATCGAATACGCCAGGTGGAAACCCTAAAGCGAATGCGGCAAAGGGTGCTTCGGAAACTGCGACCAAGCGTGAAGTGGTCAACAATTATGAAATCAGCAACACCACAGAGCATAAAATCATTCCTTTCGGCAGTGTGAAACGCTTGTCTGTTGCGGTGATTGTGGGTGGGAGCTTTAAGCAAGCGGATGATGGCAGCAAGTCGTTTGTGCCTCGCAATAAAGCTGAACTGAAACAACTACAGGGTTTGGTACAACGCGCAGTGGGCTATGATGAAGATCGTGGTGATTTGGTTGAATTGCAGAGTATGCCGCTTTTGGATTTCTCCAACCATGATGATGAAGATGCTTTGAAGGCTGAGGAAAATAAGGTCTTTTATTTTGAAGTGGCGCGTTATGGCTTGGCAGCCTTGGCGTTGCTTTTGGTTGCATGGTTCTTATTGCGTCCTTTGGCAAAACGCATGATGCCTGAAGCCAATGATGCGTTGACCCATACCACAACAACGGGCGAATCGGGCATGGACATCAGTGAAGCCAATATAAGCGAGCTTGATAAGGTTCGAAATGCTGTGAGTCGTGATCCTGAACGCGCAGAGAAAGTCCTGCGTGAATGGGTGGGAACGACATCATGAGCCGAAATGAAGAGTTAAGCGGTGATGATAAGGCGGCTATTCTTTTGTTTGCCTTAGGTCCTGAGGTTTCCGCGTCATTGATTCAGAATATGGACGACAAAACAATGACCCGTTTGGCGCGGCGTATGGAAAATTTGGGTAAAATTGATCGGGATGTGTTGAGCAAAGTGTTGCAAGAGTATCTTGATTTGCATGAATCGGATGATCCGATGATGCATTCATCGCGTAAAGATGTGGTGGCATTGCTGAATCTTGCGATGGAAAAAGACCGTGCCGATACGATTCTGAACGATTTGAACAAACCAAGAAAAATGACGGTTTGGGAAAAATTATCGCGTATCAAACCCACCATGATTGCCAGTTATATCGAAAGCGAACATCCACAAACCATTGCGCTTATTTTGGGTAATTTGGATACCTCAGTGGCAAGCCATGTGATTGCTATTTTGCCTGAAGATATTCAAATGTCTGTGGTCATGCGGATGTCGAAAATTGAAAGTGTGCCGCAAGAATTGGTGCACGATATTGAAGAAACCTTAGAAAAAGAACTGTCGGAAGCGACAGGTGATACAGGTATTAGCTTTGATGGCATGGTGAGTGTGGTCGAGATTCTGAAATCTTTGGATAAAGGTGTGTCTAAAATGATTTTGGAACGCTTGGAAGAGCAAGACCAAGA
>Ga0256829_1002617_pt1 | contig 13225 bp, 16 predicted proteins | sample 131447metaG_FD_185979 | JGI IMG/M metagenome (GOLD analysis project Ga0256829, IMG submission 185979) | Hydrothermal vent microbial communities from Lau Basin, Pacific Ocean - 131-447 | ecosystem: Environmental > Aquatic > Marine > Hydrothermal vents | place: Pacific Ocean: Lau Basin | collected...
ACCTGTCCTTTTGAATACCTGTGCGAATATCACCTGAAAAGTTGTTGAGACCCTTGGTGTTCTTCGTGGCAACTGTGCCGCTCATGAACTCGATTGTGCCACAAGTGCCTTCATCATCGCCAATGTAGCCTTTGCCACCAGTGAGGGGAGAACCAATAGAGGACATCTTCTCGCTAGAAATATCACCAATCTTCCAGCGATAGGACATCAAACCATTCGTGCGCGCCGTTTTTGTTTCCTCAATATACGGGATGCCAGAACCGTGCTTGCCACTCCGCGCAAAACTGGCTGCGCCACCCGTTCCTAATGCAGCTTCATAATAGTTGCGAACAGGTGCATCACCAGCCTGTGAACCATCCTTGCCTTCCATCGTGTACACACAAGTTTTGGCGAGAAGCATAGCCTTTAGAGTCTTGCCAATCGCAGGGTCGTTCATGGGCGCACTAATAGGGGTTTTGTTTGCAACAAGATCGGTAACAATCATTTTGTAAGCGGTATCGGCAAAGGTGATACCGTAGCCGATCGAAGCAATCATGAATACCTGCACCATCGCCAGACCACCGTATGCTGGAAGGGGGATTAATGTGCCAATGGCAATAGATGTGCGAATAGGAACCATCCATGTGTCCCATTTTTTACCAAGAAATTCGCCTTGCGTGGCTGTATTGTATGTCCCCATTACAGTGTTGAAGGTGATAAGAATTGCCCCACCAGCGAGAACAACTGTGACCAAAACAGACATGAAGGACATGAATACACTGCTGCTGGTTGGGGTTGATGTGGTAGCTGCATTATCATAAATAATGCTATTGACGGCATCGTTGCCAATAAGTTGGGTGAACATCTTCACCCACACTGAATCAGGTTCAGGTTGTAAAGGGATACTTGCTGTGCCGGCGGCGGCAATCGCGCTCATAGGAGCTATGAAGCACAGAGCAATAGCCAAAAGTGGTAATAATCTCAAACTGGTTTTTTTCATGTTTTAAGCCTGAATCTTATATTTTTTATGGCGTGCAGCGATTGCAAGGATGCATGATGCAGCGTGAATAGCCTGCACCATACAAGAATCAAACCGTAATTAGCAACCAGACTGTAATTTCATCTGGTGATAGTAATCCTGCTCAATATTTTTTGCGTCAGTCACGGGGTTTGCCGTTAAGCCAGATAGTGCAGAAGATTCATTGCCACCGAAAATTTCTTGAAATGCATCAATGACCTCCACAATGCCCGTGCAAGGTAGAAGATTAAATAGCAATTCCTTATCTACATCTTCGCCCACACCAGATGCGCGCATCGCTTCCCCATTATCATTGGTGAAACCTGATCGTTGTTTTAGCTGGACAGACATCGAATTAACGCATCATAGATGGCGTGATTACAGATGATGTTGCCATATCAAATTCACTTTCTTGACCACGATTGGTTGCGCTGAAATTGCTTTCTTCAGTAAGCCATAATACGGATGAATCAGAAAGACTTTGGCGCAAGTCGTTCAGGTATGAATCAAGACCACCTGCTGCACGGATATTGCGACTGATATCAACATCACCCGTCAACTGTTGTTGTGGGGTGTTGCCTGTCATTGCAAATGCTGAACCACCCTTATTCGTAAAACCACTGGGAACGGTGCTGTGAATCATATCAACCTCCTTGATGTACTTGCGACCATATCATCATACATGATTCAAGACTTTAATCAAGCGTTCATCATTGTTCGCCAGAAAGAAAATCGAACAAGGCAAGCTCCTGCTCGTCCTCGTTCCGCATATCCATCAATCGATCCACTTCAATAATCCCGTTTAATCCGTAAGCCTTGCGGATTTCACCTTCATGGGAAGGGAAGTTCGGCTCGCTCATCAAAGCTTCCATATTGTCGTGTGTTGCCATCTTCTTTGCCACCTTGATACCAATTTAGTGCATCGCCATTTCAGGAGAATCGTCAATGATAACTTTCTTGGCTTGCTTTGAGAAACGGTGCTGTGACCCTTCGTTATGAGGACGGGATGGCATGTGTTCAGGTGGAATTTCCCATAAAAAGTGGCACGGTGGGTTTTCTTCATGATCACTTTGGAACGACATGATATGATCGGGATTGGTGATCGTTAAAAGAAGTTTTGAACGGGTCATCGCAACATACATTAAACGGCGAGCTTCCTCGTACTCCCAATGTTCGTTTACCCTGCCTGTAAAATTGTGTTCTGAAGCATCAACAAGGTACACAAAATCAAACTCCAAGCCCTTAGACCCGTGGATTGTCATCAAAGAAACATTGGAGTCCTCGGTTTCCGCACCGATGTCCAAAAGAATGGAATCAAGAAAATCACCAATACTCTCGTATTCAGACATCCATTTTAAGAACTCATGAATGTTCTCCTCCCTAGCCTTGCGCTTCTCCTCCGTATCCCCAGAAAATTTGATCAATTTGGTCAGCCATAACTCACTTAGAAGCTCCTGCGAAATCTTAACAAGACATTCTGGATTCTTCGCTGCTTCGCTCATGAGGTACATGGCATTCATGAAGTAACCTAGCCGTTTCTGTGTGGGAATGTTGATTTTAACACCTTGTAGACCAATAGCATTCATTGGATATGACACACCCATGACTAAGTATTCCTGTGCAGGAACATCCTCGTTAATGGCAAGCCGATGCCCAGATTTAAGATGCTCACTTATCTCAATAGCTCTGTCTGTGCTTATACCTTGCACAAAGTGAGATAAATTCACAATGAAGGATTGGGTATCTCTGGGGTTCACAATCGCCTTTAAGAGCGAGACAACCGCTTGAATCTCCCTGCGGTTCATGAAACCAACATCCTTCTTTACAGCATATGCAATGCCTTCACGAACAAGAGCTTTCTCAATCAACATGGATGACATATTTTTTCGATAAAGTATGCCAATCGTCTTATCTGGCGTTCGCTGCTGAATAGTGGCTATCTCCGATGCTAAGAGGTTCGCTTGGTCTTTCTGTGTGTCCGTCTCAATGTATCGAATCTGGTTGCCTAAGCGGTGTATGGGGTTCATCACCTTATCCAGTCGATCACGATTATGCTCAATGAGAGCATTTGCCCCGTGGACAATACATGGGGCGGAACGGTAATTATCAGATAATCGCAGTAATTCGGCTTTGTACTCTTTGATGTACCGAGTGATATTGGCAGGTGTTGCGCCACGCCACTGATAAATAGACTGATCAATGTCACCAACACAAAACATGATGGCATGCTCTGACATCAGTTGTAACATGCGATACTGTGAATCGCTGGTATCCTGAAACTCATCAACCACAATATGCTTGTAATTGGGCTTGCTGCTTGGGTTTCGCTCCATGTAACGAATCGACATGTTAATCAAATCAGTGTAATCAACTGCGTTGCTTGCTCGCATGGCTTTCTCATAACGCTCCATCAGGTATTCTTCCGCATGGTTGGAAAGCTCAATTTTGCCGTAGGATGCGTCCTTCTTAGGCATGTAATAGGAAAGAAACTTCTTGGGGTTCATCTTCCCATTCTTGTCCATATACATATCACTGCCATCCATCTTTGGAAAAACATCATCGTCCATTAAACCCTTGATGATTCGCTTCTGGTATATCTCATCAGCAATAGTGTAATACTGATCTCGACCTTCAATAGAACCATTTGAACTGCGTGTCATTTTTCGCAAATAGCGAGATGCCCAGCCATGAAATGTGCAGGTTTCCAAACGATCCAAAAAGGGGTGTTCACCCATAGAGAAAAGTCGCTCTCGCATCTCACCTGCTGCTTTTCGGGTGAAGGTTAGCGCGAGAATGCAAGCAGGGTCGCTGTAATACGAAGCCAGCCAGTTTAAGCGTACTACAGCAGTACGGGTCTTGCCTGAACCTGCTCCAGCAAGACACATCGTATTCGTGCGCGAGAATGCTGCCTTGGCTTGCTCATCACTTAAACCATGTCTGTATGCGTCAGTCATGCGTGCCTACACACCCATGCCAGCCTGTGTATCTGGTTCGTTTTCCTTGGTATGAGCCAGTATTTCAAATTCCGCAGCCGTGGTGCGCACAATGGATTGTAGGTTCTTAAAAGGAATATCCTTGTTCGCCTCCATCTTCTGAACGCTTGCTTGAACCAATTCAATAACACGCTCGGCAGGTATGCCATCAAGTATGGCGTAATAGAAAGCTTTATCAGCCAAAGGAATCGTGGAGTCACCCTCAACATCAACGCTGGTTTGATCAATATTATAACAATCCGCAGGTACAACCCCATGATGCATGCAAAAATATTCTTCTGGAACACTAAAGGTTACATGCTCAAAAATGTTGTATAGATCTTCCATGCCAAACCCTTCACCAAAAGAAATGCGTTTGCGCACCATATTCATCAAAGTTTGGGCTGTTGCTTCGGTTAAATATGGACTAAAATTAGTTCCATTATCGAATTTCAACTCATGAAAAGCTTCAAAAATGTCATCAAGATCCCATCGTTCACAGGTTTCTAGTTGTGGGTCATAAAGAGAAACTTCCACAGGCTTTGTGGTTAGAGTTTCCGAGGTGTTTGGGTCTATACATGTAAAAAAGATATGCTCGTCAGGGGTGATGTGAATCTGTTGCTGTGAGACATTCGCATCAGAAGGATGTTGTGGGTGTGAATCATCAAGAATCACCTCCCCTTGGGTAATCCCTTCCTCCTTGAAGAATCTCTGTGCTGATTTGATGCGCGTTAATGAGCCAACGCCAAGATTAATGTTGACTATCTTAGGCTCATCCATCGCTGCGTCACACTCAAGATCAAATGAAACAGTCTGCCCGTTTTTTCCAACAATAGGTACATCCAAACCTTGTTCTTTGAGCGCAGCAGACATTTGCTCTACAACGCGGAATGGTAGTTCGCTTTCTACTTCAAAATCTTCACTCATCATGAACCGTCCTTTTTGTTAAAAACTCAATAACCCATTTGCATATCATCGTCTATGTCATCTTCGGGTTGACTGCCAATGCCGTACTCTGCGAACGAATTGGCAACCAACGAATTAAATTCCATGCTAATGGAGTCAATCTGGGGCTTCATGTCCTTGTACGCTTTCATTTTCACGGTTGGGAACCGCAAGACTCGCGACCCCTCTTTGATCGCAAATGCCCCTGACTTCTCGAAAGCCTCCTGACCCATCATAGCTAGTAACCTGTCCATCAAAAGCTTGTCATCAATCTTCGAGACTTCGGAGGTGTCCACTTTATAATGCTTGAGCAATTCGACTGCGCGATTGTGATTGGATACAAACTTGATCTTGCTAGGCATGCCCAACGCCACAACGCCAATGGAAACCTTCTTGGTACTAGAGACCTTACCCATATCCTGACTTAGCTTTTCCTGCCTTTTCTTGGCGTTACTGTAAATATGATCCGCAGTTTTCTTGAGAAGCGCAATGTAATTCGCCTCTGCAACAACTTCGTCACCCTCGCATACGAAAGAGCCTGTCTTGCTATCAAAACGGTCATGCTCAATCTCTGCTGCGTAATCGTAACCCTGCTGGATTAAGTCCCAAATAATGTCCCCTTCCTCCAGAATAGCGTTAAACATATCTTCGGATGGGCTTATCTTTTCACGGTGCATGCCAGCCCCGTAAATATTGAGAGCCTTATCATCCAGTTCAGCTTGGATGACCGATCGTGCAACTTCGTTAATCTTGGCTTCGAGTGTGTCAAATTGGCGAAGCTCAATCGCTCGTTTGATAATAGATGTAATCATTGGTTCAGCTAAACCGAAATCATAGGATAAAAGACCTAAACCTGCATCGCGCCCTTCATCACCTGCACATAGCGCGTAGTGGTGAACTTGGGAAATGTAGCCAAAAGGAAGTTCGCCCTCTGCATAAGCTTTACATTTCTTGCTCATGGGAATCTTGAAATCATCAATGAATAATTTCTTTCCAGACTTTCCGTTGATGTAATATGGAAAGTCTGGATTGCCAATGAGCCATGGATGCTCTGGTCGCCGCACCGTTTGAAAGTTCTCAATCGGCTCAAAGCCCTTGGTATGCTTGGCAATCCGTGCTTTTGCCGTCTCCTCAAACACGCCCTCCAAAAGATTACCACGCAAGGTATGCTCCGAAAAATCCGTGGGAGGGGTCATCATTAATTTATCTTTGATGATATCCATTCGTGATGTGAAAGGGTCATCATAATCAAACTGGTGTGCGATGATGGAACCAATCTCTGAACCGCCAATGCCATTCAATCGTTTGGCATGCCAAAGCATGTGTTCTTCACCAAAAATACCCTTTACAGGGCATTGGATGAGTTTTGTCACCCAGTTTTTTGCATCCTCAAGGTCTATCACTCCGATTTGAGGAACAGCTTGCAAGATGGAAAATAGCTCTGACTTAACGCTATCCGACTGAATGGCTTCATCAGGCTTTCCTGTTTTGTTGATGTGCGCTTCTAAAAGTTCGAGTTCCGATTGGTTCATGATGATATCCCGTTTAAGTCCTTGTTTTGCAATTCAGACAGGGGTGAGTCCCCAGATTGAGGGCGTGACACCCATAGCCAGATCAACATTACAAGATAGAGCGAATATACTGCTATTCGTGCAGCATGAAATGAAGGGTCATCAAAGAAATGAATGATCAGCGTTCCAATGATAACATACGGAACAACCATTATAAAAAATATGAAAAACCAGTATTCACCTTGGGGGGTTCTGATCTTGTTCAAGAGTTGTGAAACCAAAAAATGCATAAAAGCTCCTGTTGCCGAGGAAGGAAATGATACATACAAATATCAATCCTGTCAATATTAATCACGCTAGAACTTCGCAGGATGCGTATCCAGATCTCGCACAGATACAATGTGTTTCAATACATATTGGGCTATCTCGTCTGCACCCAATTCGGGTGAACCCTCGATGTTCTGGATGGTCTGGCTGATTAAATGGTGGCTTATACCTTGCTCTGTAGTGTGAGCGTGTTGCCCACCAGTGCTAATGCCATCACGATAAATACTGAATATATCGCCACCCATACGACACACCGATTGAGCTTCATTGTTCATCCGAATGTCTTTCACAATAATAATGTCCGCCTCAATGTCATTTACCATATGTACCCATTGGTCTACCCAAAAATCTTGACCAAGCCATGCACGCATATATGTACCAAGCACCACTTCAATATCACGAATACTGATGCCCGATTGTAATTCATAGTTTTCACTTTCAACCCAATCATGGACAACCTGATCCATTAAAGTTCTACACGCATCGTTGAATACAGTCAAATGCCCCGTATCGGTGCGCCCAGAATCACAACAGAAGTTGACCACCACATTATTCATCACATATGCAAGTTGCGTCTTGTTTTGGCGTATAAGTTGATCGGTCGAATCACTCTTGGATGACATGCCCGAAATGGAAAACTTTTTGTCTCGCAGTTCCGAAGCGATACCTACGCCATCAAAGACATCCTTGACTATCGACAAAAAATGAGCGTCTTGCTCGTGAATGGTTTGACCTAATGCAGCAAACTCTTGGATAATGAACTGGTGCATTATTTGACGGATACCCGAAGGTAAATATTGAAGTGACATGCTTTTTAGCGGCTCTGAAAAGTGCGTGATAGCAACGGTTAATTCGTGGTTTACAAAATGTTCAGACAAGAGCTTTGCCATGGTATCCTTGCCGCATCGCTTGTTTCCCGTCAATCCAATGATATGTGCGTAGTTCATGGAGATACTTGAACGCCAATGGCTTTTTTGAATTGAGATACCAGCGAACCTACAGTCAGGTTATCGCCAACCAGAATAATGCCCTCGCGGAGACAAAGCTTCTCGCAGATTAAGTCCAACAAATCAGCAATCTCATCGCCATCAAAACAGAGATCATCTGCCAATGAAATGTTGGGATTGTAATCTTCACTGGAGCCAAGCCGGTCTTGGGTTATACGGAGGGATTCCATCACTTCCAGTATGGCATCGCATACAATCGTTTCTACAGTTATTGGGGGTGTTTCTAATCGCTCATGAGTCATAATGAATCCTATTCGCAACCGTAAATTTCAGCGCGATTCAGTTTGTTTGTTTGTTTGCGGATGTGCTGTCTTAGTTGTCGGTATTCTAAAATTGTGAGTTCCCGATTCTGTACCCTAAGCAAATCCACATATGCTCTAGCGATGGGTTCTTTGTCAATGAGTTTCTTCAATTTGGGGTAATCGGTGAATGCAGAGCAGCTATCTACGAGCTTGCTTGAACGGCGTGCTTTTTCTTCTTCATTTGCATAGACAACCGCAAGAACGAAAATTACGAAAACGAGACCCCATAGTACCGATGGAGGAATCGTTAGCCCATTAACTAAAATGCCACTCAGATTGGCAACAAGGAATGCTAGTGTGACAAGTACGCCCCACATAGGAGCCGCAGACTTCCATTCAGATCGCTTGAGTTCGAGCTTCTTTTTCTGGAGGTAGGAATCAATCTCTGACTGCAATGGTGGTTTGTTAAAATTAATTTCTAGCATTATGACCTCTTTATTTGTGTTGACAATATAATATTGCGTATTATCAGTGTCAATAAAGCATTGTCAACACTTACATATTGGGCGTGACTGCCAAAGACGCATTTAATTCCAACAATTCATCATACAAGGCAAGCTCATTCGGTTCTGATTTTAGGAATGCAACATTGCGACCGCCGTGGTTTACCATATCCACGATGGCAGTCATGCTTGGTAAAGTCGATGCAGGTATAGCGTTTTCCATAATGCCAACAAAGTGCATGGCATCAGGGCTGCCGCACATCAAGCAGTCCATAGTCAACTGGTCTAATTCGGTGTATGTGAAATGAAGATCAACAGGTTCCACAACATGACCAACCCCCGATGAACCATTGGTAATGATGGTTTTTTCAGAATTGTTAAACCCTAATTTTCGAGTAAGCATGTGGGCAGACTTGAAATCCATAGCATCGACAATGGTTAATATCATTGCTACAGGTGCAGTCCAGCAGGTGTCTGTAGTGAACTGGATGGTCGTATCACCTGCACCAACTTCTTGTGTGTATGTGATACCATCCCAATCAAACCAGTTGCAGCCAAGTTCTTGATTGGATAGTTCGTGTGGCAACACTTGATGAAAGTTGGAGATCATTTCTCGCAATGATTGATCGGATGCTGAATTAAAACGCATTGCATCATGCATCGTTAATTCCCTGCCACAATCAATATCAATAATATTTTGGCACATATCAACCATCTGGAAGTTCCCCTTTGTCGCACATTAAGTTTGAATACGATACATGATTTTGGAATTTAATCAATAGCATTTTGGTTTGACTAAATTGGAATATTCAGGACACTCCTGAAAAAATACACCCAAGGAGATGAAACATGGGATTTTTCAACAAATTGAAGGGCAAGGCACAGGATGCCGCCAAGGCTGCCAGCGATATGGCAAGTGAAGCTGGAGGCTTGGACAAACTTAAAGGCAAAGTTCGGGATGCCAAGGATGGTATGAATGGCGTGGTTGACGCTATGACATCGAAAGACTCAAAAAAAGATGATACTCATTAAGGCTTTACAATGCGCAAGCCCTGACGCTTAAATTTCTTGGATATCAAGTCTTTTTCTCTTAGAAGATTAACATCAACACAATCAAGGTCATCAATATTCCAAAACCTTGCCTGCACAGCTTTTGCCAATGGCAGCACGCGTTTGAATGCATGAGGCACATCGCCTCGTGCATCCCAGCGATTCAATTCAGTCAAGGTGCATTGCAGATGTTCTCGCGCCTTGGTTGTGGACACACATCGCTTTCTAAAAGCGACTGCTTTGGTATGTAGTTTCTTGTCATCAATGAAGCTTGCATCATCTCGGCTCAATCGCACATAATAACGCAGCCTTTCATCATCGGTATTCAGATCCTTGAAGGCACTGGCAATCTCATATCCACGCTGCTTGAATGCCATGAGTGCAGCGTATTGTTGTTCATCTTCTTTTTCTTTCCTCGCCCTTTTGCGCTTTAGTATTCCTTTTATTGTGGTTTTAGCTGAAACCACGGCTGCCTCAAAGATGTAATCTGGGATATCCATTTGTGGCATGCTGGTTTTCTTTTGCATGACCATCCTATTAGCTAGATATCGCACGGCTTCTTTTGAGCCGCTACATTCCAATTTCTGCATGGTTCGTTCTTGGATTGTTGTGCGTTTTTTCTTCACAGTTACCCCTTGTTCAAGCAATTTGTTACGCATTCACCATCAATTAGTCGCCAAAAACAACAACAGCACTAGGAAACGGCGCAGCATTTTTAGAGCCTCCAAACTTCAATCGACCCTTAATGAAGGTGATATCGCCCTTCATGACAAACTCATGCCAGTATATCGTGTCAGTACGGGATGGAATCAGACACACAACCGTTGCGCCACGCAATGATTCTTCGTAAGCCTTTTTTATCCAATGCTTGATGGCTCGTCCATACGGGGGATTCATCCAACACACACCATCCCAATCTTGCTTGAGTGCATCTTGCTCTTTGGTGAAGTAGTTGGCGCACTTTGCATTTTCATGGGTTGCACAAACATCAAGTGTGAAATGATATCGTTCATTCCATATATCAAAGAAATCCTGAGGGGTTGACCATAGATCTGTCTTGCTGGAAAACATCAATTCAGTATTCATAACTGTCCTTTGTACCGCTTTCTAATATGTCAACGATACCTATTGATAATAATTTGTCAACATATACCAACAACGGAAAAATAAAAAGTTATCCACAGGCAAAAGTGGCTTTTTCCTCTTTTATCCTTTTACCTTTTATCCTTTTAGCGTATGAAAAATGAGTGATAGCAAGGCTTTACAGATGGATATAGGGACAAATCCCTAGCATTATAGGGACAAATCCCTAGCATTATAGGGACAAATCCCTAGTGAAGAAGGGACAAATCCCTAGTATATAGGGACGCAATATATAAAGTCCTTGAATCGTTTGATTCTCAATGTATGCTCCGCAATGATCGGGGTCTCTCAAATGACCGACTTAGGGCTTAAAAGGAAGAACTATGGGCAAAATGATTGTGAAACATAATGTGGCTATCAGAGCCGCATATCGAATGTCTCTAAATGAACAACGCATGATGCTCATGTGTATCGCACAGATTAAACGCAATGAATCAAACAGCAGAGCCTTTACAGTGAGCCACAGCGACTTTTGCGAGCAATTTGATACTTCGGGTGCGTACAAGGATATGAAAGACGCTGCACGGCGATTGCAGCAGCGCATCATCACTATTAACGATGCCATTGTGGATGAAGATGGAACACGATGGGAAGGTGGGTGTATCAGTCTGCTATCAGCGCAATACTGGAGTGAAGGGCAAGGTAAAATACAATTAAGGTTTGCGCCTGAATTCATGCCCTACCTAGAACACCTAAGCAAAAACTTTACAAAATATATGCTTTCCGATGTGAAAAAAATGAGCAGCGCATATGCCATTCATTTCTACGAAATCTTTAAGTGCCAATATGAGCAGCAGAAAACAAATGCTAAGGAACCCTCTATTACCATGGAAGTGGGTGAAATACGCATGATGTTCGACATTGAAAAAAAATATAAGGCGCACAAGGATTTTAAGAAGCGCGTGATTGATCATGCAATCGAAGAAATCAATAAGTATTCACCGTTGCTTGTTGAGTACACCCAAATCAAGAACGGGCGAAGCATTCATGCCTATGTGTTCACCATTAGCAGGAAAGCCGAGTCCTTCGCCTTAAAGCCTACCAAGAACAGAAATGCTGTAAAAGAGGCTACGCAACGAATAAAAGAGGCTGTCAAAACAGGGTTTTGTGTAACGCTATTGGGAAAAGAAGTGTTAGAAATTAATGGTTCAATCGTGAGCTACAAAAACAATACCGCAGCCAATCTATACGCAGCGTTGGTGGAAGCCGATTGTCATTTTGAAGTGTGCTGAATGGGCTTAGAATCCACACTGGAACCCCGAATACCTTGAATGAAGAAAGCGAGCGAGACCACTATCGAAAATATGATGCACAAAAGAGTCAAATACCCCGTGAATAAATTCAGGGGCTTGTAAGTGGCTCAAGCAACAGCGCATCTACCCATTCAGGTCTTTGCTGTCTAACCCCTACGATTCGCCTTATGACATTGGCGATAAAAGATATATTCAGAGAAGCGTTATGATCGGCATTGGCAGTGAAACCACAAGACTTACAGCAGAAATCAGACTGATTCTTTCGATTCTTTTTCTCTGTATGTCCGCACTCACTGCATCGCTGGCTTGTATATGCAGGGTCGATTATCTCAACCGCTACACCTGCCAGCTTTGCTTTATACTCAATAAAACTTCTCAATTGGTAGAATGCCCACCCGTGCATTTTTGCTCTATTGGATTTCCTTGCCCTTATCCTTTTGCGTATATGCGTTAGATTTTCTAATGCAATACCGCAATGGGTGCGTTTAGCTTTCTCAACAAGCTTTTTGGAAATGCAGTGGTTTACATCCTTTCGATAATTCGCCTCCTTTCTGGCTAGTTTCTTTAAGTGACGCTTTGCAGATTTGCTACCGCATTTTTGTAATGCTTTACGCAAAGAAATCATTTTCTCACTGTATTTTGTAACGCCATCACCTGTGAATGATTCACCTGTGCTATCGGCTGCGAGTTCTTTTATGCCAAGGTCAACACCTATATAGCCCTCTGGTGTAACAGGTGGCATTTCATCCGTTTCTACAGAAATCAGAAGGTAGAACTTACCCTTCCTGTAAACTAAATCAGCTTGACCTTTTCTCTGATGCCATTGGGCTTCTTGGTATTCACCAAACACGATAGGTATAATTTCCCTACCTGTTAAAGTCCAAATGCTTACAAAGTTAGTTTTCTTAAATGACATAACCCTGCTATCGTAAATGATTGCGCCATGCTTTTTGAATGCTCGCTGAACCTTTTTGTCTAACTTGTAAGAATCAACAACCTTTCTCACGGCTAAAATCACAATCTGTGCAGTAAGCCCAAAGCGTTCCTTTACATCAAAATAGACTTGTTGTTGCAGCTTGAACTTGCTGTAACAACTACTCTCAAATGCAATTTTAGAAATATAATCACAAGCTTCATTAAAGCGTTCCATAGTCTCCAATAAATTGGCTGTTTGCTCTGGACTGCATTTCAATTGCACTTGTAATATTGTTTTCATAGTGAGTATTATAGTAACAAAGGAGTGGATGTCAAACGCAATTCCTCCCCATGGCTAAA